>Ga0209273_10000123_pt1 | contig 151970 bp, 123 predicted proteins | sample tdAd471_FD_187126 | JGI IMG/M metagenome (GOLD analysis project Ga0209273, IMG submission 187126) | Marine sediment microbial communities from the Atlantic coast under amendment with organic carbon and nitrate - tdAd47.1 (SPAdes)... | ecosystem: Environmental > Aquatic > Marine > Coastal >... | reverse complement strand
AAGTTGAGCGGATTCTTGATCTCGTGCGCAATCCCCGCCGTCAGCGACCCGAGCGAAGCCAACTTTTCCTGCTCGACCAGTTGCGCCTGAGTGGCCTTGAGTTCGGCGGTGCGCGCTTCAACCAGGTCTTCCATGTTGTGGGCATAACCCCGGAGTGACGCGGTCATTTCGTTGAAGGAAGCCGAAAGCTGTCCCACCTCATCATTGAAGACCACCGGCACTTCCTTCTCCAAATCCCCGGCGTTGACGCGCTTCAGTCCTTCAACCAGACCAAAAAGGCGCCTCCGGATGCTGAATCGGAAGTAGGCCGGCACCAGCAAAAGGACCAGGAAGAACCCGATGAACGCATTGCGCAAAATCCGGATGGTCTCAGCACGCGACCACGCCAGGTACTGAGAATGATTTCGCTCTCCGTACATCAGCAACTCATTCGGCCCCGCCGTGACAGGAAGGTGACGCGCATCCAAATTGCCGAAAGCTCCCGTCACGCCTGTCAGATCCGGGGCGGTACCGTGCTCCTGGAGAACCGTGGAGCCTGGGGTCAAACCGAATTGCCACGCACGGTGGCGGTAAGAAGATTCCCCTCGGGTGACTGTAATCGATCCATCCCTTCGAAGCACCAACTGCGCGCTGAAAAGGCGCTCGTCAACAGGTACGAAGCCTCCCACGCTGTCTTCCTGTCTGAATTCCGGTATCCGGTCCCAGGTAATCATCAGACTGTCTGCCGTGGAAAAGCCAACGACCGCGCCTCCAAGCGAGGGGTCCAGGTCGATATCAAGAGCCGAGACGCTTGGAACCTCGATATCATGGATCCAGCGGACTCCGTCGATATGATCGCCGATCCGCTCGAATGCCAGCTTGCCGTTGGGCGTTACGTAGACGCTGTCCCGTTCCTGACCGAACGCAACAACCGGAAACTGCGGCTTGATAGCCACCCTGAATTCATCCGTGGTCCCGAGCGTATCCCCCAGGACATCATGGAAACGATAGGGCGCGCCTTCTGCTCTGTACCCTCCGTCCTCGAGGGATACGAATGTGAGTGATTGGACCTCAAGGCTGGGTAAATACTGCTGACGCAGCTCGGCATTTGTATTGTACGGGATCGCTTCGAGTTGTGTCATCGCCAATACCACGAGGAATCCGACGCCTACGAATTTGGCCTCCATCGACGTCGTTTCCGGAACGAACTGCAGGAAAAGCAACGCAACCGCGATGGTGAACAAGGCACTCACCACTTCGACAAACAACTCCTGAATCGAAGGTGCATCTGCGGCAGTGAGCACGGCCAAGGTCAGGACAATTGACAACGAGAAAAGAGCGAACCACACGAACGCTTTGTATGTGGCAAGCGATTTCAGGTCATCCGGCTTGGTCCGCTTCCACTTGCGGTACAAAACAAAGAGCGTCCAGCCAAACAGCGCGATCCAAACAACGAGCATCGGCCAGGTTGCATCGCCCGACGGATCCGAGGTTGCCACGCTGTACGCCCAGAAACCAAACACAATAATCGAGATCCCGATGGCCACCTTTTCTTCCCGCGGGAGGCGAACGGAACCAATTCGGTAGATCACAGCCACAAAGAGCGTCCAAGTGACGGCGCTGAGACTGCTACTCAGGACCTGAAAGAAGTCCCTGTTCCACACGGCACCTTGCCAACCGGAATTGGCCGAGATGACCATCAGTGTCCCCAACACATTGGTGATTGCAGTGGTGTACAGGACCCCCAATACCAACCATGTGGTGGCACTTTTGGAGCGGATCATGCTCAGATTGAGCGCAAGCGCCAGGAAAACGAACCCGTTGACGAACCCTTGAACGTTCCATGGATGAATGATCCAGTCGCTCATGCTGCGTCTCCCGGAATCGTGATGGTGAACAGCGCGCCGCCTGTTTCGCTTGATCCGACAGTCATCGTACCGCCGTGGCCCTTGGTCACGATGTCGTAGCTGAGGCTGAGACCCAAGCCCGTGCCCTCGCCCGTCGCCTTCGTCGTGAAGAACGGCTCGAAGATCTTCTGGCGGATGTCTTCGGGGATGCCGGGGCCGTTGTCGGCCACCATGATCGTCAAGCCATCATCCGAGCGCTGGCTGGTCACCGTCACAAAGCCATCATCCCGCGTCTTGACTGCATCGAAGGCATTGTTCAGCAAGTTCAGCACTACGCGGCCCAACTCCTGCGGCATGACCTGGAGCTCTCCGGCTGACGGATCGAAGTCCCGCTTGACCTCCGCCTGGAAGCCGTGATCGCGGGCGCGCATGCCGTGCCAGGCCAGGTTGGCGTATTCCTCCAGGAAGTCATTCACTACGATGGTCTCCCGGTCCGATGCGCCACCCCGGGCGTGCTGCATCATGGAGCGCACAATCGAGTCGGCCCGCTTACCGTGCTTGGCAATCTGGGTGGCATTGTCCCGAAGGTCATCGAGGATCATGGTGGCTTCTTCGGAATCGCCTTTTGCCACCGCCTCGGCCAACTCTTCCATCAGCTCCGTGCTGACCTCTGCAAAGTTGTTGACGAAGTTGAGCGGGTTCTTGATCTCGTGGGCAATGCCGGCCGTCAGCGATCCGAGCGATGCCAGCTTTTCCTGTTCGACCAGCTGCTTTTGCGTGGCCTGCAGGTCAGCAAGGGCCTTTTCGGTGCGGGCCTTTTCGGCCAACAATGCCTGATAGTCCTTCTCCGCCTGCGTCAGATCGTGATAGCGCTGGTAAGCCAGACCGAAGACGCGCGCAAACCGCTGGTACAAGTCCAGCTCGGCACCGTCGATCTCGTGCCGTGCGAACGTATAGAGCCAACCGTCCTGGAACGGGAATGTGGCAAAACTCTCCGTAGCGGCTTCGCCCTGTTGCATCCGTTCCTTCCAGTCAGGAAGCGGCATGGTATCGAACACGGCATGGTAGTACTCGACCAGATCCTTGCCATCCAGTACCGTGTGCTGGAAGGACTCCTGCTCCTTCCAGCCCTCATAGGCACGGCGAATGATCGGATGCACATCGACCGATTCATCACCGAGAACCAGTGTGGTCGAACCACTTTCATCTTTCGTGGCGGCGTGGAATACATACCGATCCCCTTTTTGCGGAATCGATATTCCTGAGCGCAGAGACTCAACACCTAATCCTTCGAGCTCATCGAACATGCGGATGGAGACCTCGCTGATATCCTCGGGCTTCTGCATGGCCATGGCCTGACCGCGCACCCGTTCGAGGGCCGCTTCGATCTTGGATTCGCGAGCCTGAGCCTCAGCTTCCTCCAGATCCACAAATCGACGGAATGCCAGGTCGAACACGCTGGCAAATCGGATGAGTGTGTCCGTCGCTTCCTCGCTCGGATCGGCTTCACCCCACAAGTTGTATCCCAACTCACCGTGCGTGGTGCGAGCCTGCACAAACGTCCACCCCTCCTTCTCCCGAAGCAACTCTTCCGTCAAAGCACCCGGCACGATCTCCAGGAATTTGCCCTTGTTGATCATGTGGTTCAGGTACTCGATCGAGGCTTCAGTGCCGAACTTGAAGACACCCAGCTTCTCGCTCCCCCGCTCCCATGCAGCCAGCTCGGGGATCATGGAAAAGTCGCGGGGGAGCTCCATGATGGCCGTCACCTGAGAGCCATCCATGCCGGTCACGGCCTTCTCGTAGTGCTCAGGCAGATAACGGGAATTCCAGAACGCCCCGCACGGAAATCCGAGGGCTGAAAACTCCTTGTGGATATGCTGCATCACCTTGAGCAACTCCTCCGGGCTACGCATGGCCGTGGCCACCGCACGAACTCTCTCCAGTGCGGCTTCGATCTGGGACTCGCGCGCAGCTTGCTCTGCCTCTCTCAGGTCTTTGAAACGACGATAGGCCAAGTCAAACACCTTGGCCGTTCGCTCCAGCAAGTCCAGAGACTGGGATTCAGCGGGTTTGTACGTGACGATCCCGAGGGACCCTCCGCTGAAGTCAGAGAAAGACCACCAGGCTTTCATGTCAGAAGGCTGCAGTCCCGGCGGAATGAGTCCCATCAGGCGCTCAAGGACGTCTGGGTGACGATCCCTCAACATGCCGAAGAAACCAGCCGCCTTCTCGCCATCATTCAGGAAGACATGGTTCTTTTCATCGGACTCATACGCCGCAATGACCTCTTCGAGAATCGGGACCCCCTTTTTGGGGAAGAGTCGAACATCCGTTTCGACGGGACCCTGCTTTGATGGGTCGTGGATCACTCCCCAGGACTCGAAATCTTCTCCTTCGATGTCATAGATGTGGATCGTACAGACCTCCAGTTCGGTCTGCCCCAGCAAGGCCATCTGCCGACGCAGCTCGTCAGCGACCTCGTTCAGTTCGCCCGATGATCGCATGGCCAGCGCCCGGCCACGGACGCGCTCAAGCGCCGCTTCGACCTGGGCCTCACGTGCTTGCGCTTCGGCGCGTTCCAGGTCCAGGAACCGGGTATAGGACTGCTCAAACACCTTGGCGAAGCGCTGGAAGACATCGTGCATCTCCGGCGCTGGATCCAGGGTGATGAAAAGCAGATAGCCATACTTGAAGTAGGCTACGTGGTCGATCTGGGATTCGGGGAATGCGTGCCCGGCTGCTTCGATCTCCCTGAGCATGTCGCCCAGCACGGGCAACGTCTTCATGTAGTCGTAGTGGGCAGCGCACTCGCCCTCCGGGAATTCCTTGATGAACAGCGATTCCCCAGCCTGTCCTTGCTCGTAGAATTCCAGGAAGTATTTCTCGCGGGGGACTTTGTACGGATTGCGGACCCCCATCTCACCGCCAAACCACTCGGTCGAATCCTCTTCTCCATAGATGTTGAAGGCGCAGCCCCACGTTTTGGGACCAAGTGCGCGGATCTCCTTGTCGAGAAGCAGCGAGACCTCTGATAACTCATCGGTCGATCTCATGGCCATCGCCCGACCACGGATGCGTTCCAGCGCAGCCTCGATCTGTGATTCCCGGGCGAGCGCTTCCGCGTTTTCCAGATCCTGGTGCCGACGATAAGCATGGTCGAACGCGCCCGCCATGCGCGGCAGGATGGTCAGGATTTCTTCTGGGGGCTCCGACGTGAAGTCGATACACAGACGGATCGACTCGGCAGGGTGGACAGCAACCCACATTTCCGAAATCCCGCTGTCGTCTATCGCCTGCTGGTAGTCCTCCGTATAGTCCGGGTCGTACTTCAATGCCTCCTTAAGCAGCAGCGCCATGGCTTCGGCATCCTCATGGAAGACCGTGGTAGTCTCCGCCGCCAGGAAATCATGCACCATGACCTCTGGATTGAGGTCGGCAGGATCGAAGATCCAGTCGAACGAGAATTGAGAGGATCCCTCTTCCAGACGGGCCATTTCCGAAACGCGATGCTGGCCGTCTGCCGTGCGTGTGTAAACCGTGGCGGCCAGTACGTCGCTCAATCCCAGCCCGACCATCTGCTCCCGAAGAACATCGGCCACGTCCACGATTTCGCCCGAGGTCTGCATGCCTGACGCACGCGCACGGACCTTCTCTACAGCCAGGTTGATCTCGGCTTCCCGACGCATGTCCTGGGCGTTCCGCAACTCTGCAACACGCTGCTGCGCTTCAGAGAGGACCGCCGCGATGCGTGGCTGTACCGATGCCACTTCTTCTGGGGGTTCGCTGAGCCATCCCAGGTACATCCGTCCGACCTGGATGGACGATACTGTCTGCCATCCCCCTTCGATCTCGCCCGATTCCAGAATGGTTTTCAAGCCGTCGGCTTCTTCGGGTGAGTAGCGCTCCAGGGAGGCATGGATACGCCACATGTCATCCAGATCGAAGAACAGGAGGGAATACTCGCCTTCAAACCCCCACACTCTGTCCAACATGGGATGCGGAGGATCCGGCTTTTTCGGGTACAAAAGTCCAAACAGGTCGAGGTCTTCCGGTACGTACCGAACATCAAAGATGGACCAGAACTTGAAGGTGTCCTCATCTGCCTCGAGCATAAGCCCTATTTCGACGGCATTTTGCCCATACAGTGCACCCACCTCGACTCTGATCTGCTTGACTACCTCGATCAGATCCGAGGGGTCTTCCATGTCGGCCGTCACACGACGGATACGCTCCAGCGCGGCATCTACTTCCAGCTCGCGGTTGGCCACGGAGAGTTCCTCGGTGCGCGCTGCGACTTCCCGCTCCAGCTTCTCGGCCCGGGCCTGCAATTCGTCGGTTGGCCAGGATACCCCCTCTGGTTGAATGTCCCAGGGTGTGGAAGCATGCCAGCCGATCACTTTCCAGTCATCCCCTTGTTTTCGAAGCATGCTGGACAGGCGGGCTTCGACGAATTCGCCCTCACCGGTCTCGCTCATGTTGACCGAAAGGAACGTGTGGGCATAGGCAGACTCCCGCGACAGGACCTGCGTATGCACGGCGCGAACCACGTGATGCACGTTGTGCGAAATCTCCTGCCACTCCCGCTCAATGAGGGCCTGCAGGCCTGCCTTGTTCTCGATTACCTCATCCTTACCCGTCCCGATGGCAAATACGTCCTCATCGAAGAAGGCCATGAAGCGATCCAGCGATCCCTCCCCTCGGGTCAGATGAGCAGCGTGCATGGCACGGACTGTCGCATCGACAGCCTGCTTGATATCGGCTATTTCGTTGGGAGAGAGGTCCATTCCGGGAATTCAGGGTTCGACTTCCAACAATACGACATTTCCTGCACGGGCGGCTCATGGAATCGTCTGCTCGGCGTGAGCACGTAACAAGGTGGTACGATCATCCGTGAACGTGCTACATTGAGTCATCACTCACTTCTCCCGCCTGTGCCATGACCTCCCGCTTTCTCCTGACAGCCGCGCTGCTGCTTGTCGCCCTCCCCGCTACCGCCCAGCAGCACCTTCGCCCCGGCGATCGCGTTGAAGGCTCCCTGACAGCCGAGTCCAAGGACATCTATACATTCGACGCCGAAGAGGATTATTACCTCTACGGCTATGTGGATCAGCTGACCGTCGATGTGGTGGTTACCGTGTTCGATCCGTCCGGAGAACAGGTCAATGAATTCGACAGCCCGGCGCGCGGACCGGAGCCATTCCAGTTTTCGCCCGAAGCAAGCGGTCGCTTTCGGGTTGAGGTCACTTCATTCGAAGGCGCCGAGGGAGACTACGCGATGGTCCTGGTGGCTGCCGAGCCCAAGGCCACGAACCCCAGGAAGCTGGTCGATCAGATGATGACGCCATTCTCGGGTGATGATGTGCCAGGCGCCGCCATCTCCATCCTGCTCGATGGCAAGATTGAGTTTGCCAAGGGATACGGCATGGCCAACCTGACCTATGACGTTCCGATGACGGACGAAACAGGCATGAGCATCGCATCGGTGTCCAAGCAGTTCACGGCGATGGCCGTGATGCTGCTGGTGAACGAGGGCAAGATGGACCTCGATGAAGACATCCGGACGTACCTGCCCGACTTGAAGGGCCCGGAAGGCACGATCACCCTCCGCAACATGCTCAACCACACCACGGGTCTTCGGGAAATCCTGAACTTCCTGCCCATGGCTGGCAAGACTTTCGCGGATGCCATGCGCGTTAGCGAACCACAGGAAGTCTTCAATCGGCAACGCGTCCTGCAGAACGAGCCGGGTGCCGAGTACAATTACAACAACACGACATTCATGCTGCTGGCCCGGGCCGTGGAGAAAGTCTCCGGGCAGGACTGGAAGACGTACATGGAGGAGCGGATCTTCGAGCCGCTCGGCATGGACGACACCACTGTCAAGACCGAGGTCGGCCAGGTCATTCCGGGCGCAAGTCAGGGCTACGCGCCGAGCGAGCACGGCGGATACCGGGCAGTCATCGACTTTGCCGAAGCCTACGGCGCCTCGAGCGTGAACACGACGGCCCGTGACATCACGAAGTGGATGCTGAACTACCGGGACATGACCGTTGGAGGCCCGGAAGCCATCGAGGCCATGACCACCCGCGGCATCCTGACCAGTGGTGATACGACCAACTATGCCCTGGGTCTTGGCGTCACCGAGTGGCGCGGACAGCGCCTCTGGACGCACACCGGTGGCGAAACGGCCCATCGTACCTGGTTCGGGTACTTCCCGGACATCGAAGCCGGCATGTTCATCTCGAGCGCCAACCCGGCTTACTCGAACGGCATGTGGACGGACATAGCCGAAGCCTGGTTCGGCGAGTATCTCGAGCCGGAAGAAGAGGAAGACGAGGAAGAAGAGAATTCCGACGAGGAGGCCACCATGCCCACGGCGGAACAGCTCGAAGCCATAGCCGGCCTCTATCAGTTCATTGGCGCACCGCTGCAGATCGAGTACACCGTAGAGGACGGCACCCTCTATGCCCAGGCCACTGGGCAACCGCGATTCGAGGTCCGGCCTACGTCAGACTCGACATTCCAGTTCGTTGGCGTCCCCAATGCGTCCGTCACTTTTCATTATGAGGAAGACGGTTCGGTCAAGCGGGGCACGCATCACCAGGGACCCGACTCCCCGATGGAACGGATCGAAGTGCCGGAAGAAGGACCGGACCTGGCCCAGTACGAAGGCCGCTACTGGTCTGACGAATTGGAAACCCTCTACACACTGAAAGTGGATGATGAGGGCGCCCTTAAAGCCCATCATCGCTGGATTGACTCCTTCCCGATCACGCACGTCACGGAAGAGCAATTCTCCGGCGGGCAGTGGTTCCTCGGACAGATCGAATTCGTTCGGGCTCCCGACGGCACGGTCTCGGGTTTCACGGGAGCAAACGGCCGCACGCGGGGTGTCTGGTTTGAACGGGTCGACTGGTAGGCGGAGTCGAGTGGGGTCCGAATGCCTCCCTCTTTTTTTCGTGATATGACGCGATTGTGATACCCGATATGGCAATCGTGCCATACGCGCATCCGCAGGGTAGACCCTCTCGGATCCCGGGTACGTCTTGCATCCATAGACCGGATCGCAGAGATTGGGAGCCCTCCCCAATCAACTCCGCCGATCCATGCGTCGCCTGATTCCGCTGCTTGCCCTTCTTTTCGCGACTTCCGTTGCCCCGGCCCAGGATGCCGTGATCCGCGCCGGCACGGTCATCTACGCCCACGACGGGTCGACAGCGGACGATCAGCGCATCACGGTCGAGAATGGACGAATCGCCGCCATTTCTGATTGGTCAGGATCCATGGACGGGGTCATCGACCTCCGGGGCCGGTACGTCATGACGGGGCTTATCGATGCCCACGCCCACATGTCCCTTGAAGTGGACCCGAGCAAGGACGGCGGCAACTACTTCGTTACAGGCATCATCAACACCACACCGTATCGCGCCATCCAGGGCGTGCGCAACGCCAAGGACATGCTGGAGGCCGGATTCACGGCGCTGCGCGACATCGGCAACAACGGCAACTACGCTGACGTGGCCCTGAAGCAGGGCATCGAGGAAGGCCTGGTGCCGGGACCCCACATGGAAGTGGCAGGCCGTATCATCGGACCATTCGGGGGACAATTCCATCTGCAGCCGGAAAAGCCGGGCATCGGCAATCCGGAGTATTTCTTTGCCGACGGGCCGGTCGACATCATGAAGGCCGTCCGGGAGAACCTGCATTTCGGTTCGGACTTCATCAAGATCGTGGTCGATGACCAGCGCTACATCTACAGCGTCGAGGAAATAAGGGCGGCCGTGAACGAGGCCGAAAAGGCCGGCTCCTACGTAGCCGCCCACTGCTGGACCGACCAGGGGGCGCGCAATGCCATCGAAGCTGGCGTGCACACGATCGAGCACGGCCCGAACATGTCCAATGAGACTCTGGCCATGGCCCGCGATGCCGGTATCTGGCTGGTAGGCACGGAGTTCACACTGGCCGGACTGGCCTGGGCCGACCCCAGTGCGGACCTCTCGGTTTTCCAGCCCGAACACGACCAGTTCGTGGATCGACTGCGCCGGGCCCGTGAAGTCGGCATTTCGTACGCCTATGGTTCGGATGCGGTATTCCGCAATGCGGAAGACGGACGCGGCATTGAATCCCTCGATGTGCTGCATTCATGGCGTGAGGCCGGTCTGACCCCCGCTGAACAGCTCAAGGGGATCACGGCATCGGCCGCGGAAGCCATGCGCATCGATTCGGATCGCGGAACGCTGGCTCCGGGAATGATGGCCGACATCATTGCCATGCCACGCAACCCGCTGGACGACACATTGGCCCTCTTCGAGGTGGATTTCGTCATGCACGACGGTGTGGTCTACAAGCAGTAGACCGGCTGCCGCTTACGACGCCCAGGTCACCAGTTCGGGCCACAGGATGATCAGCATCAGGCCGATGGCCTGGATGATGATGAAGGGCACTGCGCCTCGATAGATCTCGCTCGTCTTGATTTCGGGCGGTGCCACGCCGCGCAGATAGAAGAGCGCAAAGCCGAAGGGCGGCGTCAGGAACGACATCTGCAGGTTCATGCCCAGCATGACACCGAACCAGACGAGGTCCACGCCCAGCAGGGATGCAGCGGGGACGAGCAGCGGGATCACGATGAAGGCGATCTCGAAGAAGTCGATAAAGAAGCCCAGGATGAACACGGCAAGGTTGGCCACGATCAAGAGGCCGATCACGCCGCCCGGCAGGTTGGTCAGCAGCTCCTCTATCCACAGATCGCCGTTCAGGCCGCGGAAAACCAGCGCAAAAGCCGTGGAGCCGATCAGAAGGAACAGCACCATGGCCGTCAGCTTGGTGGTATTGTCCATCGTCTCCTTCAGTGCCTTCCACGAGAGGCGACGATTGAGTGCGGCCAGCAGCATGGCGCCGAGCGCGCCGAGTGCACCGGCCTCGGTAGGCGTCGCCATCCCCGAAAAGATGGAGCCCAGGACCAGAAGGATCAGAAAGAGCGGCGGCAACAGGACCAGGAAAACCCTTTTGACCAGTTCGCGGCGCTCGATGTTGAGCGTTTCCGCTGGAAGGGCCGGCGCCTTTTCAGGTTGGAAGAACGCCACCCCGCCGGCATACAAAGCGTAAAGCCCTGCCAGTGCGATTCCTGGCACGAGTGCGCCCATGAACAGATCGCCGACAGAGATTCCCATCTGGTCGGCCAGGACAATCAAGACGACCGAAGGTGGAATGATCTGGCCCAGCGTGCCAGACGCCGTAATCACCCCGACTGACAGCTCCTTCGAATACCCGTAGCGCATCATGACCGGCAGGGAAATCAATCCCATGGCCACCACGCTCGCGCCCACAACACCTGTGGCTGCGGCCAGCAGCGCTCCCACGAACACCACGGCCAAGGCCAGTCCGCCCCGCACCGTGCCGAAGACCTGCCCCACGGTTGTCAGGAGATCCTCTGCCAGGCGGGACTTCTCCAGCATCGTCCCCATGAAAATGAAGAACGGGACGGCCAACAAAACGAAGTTCGACATGATGCCGAACGTACGGTCGGGCATGGCCAGCAGGAGATGCCAGTCGAACATGCCCATCTCCACGCCGATGAAGGCGAATACGAGAGCCGTGCCTCCGAGGGCCAGCGCCACCGGATAACCGGAGAAAATCAAGATCAGCGCCCCGACGAACATGAGGGGAGCCAGCCAATCGCCTTCCATCAGCCCTCCTCCGTGTGGTCGGTTTCGGGGGCATTCGGGATATCGCCCGGCAGGGTGGGCTCGGGAGCGGGTTCGGCATCGCGTAGAACGGCCACCGCCCGGATGGTCATCGAAATACCCTGCACCATCACCAGAAAAAAGGCGATGGGTACGACGGTCTTGATCGGATAACGCGGCAGACCTCCCGGATCAGGCGACATCTCCATCACCTCCCAGGAGTTCATGACTGCCGGCCAAGAAACCCAGAGCATCAGGATGCAGAAGGGAAACAGGAAGAGGACGGTGCCCAGCAGGTTGATCCACGCTTTGCCTTTTGGTCCCAGGCGGGTGTAGAGGATGTCCACGCGCACGTGGGCATCGTGCTTCAGGGTGTAGGCCGCACCCACCAGGAAGAGGATGGCGAACAGGTACCATTGCAGTTCGAGGTACGTGTTCGAGCTGAGGGTCATCCCGGTGTACTTGTCCAGGTAGCGGACGATGGCATTGTAGCCTCCGATGACTACCATCAGCAGCGTCAGCCAGTACAGTACGCGACCCACGCGGTCCTGGAACCGGTCGATGGCATCGGCAAGTCGGAGCAGCTGTTGCATGGCGGGATGGACGGGATTGGAGCGCCGAAGTTAGGCATTGTCCGGCGAAGTGCCCGATTCATCGCCCTCTTTATCTGCGTACCGCTCAACGCGCCGCTTCAGGTCGATTTCCTGATCGCGGCTTCGCCAGTAGTCCAGACGCTCCTTTATGGTCCGCTCATAGCCCACGTCGGAGGGTTCGTAGAAGTACACCCCCTGCATGTTGTCGGGCAGGTACTGCTGCGGGACGTAGTGGTTGTGATAGGCATGGGGGTACAGATACCCTTTGCCGTGGCCCAGTCCCTCGGCGTCGCGGTTGCCATCCTTGAGCGGGTTCGGGACCTCGCCGCTCTGCTCGTTCTCGACGTATTTGAGCGCATCGAAAAATGTATAGGTCGAATTGCTCTTGGGCGCCGTGGCCAGGTAGAGGCAGCACTGGGCCAGATGGAATCGCCCCTCGGGCATCCCCACCCACTCGAAGGCCTGCGCGCAGGACGTGGCCACCTGGATGGCACGCGGATCGGCCAGACCGATGTCCTCGGCGGCAAAAATGAGCATGCGACGGATGATGAAGCGGGGATCCTCGCCGGCATAGAGCATCCGCCCCATCCAGTACATGGACGCGTCGGGGTCCGAGCCGCGCAGGCTCTTGATGAATGCGCTGATGGTGTCGTAATGCGCATCGCCCTCCTTGTCGTAGAGGACGGCGCGCTTCTGGATACTTTCCTCGGCCACGTCGAGCGTGACGGATTCTCCCTCCGGCGTCGTTTCCACAGCCAGTTCGAGGGCATTGAGCAACGATCGGGCATCGCCATTGGCGGTCGACACGAGATGCTCCAGAGCATCGTCATCGATTGCGATGTCCCGTCTTCCGTAGCCCCGCTCCTTGTTTTCGAGGGCAAACCGGGCCACGCGACGGAGGTCGTCTTCCGTCAGCGACTGCAGCTCGAAAATGCGGGAGCGGGAGACCAGCGCTTTGATGACTTCGAAGTACGGATTTTCGGTGGTGGCGCCGATGAAGGTCACCGTGCCGTTCTCCACGTGCGGAAGCAGGGCGTCCTGCTGGGCCTTGTTGAACCGGTGCACCTCGTCGATGAACAGGATGGTGCGCTGCTGATGATGCTTCAGGCGCGTCTCGGCATCGGCAATTGCTTCCCTGATATCCTTCACCCCGGCCAGAACAGCATTCAGAGTCCGGAAGTACGAACGGGTGGTGTTGGCGATGATTCTGGCCAGGGTCGTCTTGCCCGTGCCGGGGGGGCCGTAGAAGATGACCGATGTGACCCGGTCGGCTTCAATGGATCGACGAAGCAGGCGGCCCGGCCCCAGGATGTGATCCTGCCCGATGTATTCGTCCAGCGTGCGCGGGCGCATCCGGTCGGCCAGCGGGGCGCGGGACGAGCGGAAGTCGCGGGCAGAGGCGTCGAAAAGGTCGGAATCGGACATGCGGACGTGGTTCAGATTGCCGGCTGGAGGCCCATCTCGTCGATGATGGTACGCATGCCTTCCTCAAACAACAACGCGCCCCCCTGGGACGGATGTCGGACATAGGTGGCTTCGGCGTCCACCAGGCCGAGGGCTTTCTCGGCCTTGCGACCGATGGCCACGATCCGTTCGGGCTCCAGAATGGAAAGCATCTCGGCCAGGAGCGGCGTGAAGTGCTTGATCTCCGATACGCGGGGCGTACGGATGGACATCGGTTTGCCCGGCTTGAACGGGTGAAAAGGCACCGTATTCCAGGTCAGGAGGTCCCACGTGTAGGGAGCCAGGACGCGCCAGTAGATGGAGGCGCTGTATTCCTTGTGGGGCTCATCCCGGCGACTGGCCTGGTCACCATTGTGCGGAAACTCAGGATCCACGAGTTGCTCCTCGCTGGTGATCGGTACCCCCGTGAAACGACAACCCCAGGGACCGGGCGCTTCCGCCAACACAAACAGTCGTGGCAGACGCGGACGATCCGTTATATACCTGCAGAGGTTGCCTTGCCGGATGACGTCTGCGTCCGGTCGGTCCTGCGCTGCATCGACCATCCCGTAAGGGTTGAAAAGACCCACGGACGGGGGGTGTTCGAACAGGAAATTCGCAATCGCCTGATTGAGTCGTTCGAGACGTTCCGGTGTATTGGCGCACACAGGGATAGGCCGATTGGGGTACAACTGTGGGGGAATACCTGCCAAGAACGGTCCCTGCGACGATTTCCGTCAGCGAATTTTCGTTGCAGACTGCCTCGGCAAGGCTCAAAAAGCCCACAAGCGCGTCTAAATCCACTACTTTCGACCTTGTCCTACCATACGCAACCTGCCGACCGTTCCACCCGCTCCACTGGCCGCCCGGATTGCTGCTCAACAAAATTCTACAGCCATGGATAACGCACGCCTCTCGATCAACGATCAGGAAGTCGAATTTGCCGTAACCGTCGGAACGGAAGACGAAGTCGGATTCGACATCAGGAAGCTTCGTGGCAGCACGGGCACGATTACCGTGGACCCTGGCTTTGCCAATACCGGCTCCTGCCACAGCGAGATCACGTTCATTGACGGAGAGAAAGGAATTCTCCGCTACCGGGGATACTCCATCGAGGACCTGGCCGAGCACTCCACCTTCCTCGACGTGGCCTACCTGTTGATCTACGGTCACCTTCCGACACGCGACGAACTGGACGCGTTCAATACCGAGATCACGCGGCACAGCCTGCTGCACGAGGACATGAAGAAGTTCTTCGAGGGCTATCCCGCCTCGGCACCTCCGATGAGCGTGCTCTCGACGATCGTTGCTTCCCTCTCGGCCTATTATCCTTCCGGCAATTCGGACGAGGAAGTCAACCTTAACGTCACCCGGTTGATTGCCAAGCTGAATACGATTGCTGCCTTCTCGTACAAGAAGTCCATCGGTCAGCCGTACATCTACCCCCGCAACGACCTGAATTACGCGGCTGACTTCCTGCACATGATGTTCGCCGTTCCAAGCGAGGACTATGAGATCAATGATCTGATTTCCCGCACGCTGGACATGCTCCTCATCCTGCACGCCGACCACGAGCAGAACTGCTCCACGTCGACCGTCCGCATGGTGGGAAGCTCCGGAGCCGACCTGTTCTCGTCCATTTCCGCCGGGATCAGCGCACTGTCCGGCCCGCTGCACGGTGGCGCCAACACGGCCGTCATCAACATGCTGGAAATGATCCGCCAGGACGGCGGGGACTTCCAGAAGTATGTCGAGAAAGCCAAGGACAAGGACGACCCGTTCCGCCTGATGGGCTTCGGCCACCGCGTCTACAAGAACTTCGACCCGCGCGCACGGGTCATCAAGAAGTCCGCTGATGAAGTGCTCGGACAGCTTGGCATCAATGATCCGCTGCTGGATCTGGCCAAGCAGCTCGAGCGCATCGCCCTCGAGGATGACTACTTCAAGGAGCGCGGACTCTATCCGAACGTCGACTTCTACTCGGGCATCCTGTACCGAGCCATGGGTATTCCGACCAACATGTTCACCGTCATGTTTGCTCTCGGACGCCTTCCTGGCTGGATTGCCCAGTGGATGGAAATGAAAAAAGACCCGAATACACGGATCAACCGGCCCCGCCAGATCTACACGGGCCACAACCACCGCGAATACGTTCAGATCGGCCATCGGGCCACCCAGAACTGAAACCCGCCGATACTGGACAACCAACCGGCGATTTTGTACCGTTTACCCTAGACGTAACCGTCTCAAAGAGGACCAAAATGAAGAAACTCGTACTGCTTTTTCTGTTTTCCGCGCTGGCGATCGCGGGCATGACGGCCCAGCAGGCCTCGGCCCAGGTCGAGCGTGGTGCTGAATCGGTGTACATCCGCCCACACGTAGGTCTTTCCTACTACATGGGGGACAACGAAAAATCGCCGTTCAACTTCGATGGCGACATGTTCGACTCGTTTCCGTACAACCTTGGCGCTGAACTGGGCTACCAGTTCAACCCGAGCTACAGCCTCGGTCTGCGCTTCAGCACCGGTGCATTCACCCAGATTACGGACTTTGAAGCGACCACCGACGCTTCCGATCATCCGAACACCCGTTGGGGCGTGGGACTGATTGCCCGCAAGCTGATGTCCGACAAGAAGATTGCTCCGTACTGGCAGGCCGGTATCACCGTGGGTGGTGGTACCTCCAACGTCTACAGTGCAACGTGTGCAGCCAACGGTGCGTGCACGGAACAGGACGAAATGAGCTACGGCGGCAACGTCGGCTTCGGTCTGGACTTCTTCATCAACGAAGGCACTTCGTTCTTCCTGGAAACGGGTGTTGACATCCGCACCCCGGACGACGCAGCAGATGGCCGTGACAACAACGGCTTCAGCGGTCTCGACTTTCTCGGCACCCATGCCGCAGGTATCAAATTCAACTTCAAGCGTGTCAAGGCGGTCGAGCTGACCGACATGGTCTGCCCGGCTGAAGTTGTTGATGCCGGCACCCCGATCACGTTCACGGCTTCCCACAACGAAGGCGCAACGGCTCCGGTCAACTACAGCTGGACGTTTGGCGATGGCTCCTCTGCCCAGGGCATGACGGCCACGCACACCTTCAATCGTGCCGGTGACTACACCGTAGGCGTCCGCGCCACGAACGGCAACGGCAAATACGAATCGACGATGTCGTGCACGGTTTCGGTCAAGGATCCCTGCATCCCTGCCGCCATCACGTCGATGCGCGCTTCCAACATGAACCCCGACACCCAGACGTCGGTCACATTCTCGGCCAACGTAACAGGCACGGACGGCGAATGGCGTTGGGACTTCGGCGATGGCAGCACCGGTACGGGCGCCAATCCGAGCCACACCTACTCTGAGCCGGGCACCTACACGGTCACGCTCGAAGTTGAGAACTGCGCAGGCGTAACGCGCCGTACGATGACGATCACGGTCGACCCGTACGAAGCCGCCATCTGCCGTGAGATCACGGAAATGAACGCCGCGTTCTTCGATCGCAACTCTTCCGCCCTCACCGAGGAAGGTCGCGCTGCTCTCCAGGAAAACCTTGACATCCTGGTCGAGTGCCCGAACCTGAATGTCCGTCTGGAAGGATGGGCCTCCCCGGGCGAGCGCCGTCCGCAGGAACTGTCTGAAGACCGCGCACGCGCCGTCGAACAGTTCTACATCGACGGTGGTGTTGCTGCCTCCCGCATCGTGACGACCGGAATGGGTCGCTCGCAGCAGGGCAGCAAGAAAGAAGGTCTGGCCCAGTTCCGCCGCGTGGACACCATCCCGGTGCGCTAAGCAAGCGGTACGGCTGACAATGCCTTACTGACCGCGTCAGCGGTTCAAGGGGGGCGGCCCGAATGGGCCGCCCCCCTTTTTTATTCCGAATCGGCGCCTGACGGCTGCAACAGGGGTGCTTTGTCCATTTTTTTGGTCGATTCCTGTTACTGTTCAGTGCCTGGGTACGGCTACCCTCATGAACCATCCACCGGCCACACCACCACAACGCTCTACAACCCTCTACCCATGAAGACCCGACTATTCCTTCCCCTTGCTGCGCTTCTGCTCCTGGCCGGCTGTGTGCAGACGCAGGCCACCCTCCTCGATGGCACCACCTATCCACCGGTGCATCAGGACGACGTGATCATCTACCTCTCCGAGGAAGACATCCCGGCCGAATGGAAAGCCATCGCCATCATCCATGCACAGGGCGAAGCCCAGTTGACCCGCGAAAGCCAGATGCTGCGCAAGGCGCGTGAGCGTGCCGGTGAACTGGGTGCCAACGGCCTCCTGATCGAGGACATCAATGAGCCGAGCGCCGTGGCCCAGGTGGCCGGAGAATGGCTCGGCACGGGATCCACACGGCGCGGTCGTCTGATTGCCATCCGCGTGTTCAACGACTGACCGCAGGACGTCCCGCTTTCGAAACAAGGGAACAGCGAACTGCGCTCCCTACCCAACGGCCATCTGCGTTATAACTGACGGACCCCCGGATGGCCCGTGCGGCCCGGACAGGATTTCCTGTCCGGGCCGCACTCATTCTGCATCCACGACCAGCGTGCCCTGAGCGTAGAGTTCGTCCAGCAAGTCGTCGAATTCGCCGACTTCGCCCAGGTCGTCAGCCGTCAGACCATCGCCCAGGATGAGCTTGGTCAGCGCAGGTTCAAAGGCCGCGTCGAGCTCGATCATCTCCCCGGCCGCAAACAGCCAGAGCATGCCGTCGGGGCCGGGCTCCATCAATACCTGGGACGAGGAGGAAGGACGTAAGCGTCCACCGCCTTCGAGGGCATCTGTCAACGCATCTTCCGGCAGGGCCGACTCATCCGTCCACCGGCGCGGCTGCGAAAGGATGGTCCCCAGCATCTCCCTGAGTGCATCCTTGTCGGCCGTCAGGCCTTGGATAAGCCGCGAGACCCATTCCACCACGCCATCACCGAGTCCTGCTCGCGGACCGGTAAGTGACAGGTCCGGATCGGCATAGCGTGCATCCGGGTCCACATGCATGAGCGCCTGCTCCAGGACCGCGCCCAGGATGTCCTGCTCGGACGGCGCCCGGCAGCCGATCGAAAAGGTCATGCATTCGCCTTCTGCCACACCGAAGTGGGCAATGCGAGGCGGCAGGTACAGCATGTCTCCCGGCTCCAGAACCCAGTCCCGGTCCGCTTCGAAGTCGGCCAGGATGGACACCTCGATGTCTTCAATCAGCCGCTCCTCTTCGACGGGTGTCGTATTGATCTGCCAGCGTCTTCTGCCATGCCCCTGCAACAGGAAGACATCGTAGTTGTCGATGTGCGCTCCGACCCCACCCCCGTTGGCCGCATAGCTGATCATGATGTCATCCATGCGCCATCGCGGGAGGAAATCCACTGCTTTCAGCATATCCCGCACGGCCGGTACCAGCCGGTCGACTTCCTGGATCAGGAGCGTCCACTGGGAATCCGGCAGCGATTCAAATTCGGTCGCCTCGAAAGGACCTTCCCGCAGCTCCCAGTTGTGGACGCCCTCGTGCTTGACCATGAGTCGGGACAGGGCGTCTTCCCGCTCGGACAGGCGCAGGAAGGCCGGCGGCGGCAATGGGTTCTCGAATCCGGGCCAGGCGCCCCGGACAAGCAGGGGCTTCTTCTGCCAGTACTCGTCCAAGAACTCCTGGACGGTCAACGAACCGAAAAAGGAATCAGGCAGGGTCATGACATCACCGATGAGAAGCGTTCGCTACCAGAAGAGGATTTTCAGAAGGCGGAAAACAGGCCAGATCAGAAGCAGGACGGCAAACAGCCAGGCCATCGAGGAAATGCCTTTGCCGGCCTCGGGGTACTCGTAGCCACAATATGGACAGACCTCCGGGTGCTCCTCCCGATCCGATTCGAGAGCGCACGACGGACATTCCTGCAGGGCCATCTCAGTTCACCCGGATGCTGTCGATGCGCACGGGTTCTGCCAGGACCTGCGCATCAACATCGCCACTCTGGATGCGACGGATGACGTCTTTTCCTGCCGTCACGCGCCCGAAGGCCGCAAAACCCTGACCGTCCACGTTCCGCATTCCTCCGAAGTCCAGGGACGGCTGATCCCCGATGGTGAAGAAAAAGGAGTGCGTAGCGGAGTTCGGCCCCATGCGCGCCATGGAAATGGTGCCGTCCAGATGCAGCAGCCCTGTCTCGGAGGTGCGTTCCAACGGAATGGGGTCGTAGAAAAGCGAATCCATGTCCAGGTTGGCACTGCCCTGGATGACTTCGATACGAATCGAGTCGTTCGGTTGATTATCCATTCGGACCACCCGGAAGAAATTACCTCCGTCGTAGAGCCCATCTTCCACATAGCGAAGGAAGTTGGCACTTGTGATGGGCGCTGCCAGCGTATCTATGTTCACCTCGATGGTCCCTTCCGTGGTATGGATCGTTACCGGCACCACCGGCTCGGTGGCGCAAGCTCCGAACAGGGACGAAAGGATCAGAAGAAATGGCAGGGCTCGTTTCATGCGGAACGGGATCAGTTCGACTCGGATGGTGACGAGACTTCGTCCAGGAACAGTTGCATCACCCGTCGCCCGACAGAAAGATCCGCGCGGGACAGGTTGATGGCCATGGCTACGATGACACCCGTCTCCGGGTTCATGGTCATCAGCGTGGTCCCCCCAACCGATCCTCCGGTGTGCCCGACCAGATGACGACCCGAATCGTCCTCAGCCGTCGTCCAGCCAAATCCGTATCCCGTCTCGCTGCCATTGGACAATGTCTGGGACGTCATCAGGAAATCCAGTCCTTCCTGTGGCAGGAATCCCGGCGCGCGGTGCGCCTCGGCAAAGCGGATCATGTCTTCGGGCGTGGACAGGAAACCACCCCCTGCCCATTTGTAGCTGTTGTCCACATAGGGCGCATCGACAGGCGTTCCGTCATCGGACTGGACATAGAACGAGACGCGATTTTCGATATCCTCTGTGGCCCAGTCTGCTTCGGTATGGTCCATTCCGAGCGGGCCGAACACGTGTTCGTCCATATACGCCAGGAAGGGCTGCCCCGAGGCCCCTTCCACTGCGGCGGACACCAGATTCCAGCCGTAGGACGAGTAGGAATAGTCGGTGCCCGGCTCGAAGAGCAGCGGGGAGTCCTTGAAGATGTCCAGGCCCTCTCCCACCGTTTCGTAACGCACTTCCGAGAAATTCTCGTCGCCGAGGTAGTGTCGGATGCCGGCAATATGGCCGCCTACCTGCCGGGTCGAAAAGACCCACTGCTTTTCAGGAAAAGCAGGAACGTAGGTCTGGATGGGTGCATCGACGTCGAGCCGACCATCAACCATCAGTTGGGCTATGGCTGCTGCGGTATACGGCTTGGACACGCTGCCAACTCGGAATTTCGATTCCGTGGTCACCGGCTCGCCCGCCACCACGTCGGCAAAACCGAACCCTTCAGACCACACCAGTTCACCATCCACCGCCACGGCAATGGACAGGCCTGGATAGTTCTCCTCATCTACAACATGCGCAACCCAGGCCCGGGCCGTATCGATGGTGGCTTCGTACGAGGCAGGGGCAGATCCCTCGGGAGGCGCATCCGAACATCCGGCCGCAGTCAAAAGGATCAGGACGGCGAGCAGGCCGGACAGGCGCAGAGGACATTTCATGATCATTCTCCGGGGGTAGGGGGGGCGCACGAACGGATCAATCTACGGATCACAGGACACCTCCTTCCGTATGTTCGCACCATGCAGCCTGTCGATGTCGACATAGAACGCCCCGGGATCCGCGATGTCCTTTCCAGGAGTACCTGGGAAGCCGCCAGGGAAGACCATGCTTCGCGCTTTGAAGCCTTGGTAGCGCCTCACGTGCAACGGCGAAGTCGGCACGAAAAGGATCCTGTCGCGGACTTCCTCTTCGAGTACTATCGTTTCCGCCCCTCCCATCTGCAGCGGTGGCATCCCGGAACCGGTGTGTTGCTGCAGGACGCCGATATCGATCTTTTTCCCGACAGCGACGGCTATCGATGGCACGGCGGTGGTCGTGTCCTGTTGCCGACCGCCGATGTGCTCGGCAGGAACGCATCAAAATTCCGCTCCGGCACCGAGTGGATTCTGAAGATCCTGCGCGCCACGCAGGAAAGACCGCCCCGGTTCGGTTGTTTCGGCCTGCACGAGTGGGCCATGCTGTATCGATCGGACACCGTGCGCCACGATTCCGTCCCCCTGCGCATCAGCCAGGATGAACTGGCCCAGGTAGTGGAAATGTCGGGCCTGCGCTGCACGCACTTTGATGCGTTCCGCTTCTTCACCGAGCCGGCACGACCGCTCAACCCCGTTCAGCTTACGCGATCGGACATGGCTCAGCATGAACAGCCGGGATGCCTGCATGCCAACATGGACGTGTATCGATGGGCTTTCAAACGCTCTCCGTGGATCTCCTCGAAGCTCGTACTGGACGCCTTTGAACTGGCGCTCGACATCCGCTCGCTCGACATGGCATCCAGTCCGTATGACCTGAGAGCGTACGGACTGGACCCCGTGCCCGTGGAGACATCTGAAGGACGCGAAGTCTTTGGCCGCATGCAACGGGACTTTGCCGATCGGGCCTTCCTCTTGCGGGAGCGACTGATTGCAGAGTACACCCACCTGCTGGAACAGATGTCCTGACTTCATCCGGTCTTTGCAATTCAGGCCTGCGCTTCGTAACGTCGAATCCCCCGTTTTGGCTTTTAAAGCCACTTTTTCACCCAGTTCTGCTCCCACATGCGCACTCACCCGACCATCGTGTTCGGCGTGGCCGTTTTCCTGCTCTCATGTGTCTTGCCGGCACAGGGCCGTCAGGACGGCTCCCGCGGCAGCCGCAACATGGAATTGGTCGGCCACCTCCCGCTCGGTGGCATGCAATCGCCCGAGTCCCCATCGGCCGGATTCGAAGCGCTCGGGCGCGGCACCGGCCATCTCGTCATGGATCAAGAAAAGGGCCGACCGTTCGTATTCGTGGCCCGCGAGGATGACGAAGGGCCGGAGGTGGTGGCCATCAACATCAATCGTCCGGAGCGTCCGATCAACGTCGGCTCATGGCGTTTGCGGGCAGATGGAGTCGGCGACCTGACGCTGTTTCGTCATGGTTCGCGCTCCTACCTGGCCGTGACCCACTCGGAAGGACTATCCGTCCGGGAAGTCACCGATCCCGATGAGGGCCAGTTCGATCCAGCAGCCGACATTGTGCGGCCCGGAGGCTACCACCACGTCTTTGCCTATCGCCACTCCAACGGACGCAGCTACCTGCTGGCAACCGGCGGCGGACCGATCGACGTGTTCGATGTCGACCAACTGCTCGATGGCTCCGAGCAGCCGTTCTTCTCCTATGCCCTGCCCGAAAACGTGGTGAATGTGGACTACACGTACCACGCCATGACCGCGCAGTGGCACGCGGACTCCGAATCGGACCGCCTCTATGCGGCTGGCGCAGGTGGGTACTACGTGTTCGACATCACCAATCCTTCCGACCCGTCCCTCATTACCGAAGTCAATTCAGCGGCCGTTCAGATCGGTCACTCGGTATCGGCCACCCCGGATGGTACGCACCTCGTCACGGCGGCCGGTTACCGGACGGCTCCAATGCGCATCTTTGATCTGCGCCCGGCCTTCGAAGGCACCGTACCGCGCGTCCGCGTGGCCGCCGGAGCGTGGACGGCCGATTGGCGCAATCTGGCCGAGAACCATGAACTGCGCTGGCCCTTCGTATTCACGGCGGCCATGGATGATGGGCTGCAGGTCTTCAATATGATGAACCCGTTCGAGCCCTACACCGTCGGCTACTACGATACCTGGGACGGCCCGCGCGCCTCACTGGCCAACGAGCGCACCCACCGCAACGGCGCCTGGGATGTTGATGTCCGAAATCACGATGGCCTGATTGCCGTGACGGATGTCAACACGGGCCTGTGGCTCATCCGGATGGAAGGGTTCGAAGGCTGGGATGGTCGCGGATGGGGGTTTGCCAACGTGGGTACGGTCCAGGACTGGGACAACGGTCCCACGCAATCGACGAGGTGGTAATCATGAAACGACTCACCTTTTTGATCACAGCCTTCCTCGTGGTCATGCCAGTCATGGCCCAGATGGGCATTGAACAGCCACCGCATCCTCCGCCACCCGGCCAGCGAGGTTCGGCCAACATCAAGGTGATGTCCCATATTCCGCTCGGCGCGGCCGGTACGATTTCGGACATCGAGATCGAGCAGGAGATGTCGCGGCCCTACGCCTATGTGGCCCGTCGCAACGGTCCGATCGGATTTGATGTCATCGACCTGAGCGACCCGGACAACGCGAAAGTCATCCGCCGTTGGCGCATCGAGAATGAGGAACTCCACACCGGAGGAGCCATGGACGGCCGGTATTTCAAGCACGACGGGCGCTACTACTACGTGCAGTCCATGCAGCTCAGGCAATCGGGCCCCAACTCGGATGTGGGAGCCGTGGTGTTCGATGTGACGGACCTGCCCGAAACCATGACCGAAGTCGGTCGGGTGCGGCAATCCGATGCCCCCGGAGGCTTCCACAACATATTCATGTACAACCACAGCTCGGGCAAGCCCCTGCTGTTTGCCACGTCGGCCGGATATGCCAAGGTGTTCGACATGGCCCGGTTTGTCGATGGGGACCAGACTGAGATGGACCCCGTCCTGCGAGACGACAACCGGGAGCTGGTGGCCCGCATTCCCGTCCATGAGACCGAAGGGATGTGGTCCCGCGGCTACCACGACTTCATGGTGCAGTATCACCCGGAAAGCGGGCAGGACCGATTCTACGGCGGCGGTGGCAGCGGCTACTACGTCTACAACGTCACCAATCTGAACAGCCCCGAAGTGCTGGCTACGATGGTCGGCGTTCCCGGGGTTGCCTGGGGCCATACGTTCACCCCGACGCCGGACGGCAACTTTGCCATCGGGGAGACGGAGTTCCAGTACCAGCCGCTGCGCATCTTCGACCTGCGGCCAGCCCTCGACGGGACGCTGCCCGACAAGAACATCGACCACGCCGTCGGCGCATGGCACGCCGACTGGAAGAGCATCGCCCACAACCACGAAGTCCGCTGGCCCTATGTATTCGTGAGCGGCTACCAGACGGGACTGGGAGTCTTCAACATGGTCGACCCCGAGAATCCTTACACGGTAGCCTATTACGACACGTTCAATGGCATCCACAACGATCGTGGAGCCGCCATGGAACGCATGGGCAGCCCCTACACCTGGCAGGTCTATGACGGCGCCTGGGGCGTCGATGTCCGCAATGCGGACGGCCTCGTCGTGGTAAGCGACATGACCACCGGCTTCTGGGCCTTCAAGATGGAAGGTTTCGATCGCTGGAACGGCGAAGACTGGGGCATGCCGAACGTTTCGAGTGCCCAGAACTGGGAAGGCATGCTCGACGAATGAACGATCCATATCACCCACCCGCACATCTGACATGACTTTCAAACCGGTTACCCGACTGTTCGCACTCCTGCTGGCGTCCAGTCTTCTTGTGCCCTTGGCGCAAGGCCAGGCCACCGCGCTCAAGCCCGGATCGGACAACATGGAGGTGCTCGGACACGTGCCCCTCGGCAAACATTCGAGTGTCACCGACATCGAACTCGAACAGGAATTGAATCGACCCTACGCCTACATCGGTCGTGCATCCATTGTGGATGGCGGCCCGAAGGGCATGGATGTCATCGATCTGTCGGACCCGTCCAATCCCGAAGTCATCCACCGCTTCCGTCTGGAATACCAGGATCTCCTGCCCAACCGCGGCGGCATGGATGTGAAGTACTTCAAGACGGACGGGCGCTATTACGTCGTGCAGTCGTTTGAATTCAGCGGCGGTCCCCACTACGAACTGGGCGCTGTGCTTTTCGATGTGACCGATCTGCCGGAGAAGATCACGGAAGTCGGCCGCTGGGTCCTTCCGGAGAATCCGGGCGGCATGCACAACATCTTTATCTACAAGCACTCCGACGGCAATATCTACCTGCTGGCTACCGTGCGCGGGGACATGGTGCAGGCTTTCGACCTGCGCAAAGCCGTGGCCGGGGATATCGAGAATTCCTACGTGGCAACGATCCCGACCTATGAGCCGGAAACCGTCCGCCGATCCTACCACGACCACTACGCCGCCTGGCACCCCGATTCAGGCGAGGACCGTTTCTACGGCGGCGGCAGCGGTGGATACTATGTCTGGGACATCACGGACATCCACAATCCCGAGATCCGGGTCACGTTGCAGAACGTTTCGGGCGTGACCTGGGGTCACACGTTCACGCCATCACCGGATGGTCGCTATGTCGTGGCTGAAGCGGAATACCAGTATGCACCGCTCCGGATTTTTGACCTGAAACCGGCCCTTGACGGGGAGCGGCTGAACATCAACCAGCCCATCTCGGCCTGGACGGCCAACTGGCGAAACCTCAGCCACAACCATGAGGTGCGCTGGCCCTACGTCTTTGTCAGTGGCTACCTCGATGGTCTGCAGATCTTCTCGCTGGAGGATCCGGAGAATCCTCAGACTGTGGGCTACTATGACACGTATCTGGGCACCAACCAGGAAGGCTTCAGTCCGGTCATCAATGGCGCCTTTGGCGTCGATGTTCGCAACGAGGACGGACTCATCGTCATCTCCGACATGTCCACCGGCTTCTGGAGCTTCCGCATGGAAGGCTTCAACGGCTGGAATGGCGAGGACTGGGGCCAGCCCGACATTTCCTCCGTCCAGAAGTGGGACGAAGAATCCAAAGAAGGAACGCGCTGACCTGGCGCTTCCCATCACACCATTCCGAGCAATCAACCTATCCGCCAACCTCATGAAACGACTGATCCCGCTGTTGACCCTGACCCTGCTGCTCGTGGCTTCCGCCTCGGCCCAGGATGAAACGCCCTGGACGACACTCGAGCCCGGCTCAGACAACATCACCGTTGAAGGACACATCCCACTGGGTGGAATCCTGAACACAATGGACATGGAAGTCGAGCAGGAAATGTCCCGCCCGTATGCCTACGTGGCTCGTGGCACCGTCGGACCCAACTCCGAGCGCGGTACGGACATCATCGATATTGCCGACCCGGCCAACCCCAAAGTGCTCCTCCGCTGGCGCATGGAAAACCCTGACCTGCACACGGGACTGGGTGGCATGGACATCAAGTACTTCAAGTACGACGGCCGCTACTATGTCGTGCAGTCCACGCAGTTCGGCCAGGGACCGAACCAGGATCTGGGCGCCTACATCCTGGACGTGACCGGTCTGCCGGATGCTTCCAAGGTCTTTGAAGTGGCCCGCATCCACGAGCCGGACCTGCCGGGCGGCTTCCACAACATCTTCATCTACAAGCACTCCGACGGTCGTGTGTTGCTCCTGACCACGATCAATGGTCCCGGCGCCAACATCTATGATCTGGGCAAAGCCGTGAGCGGCGATGTCGAGGATGCCTACGTGGGCACCGTGCCGATTGCGGTCGATGAATTCGGTTTCTACCACGACCTCTACGCTGCATGGAATCCGGACAAGGAAGCCGACCTGTTCTATGGCGGTGGTCAGGGTGGCTACTACGTCTACAATATTTCGGACCCCGCCAACCCGGAACTCGAATTCACCATGACGGGCATCACCGGCGTCGATTGGGGCCACACGTTCACTCCTTCGCCTGACGGCCGCTACGCCATCACAGAAACGGAGTACCAGTACGCTCCGCTGCGCATGTTCGACATGAAGCCGGCCATGGACGGCGAGACGGAAAACATCCGTCGTCCGATCTCGGCATGGACCGCCAACTGGGAAAACCTGGTCCACAACCACGAAGTCCGCTGGCCCTATGTCTTCGTCAGTGGCTACCACGACGGCCTGCAGATCTTCTCCATGATGGACCCGGAGAACCCTGTGACCGTGGGCTACTACGATACGTACACGGGCCCGCGTGATGTGGGCGCGATGGGCGGCGCGGTCGGCAACGGCGCATTCGGCGTAGACGTCCGCAACGAAGACGGCCTCATCGTTATCTCCGACATGTCCACCGGCTTCTGGACCTTCCGCATGGAAGGCTTCAACGGCTGGAACGGAGAAGACTGGGGCATGCCCAACATCTCCTCGGTGCAACAGTGGGACGAAGAGTCCAAGGAAGGCACCAAGTGATAAAGGACCGATCAGGAAGGCATCCTTTCCTTCCCTGATGACACCAAGCGGCCGCCGGGATCAAGGATCCCGGCGGCCGCTTTCGTTTGTCCTGCCTGTATCCGGAAGGCCCCATGCACTACCTGCAGAAGCAGGAAAACCGCCATCAGCGGAGCAACGTGAGGGATTTGGAGACCGATAGATCCCGAATCTGCAGTCGATAGACATAGAGTCCACTCGGGTGTGCGGATGCATCCCAGTCCAGTTCATGTGTACCTGCCGAAAACCATCCGTTGGCCAGCGTAGCAACCCGCTTTCCAAGCATGTCGAAAACGCTCAGCTCCAGCAATCCCGGTTCGGCAAGATCGAAGGCAATCCGGGTCGACTGCTGGAATGGATTCGGGTAGTTGGCTTGCAGTAGTGGGCGCCCTGGCAGCAGAGAATCGCGGTCGGTGTCCACTCCAGAGGGCATGTTTGCGGAGAATACGGGATACCACGGGAAGTGGTTATCATGCGGAGCGAACGAACCCGCCCCATTTGCACTTCCATACCGGCCTTGCCATTCCCTGTAGGGAGGCACAGCCAACGATCCATTGATGGAGGGCAACTCGAGGAACGGGTCCGGCTTGTATTCAACATAGTCTGCAGGTCCTTTTCCGCTCATCAAAAAGGACCACGTGCCATGCCTGTTATCCGGGTTCCAGAGGTAGCTACCGTTCCCGATACCGGACGGACCCGGACCGGTATAGGAGCATAGCCAGTCATACGTGCCATCGTGGTTGGCATCAGCGTACATCAGCGAGTAGTGCCTCGAAGCGTCATCAGCCAGATCCGGCGCAACCCGGTCAATGAATCCCTGGAGCACCGCATGATCGTCTTCTGTAGCCGTTTGCTTGTAGCGGTCAAAACAGACATTCCAGATGGCCCTAGAGTCTTCTTGAGCGAAAGCGATCGTTTCACTCCCTCCGGATGGCAAATCAACTACGCTTTCGACAAGCTGCGGCGGATCAATGAGTGGATTGTAGGAGGCAAATTCCAGTGACAAGTCCAGCGGTTCCATGCAGGTTTCCAGTGACTCGTCCGACTGCCAGAGACAGTCAAAAAACGCAACGTAGGACGGATGATTGGCCACTGCGTAAGGCCACACCTGCTCTCCGGCCGTTCCCCTCACCCAGTCCACAAATATCTGCGAGCCCCACTCGGCCTCATTTTGCAATCCGTAGGCAAGGTAGTCGAGAGACCATCCCTGATTGTTGTGAACTCCGGAAAGCGTACCTGGCGCTTCCGAGTACGCATGATAAACCAGGTTCGTAAAATGGGTGAAAGCCTGGTAGAACCGGATGCCGTCATAGCTCTCGGCATATTCGAATTCCCATCCATGCATGTTCTCGTGGGCCATGTAATATTTGTACCCCTCGCCTTGCCCACCTCCGCAATAGATCCGCTTTTCTAAAGCGATGTACGAACATGCTCCCCAAGAGCTGAACGAGTACGATCCAGACCCGGGCAATCCGGCAATGGAATCGTAGAGCCGGCGAATATTGGCCTGTGTCATGCCGCGATCAACGTAGTCCTGATACATGGATTGCCACAAGGCAGCCATGTCATTCAGCACCTGAACAGGGCATCGGTCCCCGAAGTCCACATTCTCCACGTAGACATCCAGATCCCCCGTCTGGCCACCTCCCAGATTCAGCGTGACGGGACCCACGATGAAATTGCCAGAGATTGTCATGTCTCCTGACAGTTCACAAGACTGGGCAAAGGTCGACCCACTCGTGATGATGGTCGCTATAAAACTGCAAACGAGAATCAACCAATGTTTTTTGCGGCATGTCATGGTCATTCTGGCGTCAGAAAGTGGAAGTGGCATCTCCTAGATCCCGGAATTTCCGGACTATCCCAATATATCCTGGATCCCTCATACCGCAATGCCGCGTTGCATCAGGGCATCCCATGCCACATCTTTCGGGCTCCGCGTCAATGACCCGATGGTAGAACCATGAATCGCCTCTTTCTTTCCGTTGCCTTGCTGCTTGTCGCATCACAGGCCTTTGCCCAGACTGCCACCAATCCCGGTAGCGACAACATCCATGTGCAGGGTCATCTCCCGCTGGGTGCTCCTGAATCCGTGGCCGACATCGAACTCGAGCAGGAGCTCGACAGGCCGTATGCCTACGTGGCCAAGGCCCGCTACCGGGACAATTACGCGCGCGGCATGGACATCATCGACCTCACTGACCCGTCCAGCCCGCGTCTCCTCAAGCGCTGGATCAACAGCAACGATGATCTCAATGCCGGCGTGGGCGCACTCGACATCAAGCAGTTCAAACACGACGGCCGCTATTATGTAGTCCTGTCCACGCAGTTCAGCCAGGGTCCGGATCATGATCTGGGCGCCGTCATCTTTGACGTGACCGGTCTGCCCGACCCGGACGCCGTCACGGAAGTGGCCCGTATCCGCGAGCCCGACATGCCGGGTGGCTTCCACAACATTTTTATCTACAAGCATTCCGACGGCAATCCGTACTTGATCACGACGGTGCGCGGCCCCGGGGCCAATGTCTATGACCTCTCCAAAGTGGTTTCAGGCGATGTCGAAGATGCCTTGGCCGGCAACATCCCCATTCCGGGCGAAACGGGGGGACGTCGTGGCTACCATGACTTCTACGCCGCCTTCCATCCCGACACCGGTGAGGACCGGTTCTATGGCGGCGGCTTTGGCGGCTACTACGTCTACGATATCTCCGATGTCGAAAGCCCCGAACTGCGCATCACCCTGACCGGCATCCCGGGCGTCAGTTACGGCCACACGTTCACGCCCGGCCCGAACGGCCGCTACGTCATTGCCGAGACGGAGTACAAGTATGCCCCGCTGCGCATCTTCGATCTGCAACCTGCCCTCGACGGCGAACGCCAGAACATCAACTATCCCATCTCGGCCTGGACGGCAAACTGGGAGAACCTGGTCCACAATCACGAGGTGCGCTGGCCCTATGTGTTCGTGAGCGGGTATCTGGACGGCCTGCAGGTCTTCTCTCTGGAGGATCCCGAAAACCCGCAGACGATCGGCTTCTATGACACGATTACGAATGACAACGGTGGCGTGATGGACGGGGCATTCGGCGTGGATGTGCGCAATGCGGATGGCCTCATCGTCATCTCGGATGGTTCGACCGGCTTCTGGTCCTTCCGCATGGACGGCTTCAACGGCTGGAACGGCGAAGACTGGGGTGTGCCCAACATCTCTTCCGTTCAGGAGTGGGATGAGGAGTCGAAAGAAGGCACCCGCTGACAATCCCGGCTGCAAATCACTATGTTGACGCCTCCCATCTCTCGGAACGCGTTCAACCCGCACTCTCAAGCATTCATTCCATCATGAAACGCACAACGTTCATCCTTGCAGGCCTGTTCATCATGGCCTTTGCTTTCGGGCCAAAGGACGGTCAGGCTCAGGACACCCCCTGGACGCCCACGAATCCGGGCAGTGAAAACATTGAAGTTCTGGGCCACATTCCGCTGGGTCCCCGCCTGAGTGTGGCGGACATGGATCTCGAGCAGGAAGTCAGTCGGCCGTACGCCTATGTCGCACGCATGCATTACGCCGAAATGGGCGAGAAGGGCACCGACATCATCGACCTGTCCGATCCGTCCAACCCCAAGGTCATCTACAAATGGCGCATCGAGAACCAGGACCTCCACATGCGCACGGGCGGCATGGATGTGAAGTACTTCAAATGGAAAAACCGCTACTATGTGGTGCAGTCCCTGCAGTTCGGCGCCGGCGGCCCGAACCATGATCTGGGCGCCGTCGTGCTCGACGTGACCGACCTGCCGGACCCGTCCAGCGTGCACGAAGTGGCCCGTATCCACGAGCCGGACACGCCGGGAGGCTTCCACAACATCTTCGTGTACAAGCACTCTTCGGGCCGCGTGCTGCTCTTGAGCACGGTGTCGGGTGCCTTTGCCAATGTCTATGACCTGGGCATGGTGGTGGAAGGCGATGTGGAAAATGCCCGCATCGGCCGCATTCCGACTCCCGCCGAATCCACGCGCCGCGGCTACCATGACTTCTACGCGGGCTACCATGTGGATACGGCCACGGACCGGTTCTACGGCGGCGGCACGGGCGGCTACTACGTCTACGACTTCACCGACATCGAAAACCCGGAACTGCTGGTGACACTGACCGGCATTCCCGGTGTTCGCAGTGGCCACACCTTCACACCCGGTCCGAACGGTCGGTACGTGGTGGCTGAAACGGAATACAAGTATGCGCCGCTTCGCATCTTCGACCTCAAGCCGGCCCTCGACGGCGAGCGCTCCAACATCAACTATCCGATTTCGGCCTGGACGCCGCATTGGGAAGGTCTGGTCCACAACCACGAGGTTCGCTGGCCCTATGTCTTCGTGAGCGGCTACCACGACGGGCTGCAGGTCTTCTCCATGGAGGACCCGGAGAATCCACGCACGGTGGCCTACTTCGATACCTTCACCGGCAGCCGCAACAACGGTGGCATGGCAGGCAACGTGGCCAACGGCGCCTTCGGCGTGGATGTGCGCAACGAAGACGGCCTGGTGGTCATTTCCGACATGACGACCGGCTTCTGGACCTTCCGCATGGAAGGCTTCAATGGCTGGAATGGCGAGGATTGGGGCGTACCCAACGTCTCCTCGGCCCAGGAGTGGGATGAAGAATCCCGTGAAGGCACGCGCTGAGGCAACCAACCAACGCTTTCAAGGGCGGGGCGCCGGCAGGCGCCCCGCCCTTTTTTGTGCCCTTGCTGCGCTGGGTGGCGGATCCAGGCTCCCGCTGAGGCATACACATGTGCTCCCACCGGATTGCTCATCCCGAATGTTCTGTCCTGACATGACCCGGAAATTCCCACTCTACGTCGGATCACTCCTCCTGCTGTCCATCGCCGTCCTGGCATCGCCTACGCTGGACGCCGACAGTTCGCCAGCTGAAGCCACCCCTGAGTGCTCGCTCGTCTCGTCGCCCGACTACTACGAAATCGACCTGGTCACCACCCGCAAGGTGTCCGGCGCGCGTCTGGCCAAGGGCAAGGGCGAAGTAACCTACGCTGCATCTCCTTTCGGTATTTCAGTGTCGGAAGAGGGCTCCTACCTGGTCAACATCGACGTCTCGATGAGCAACGTCCGTCTTGATGACGACAAAGTGCTCGTCGCCTGGGTCACCACGCCGCAGCTCGACCAGATCAAGGCGCTCGGAACCCTCGATGAAAACCTGCAGGTCACCGGCCAGACGGACTTCAACAAATTCCTCCTCGTCGTGACGCTCGAACCTCGCGACAAGGAGCCCGGCGCCATGTGGACCGGTCCGGTCGTATCGCGTGGCATGTCCCGCAGCGGACTCATGCACACGATGGCAGGCCACGGCCCGTTCGAATCCGAGCCCTGCGCCGTCTACGGCTACTAGACCGAGCGCATTTCCTGAACAGCATCCCTCCCGATCGCATGCATTCCAACCGATTTGCTGGCCTGCTTGTACTGGTCGCCCTCCTGACCCCGATCCTCCCGGCACAGGCTCAGGAAATGGATCACTCGATGCACATGAACCACAACATGCCCATGGGCGACAGCCTGGTATGGCGCATGGCCCCGATGGACGGCATGACCATGCCCATGATGCCGGGCATGATGGATGACATTCCGGACGTGGGCGCTTTCCTGCCGGGATTCGGCATGGACGTGTCGATGTATCCCGAGGCCAAGCCGTCCGAGATCATCGACATGGCCGACGGGGATACACTCCACATGGACGCCTCCCTGGTACGCCGTACGATTGACGGCCGCGAGTACGTGATGATGGCGTACGGCGGCATGTATCCCGGTCCCCTGATCCGGGCAGACCGCGGCTCCAAGGTCATCGTCGAGTTCACTAACAACATCGACATGCCCACGACCGTGCACTGGCACGGTCTGCGCCTCGACAACGCCTTCGACGGCATCCCCGGGCTGACCCAGGATCCTGTGGAAACCGGGGAATCATTCACCTACGAGCTCAAATTCCCCGACACGGGTATGTACTGGTACCACCCGCATATGCGCGAGGACGTACAGCAGGATCTTGGTCTCTACGGCAACATGCTGGTGGACCCGACCGAGGAAGACTACTACGCCCCCGTCAACCGGGAAGTACCCCTCATCCTGGATGACATCCTGGTTGACGCCAACGGCCTCTTCCCCTACGGCGAAGAAGCACCGACGCACGCACTGATGGGTCGATTCGGCAATGTCATGCTGGTCAACGGCATTTCGGATTACAACCTGGACATCCAGGCCGGCGAAGTCGTGCGCTTCTACCTGACCAACGTGGCCAATACCCGCACCTTCAACGTGACGTTTGACGGCGCCCGCATCAAAGTCATCGCGGACGATGTGAGCAAGCTGGAGCGCGAGCAGTTCGTATCCAGCGTCATCATTGCGCCGGCCGAGCGCTACATCGTCGATGTGTACTTCGACGAGGCCCGCACCTACGACATCACCAACTCCATCCAGGCCATCGACCACTTCCGGGGCATCTTCGTGCCCGAAACCCATCAGCTGGGAACGGTCACTGCGTCAGGGCAGGCATCGGAAGACAACGCTGAAGCGTTTGCCGAGGCGCGTACGAATGAGGACACGATTGCCGATATCGACAACTTCCGTCGCTATTTCGACAAGGCGCCCGATCACAACCTGCGACTGACCATCGAGACGAAGGATCTGCACCCGATGACAATGCGCATGATGGAGGTCGACACGCTCTACTTCCCGCCCATCGAGTGGAACGAAGGGATGCCGATGATGAACTGGCTCTCCACGGGCGAAGAGGCCCGCTGGACCCTCCTCGATGAGGACACGGGCAAGAAGAGCATGGAGATCAACTGGCAGTGGGAAGTTGGCGACAAGGTCAAGATCCGCATCTTCAACGACCCCTCCTCCTTCCACCCCATGAACCACCCGTTCCACGTGCACGGGCAGCGCTTCGTCATCACCCACATCGACGGGGTCGAGAACCGCAACATGGCATGGAAGGACACCGCCATCATTCCCGTCGGATCCACCATCGACATTCTGGTCGATGTCACGAATCCGGGCAAATGGATGGCACATTGCCACATTGCCGAGCACCTGCACGCGGGCATGATGCTGGGCTTTGAGGTGTTCGAACAGGGTGCAGGTCCTCAAGCGGGACGATAACCGGCGCCTGGAGGATTACTGTCCTTCGGCCGCTTCGAGCTGCGCTTCGAGGTAGCTGATCATGGCCACCCCGTTGTCGTTGCCCGGGTCCAGGCGCACGCTGGTCTCGTAATTCTCGAGGGCGCCTTCCAGATCGCCGGCGGCAATGAGCGCCTCGCCGAGCGAGTCGTACGGGTTGCCTGACTCCGGATGGAGCTCCACGTTGAAGCGGAAGATCCCCACGGCCTCATCGACCATGCCCTGACGAAGGAGTCGGTATCCCAGAGCGTTCAGCGCACTTTCCTCGAAGGCTTCGGCCGGCAGTTCGGTCTTGGCCACATCGTAATCGGCGCGCACGGCGTCCATGCCGCCCGACAGCAGCTTGAAATGAAGACGACGTCCCAGCTGGTAAACGGGATCGTCATACTGCTGATAGTTCAGCCAGCGCACAGCCGTCTGTGGACCCCCGATCACGTCCTCGAACAGCTCATGCAGGATGAGCATGCCGTTGGCGCTGTTTGACAGGTAGACGAGGCCTTTCGACGCATCGGGTGTGATATAGGCAAACGCCTTGTACCCTGCATTGTCACCCCATTCCCAGAGTGCTGATCCGTCCATGGTGGGCTGGATGCCGAAACCAAGCCCCCAGAAAATGCCGTCCAGCGCATCGACCTGGGCGAGCGACACTTCGCGGCGCAGCCGGCGACCGAGCTCATCCGAGGCCAGTACGCCGGTCAGGAAGCGGGCATAATCGCGGGCCGTGGTATGCAGGCCGATGGCGGCATTGGCGGACTGCGGCACGAATTTGTCGAGCGCCACATCCATGTCCGTATGACCCACTGCAATGCGGGAACCGTAATCGCTCTGCCAGATGAAGCTGGACGAGGTCATGCCGAACGGTTCGAATACGTAGGTTCGCGCCAGATCCTCCAACGTGGAATACGTGACCGCTTCCATGACGTGCTGCAGGAAGAGGAAGCCTTCACCGGAATACGTGAAAAACGTGCCCGGTTCGTAGAGGATGGGCAGTTGCTGACCCGGAGCGCGAAAATTGGGAAAACCCGAGGTATGGGACAGCACCATGCGGGGCGTGATCCGTTGATACCGGGCATCGTGCTGGGCATCCGGCCAGGTTGCCAGCTCGGCCAGCGGCTGATCCAGGTCGAGGATGTCTTCTTCCATGAGACGCAGCGCAATCCAGGCCACGATGGGTTTGCTGAGGGACTCAGCCTCGAAGACCGTATCCTCGGTCATGGGCGGGCTGGTTTCGGTGCTGCGCACACCGGCCACATCCACGCGGACCACTTCGCCGTCTTCGATGACGGCCAGGGCAGCGCCGGTTATTTCGGCCTCTTCGATCAGAAGATCGAGATCCTGCGCTGCCGCCACGGGGGCTGCGGGCACGAAAAGCGCCACGACCAATGCGGCCAGGGCGCGGGATATGAAGGGATTCAATCGTTTCATAGGCCACCCATTAAGCGCCGAACCCGACGGCGGTTCCTCGGGTATCATGTTTCTACCCTTCCAAAACCGTCATCACCCGATCGATCATCATGGACAGAAGACGATTCCTCAAGCACAGCGGCAGCGCTCTGGTCATCGGTGTGGCAGCCTCCGCCTTTCCCATCTCCCTGCTTGCCGGTTCCCGACCCGCAGGACTGTTCACCCCGATCCGTCGAGGAACCGGACGCTTCGAGTCGCGGGGTGGCACCATCGGCTGGTTGATGAATGATGATGCCCTCGTGGTGGTGGACTCGCAGTTTCCGGAGTCGGCCACGGAGTGCCGCGAGGGTCTGCAGGAGCGCTCGGGGCGCTCGGTGGATCTTCTCATCAACTCCCATCACCACGGCGATCATACGGGAGGAAACAGCGTGCTCGGAGCGGATGCCGACCACATCGTGGCGCATGACAATGTGCCCATGCTCCAGCGTATGCAGGCCGAACAGCGCGGAACGCTGGACTCGCAGGTGTTTGCCGACACGACATTTGCCGAGACCTGGAGCAGGGATGTCGGAGATGAAACCGTCCGTCTCTACCACTTCGGCCCCGCCCATACGGCTGGCGATGCCATCATCCACTTTGAAAAGGCCGACGTCGTCCACATGGGCGATCTGGTGTTCAACTACCGGCATGCCTACATCGATCTGGGAGCCGGCGCAGATACCGCCAACTGGATGACGGTTCTCGAGCGGGCCCATGACCAGTTTTCGGACAACACCGTGTTCGTATTCGGACACGGCAATCCGGCCAATGGGGTTCTGGGAACGCGCAACGACCTGTTGGTGATGCGGGATTACCTGGGCGCGCTGCGCGATGCAGCTTCGGCAGGTATCAACGCGGGCCTGTCGGCCGCAGAATCAGCCGCTGCCGGCCTGGACGGATTTGAAAGCCACATGGTGGGCGGCAGCGCAGACGGCATTGCGGGCAACATTGCCACGGTATACGAGGAAATGACCACCGTCAAAGAATAGGGCGATGTATACTGCCCCCACCCTGAACCAATACCAGACTCCCGTCATGAACCGAAAACTGTTCATTCTCCCACTTTTTCTTGCCCTTTTGATCGCCGGGTGTGCCTCGCCGGACACGGAAGCCACATCCGATATGGCCGATGATGGCAACATGGCTGATGACATGGCCATGTCCTCCCGACCGGATGCGCAAAACCCGGTACCTGCGGACTTCACCATGCCGTCCGATTGGAACATACGCTTCGACCGGCCCTCGGACGATTTCGTCGTCACCGGAGATACGGCCGCCGTGGACCCGGACATCTTCTTCACCAACATGACGCCCGGATGGCATCTGACATCCGGTCCGGCCGCCATCTACTGGCATCCCGCCAGCACGGCTGACGGCGACTACAGCGTCTCGTCCAACGTTTTCCTGTTCGACGCCGACCAACGCAACGAGGCTTTCGGACTGTTCGTCGGTGGATCGGATCTGGATGGCGATGGTCAGCAGTACCTCTACTTCCTGATTCGCAAGTCGGGCGAATTCCTGGTCAAGCTGCGCAATGGCGAGGAGACGGAAAATGTCGTCGGTTGGACGGCCAGCGACGCCATTGTACCCTGGTCGGCCGACAACAACCCGACCGCCAATGTGCTGGGCATCCAGACCGAGGGTGACATGATTTCCTTCATGGTCAATGATCAGGTGGTCCACTCCCAGGAGAAGGGGTATCTGCCCACCGATGGCATTACCGGTTTTCGCGTGAACCATGCGCTGAACCTGCACATCTCCACTTTTGATGTGACCATGGCAGATGCGGGCGGCATGTAATCCGACCGATGAAACTGCTTGAAACGTGCGCGGGCCGCGACAGGGAATCTGTCGCGGCCCGCGTTATTTCAGGAGCGTCTGAAAACCTACTGCCGCGGAATGAGCAGCAACTCTTCCTGTCTCGGGTCGATGTAGGTGGTCGTTTCGCCATCGAAAATGGCATCCTCTTCCAGCATGATGCGCACAGTCTGACCGTCCCATGCCGGGATCTCCACTGCCGCATTGAGCTCAATGGAATGCGCTGTCATCGGGTAGAGCGGGTAGTCGCCCCGGCCAGGTACGCCTCCCTGCTGGTCCCAGAGTCCGATGGTCGGGCCGGCCGCATGGCCATGGAATCCGATGGGGTGCGTGTAGATGGTGGCATTGATCCCTTCTGCCGCTGCCTGATCCAGCGCCGATAGCAGGATCTCGTTGCCGGTGCGGCCCGTCTCGAACTGACCGGTCAGGATGTCCTGCAACCGGTTGCCGGTGGCAAACGCATTGTGCAAATCCTGCGGCGCATCCGTTTCGCCGTGCTTCAGGACGTAGGCGTGCATCTGCGTGTCGGTGTTCAGACGCAGGTAGGTGATGCCGAAGTCCACATGCAGGAGATCGCCCATGTGGATGACACCCCCCTCTTCGCGCGCCGAGAAGTCGTTGTCGCGCTCGGAAGCCTCCGGTCGCTGGAAGTCCACCGAAGGGTGGAACCATGTGATGAGGCCGAGCTCCCGGATACGCTCCCGGTACCACCACTCCACATCATCGGTCGTGGTCACACCCGGTTGGATGACCTTTTCGGACAGCCCTTCTTCGATGATCGTGCGGGCAATCTTGACGATCATGGGATAGATCTCCATCTCGCTTGCCGTGCGGGTCTCGAGCCATCCGACAGCCAGATTCTCGGCACCCACGATGCGCTCGCGATACTTCCGGTCCCACGCCTGGATCATTCCCTCTCCTTCCGTGGCCGTCAAGCCATCGGCCAGGGCAAAGGTCTGTGACATGTTGAGGCCGATCCGCTTTGGATCGCGCTCCGCCACGATTTCTGCCAGACGGGCCCACTGGTCGGGCTGCTCCTCGGGGTTCCAGGCGCTCTTGAATGAGCTTCCAATATCGTAGCGCGCCACAGCCAGTCTTTCGACGCCCTGCTCGGGGCCGCGGTCGAAAAACACCAGTACCGTGCGTCGACGCGCCGCAATCCAGGTAGCCGGCAGCATCGTCCGGATGACCGGATCTTCGTTGTATTCACGGGCCGCGATGATCCACATGTCGAATCCTTCGCGCCGCATCAGGTCAGGCACAACCCTCTCCAATCGCTCTTCGAGCAGCCGATCAATGACGTCGGCGCGCTCACGCATGGACAGGACAACGAGGTCCTCGGCGTGCTGGGCCCGCGAGTCCGTGGCGGGCCAAAGAAGCAGGAAAAGAAGAAACAGCATCCGGTTCATGCGTCATCCTCCGAATCGGGCAGGTTGATGGACAGTTCGTCCGGAATATCGTTACGCTGGAGTTCGGGATTCATGAGTCCACCAACGAGAGGCGTTTCGAAGGCCGTCACGAAATGGGCGATGGTGGCGAACCAGAACTCCTGCTGGAATTCGAAGAAGTCGGCATCGTATCCGCGCTGATCGCCCTTGTGGCCCTCAATCTCGAGGTAGAATACCCGCGGCCAGTTGGGGTATTTGTCCTGTGCCTCCCTGACCAGCCGGAAGGCCTCTCGGGCCGCCTCATCGAACGTGGCTTCCGGGCCCACACGCTGATAGAGCGACACCGTGTTGTCGAAGTTCATGGCCACGCCGGGCTCGTCGGGCTTCTGGTAGTTGGGGGTGAAATCAGGCTTCATGCCGGTTGGTCAATTCGCTTTGTCGTCAGAATTGGTGTCATCGTCTTCCTCGGGGTCGGGCTCATCTCCGTCGTCTTCGTCATCCGAGGACATGGCGTCCAGATCCAGCTCCTCATCTTCCTCGTCCTCCTCAGCCACGCGCTGGAATTCCTCGGCGAGGAAGATGCCGGTAGGTGTCTTCTCCTTGGCCAGTGCCTCGGGCGTGCCCGAAAACAGGATCTGACCGCCGCCTTCGCCGCCGTCAGGTCCCAGGTCGATCACGTGGTCGGCCACCTTGACGACATCCAGGTTGTGTTCGATGACGAGCACGGTATTTCCTTTACGCACGAGCGCCTGCACTACGGCCAACAGGTGACGGATGTCCTCGAAATGAAGACCCGTGGTCGGTTCGTCCAGGATGTACAGCGTGCGCCCCGTACCCGGGCGAGACAGCTCTTTGGCCAGCTTGACACGCTGCGCCTCTCCCCCGGAAAGGGTGGTGGCCTGTTGGCCGAGACGGATATAGCCCAGTCCCACCGAATGCAGCGTGCGCAGCTTGCGTTCGATGCGCGGCACGTTCTCGAAGAAGTCCAGCGCTTCTTCGACTGTCATTTCCAGCACGTCGGCAATGCTCTTGCCCTTGAAGCGTACTTCCAGCGTCTCCTGGTTGTAGCGGCGCGAGGCGCACGTCTCGCACTCGACATACACGTTGGGCAGGAAGTTCATCTCCAGCTTGACGATCCCTGCGCCTTTGCAGGTCTCACAGCGACCGCCCTTCACGTTGAAGGAAAACCGACCCGGCTTGTATCCGCGAATCTTGGACTCGGGCAGCTGCGCAAAGAGATCCCGGATATGTCCGAACAGCTTGGCGTAGGTGGCCGGATTCGAGCGCGGCGTCCGGCCGATGGGACTCTGGTCGATGTCGATGACCTTGTCCACATGCTCGAGCCCCTCAATCGAATCGTACTTCAGCGGCACCGTCTTGGCATTGTGGAAGTGTGCTGCCAGGATGGGATACAGCGTCTGGTTGACCAGGCTGGACTTGCCGGAGCCCGAAACGCCCGTCACACACGTCAGCGTGCCGAGCGGCAGTTCGAAGGCGTCGCCTTTCAGATTGTGGCCACGGGCTCCCTTCAGCGCAATGGAAGTGCCGTTTCCGGAACGGCGGCTCTTGGGGACCTTGATCGAGCGCTTTCCGCGCAGATAGGCCGTAGTGAGGCTGGTGGAGTCGTTGGTCCCCACGGGCAGTTCAGCGGGCACGGAAGCACCGACCACCTTGCCACCCAGTTCGCCGGCGCCCGGGCCCAGATCCACCACGAAGTCAGCCGCCTCGATCATGTCCCGGTCGTGCTCAACCACGAGCACCGAGTTCTCCAGATCGCGGAGCTGTTTCAAGGAGTCGATCAGGCGACTGTTGTCGCGGGCATGCAAGCCGATGGACGGCTCATCCAGGACGTAGAGGACGCCCGTCAGCTGGGTACCGATCTGCGTGGCCAGACGGATGCGCTGGCTTTCGCCGCCGGACAGGGTCCGCGCCGACCGGTCCAGATTCAGGTAGCCCACTCCGACGTTGATCAGGAAGTCGAGTCGCTCGGAGATCTCCTTGATGATGGGCCCGGCAATGACCTCTTGACGTTCGGTCAGCTGGACATCACCCAGGAACGAGTGCAATTGCCCAAGGTCCATGCGGGTCAGCTCTGAAATCGATCGACCACCGAACTTGAACGAGAGGCTTTCCGGCTTGAGGCGTCCGCCTTTGCAGGCCTGGCAGTCCATGTGGCGCATGTAGGCCTCGGCCCACTTGCGCGACGTGTTCGAGGACGTGTTTTCGTACGTGTGCCAGACGTGCTGATACACGCCGCTGTATCGATGCTTGTACGTGACCTCACGGTCCTTGTACTGGTAGACGATGTCGAACTGGTCGTCGCCGGCGCCGTCAAGCAGGATGGTCAGCTGCTGCTCGGTCAAATCTCCGAGCGGCGTGTCGAAATCGAAGCCTTCACGCTCGGCTACCGCCTTGACCTGACTGAAAATCCAGATGTCGCGTGGCTTGCCCAGAGGCGCAATGCCGCCCTCGTTGATGGACTTCGTCTTGTCGGGGATGATCAGTTCAGGGTCCAGCTCTTTCTTGGACCCCAGACCGTTGCACTCCGAGCAGGCGCCGTAGGGCGAGTTGAACGAAAAGGTATTGGGCGATGGGTCGTCGTAGGACACGCCGTCCTCAGGACAGAAAAGGTGCCGTGAGAACAACCGGTCTCCCTTTTCCTCCGGTCCGGCCACGATCTGGGCGATGAGCGTCCCTCCACCCATGCCGAGGGCAGTTTCCACGGACTGGCTGATGCGGGAACGAATACCGGGCTTGATGACCAACCGGTCCACCACGACTTCGATATCGTGCGTCTTGTACCGATCGACTTTCATCCCCTTCTCGATCTCCTGCACGACGCCGTCGATGCGGACGCGCTGGAATCCCTGCTTGCCGATCTGGTCGAACAGCTCGCGGTAGTGCCCTTTACGTCCTTTCACCAGTGGCGCCAGCAGCAGCACCCGGGTGTCTTCCTCCATTCCGAGGATCCCGTCAATGATCTCATCATCGCTCTGCTTGCGCATCAGGCCGCCGGAGACGTGCGAATAGGCGGTCGAGGCACGCGCATACAACAGGCGCAGGAAGTCGTAGATCTCGGTAACCGTGCCAACGGTGGAGCGCGGGTTGCGGCTGACGGTCTTCTGCTCGATGGCGATGACCGGGGAGAGTCCGTCGATGAAGTCCACGTCGGGACGCTCCATCATGCCCAGGAATTGACGGGCATACGCCGACAGGCTTTCCATGTAGCGGCGCTGACCTTCGGCATAGATCGTATCGAAGGCGAGCGAACTCTTTCCAGACCCCGACAGACCCGTGATGACCACCAGCTGGTTGCGCGGAATGTCGAGATCGACATTCTTCAGATTGTGCTCGCGCGCACCGCGTATGATGATCCGTTCGTTCATGGAGGCCATTAGGTGGAAAACCCGAATCCAGAGTTACCGAACGACCCGGCTTTCGTTTCCCGAAAGACCTTCAAGAATTGACGATGACCCCGTTGGGGCGGTCTCCTCATCGCGGAGGCGATCCCACTGGAAAGCGCGGTGCTACGGGATGGGCCGCCACGGGGCGCTGCGGTGCATCCTGCCCATTCGATCGCTTGAGCGCATTGGCAAGCCATAAGGCGACGAAGGCCAGCAATACCCAACGCACGATTTCGCCACCCGGGAGATGAAAGGTCTCGAAAGAGGCCGGCGCGGCATACCAGTAGTAAATGCCCACGGCCAAGGCACCCAGGAACGGCATCAGTCGGAACGTCGGGATCCGGAGCAGTGCCGCCAGCACGGCAAATCCGACCAGACTGCCCAGCGCAAACGCGAAGATGATACCGTAGACAATATGCCACTCCGAAAACGGCAGGTCGGCCACCTGGAAATAGCCCAGAATGAATCCGGGAAAGGCGGCTGCAAAGACCCCGAAAGGCGTGCGCAGCCATTCCTTCACGCCGCTGCCGTTACCCACCGCCGTACGCACGGAGATGGAAGGATCGATGTCCAGGCACCCTTTGGCCGTACACAATGAACAGGGAACGCAGCGTGGATTCCGGACGCTGACGAGAGGAGACTGACCATACAGCTTCTCGACGGGCAGTACCGGGCAGATGGAGTTGCAGAAGCCTCCCTTGGCGCGTACCAGGAATCCCATGCCCAGGGACAGCAATGCCACGGCCGAGATCGTCACGCCAAGCCACATGCCGCTGGTATTGAAGATCAGGTGGCGTGCCGGCACCATCAGGAAAAGCAGGGTGATACCGATGGCTGCCGACGCCGTGATCCAACCCCTGGTCAGCGTTGCTCCCCTGTCCGCAGGTCCGAGGGTATTGAGCGTGGCCAGGGGACAGATGCCGCGCCACAGCCCCGCATTGACCAGGAATGTGGCGGGCAAGATGGGAATCAGTACAAACCACAGGATGTCCAGCGTGGTGTCCGGGCGCACGAACAGGCCCACGATCAGTGCCACGGTCGTGAGCAGTACACCCCACTGCGCTGCCGTCCAGACCCATCGGGATCCGGGAGAAAGCGGCGTGGCGGATGTTTGTGCTCGTACGTTCACGGGGCTGGCAAGGGGGATTCAGAGGGCCGTCATGGTACTGAATAGCCTCAAAGGATGAAAGGGACTACGGCCCGTCGCCCGGCAGGATACATTTCGAATCGATCCCTGTACCAGTGATGGTGTGCCAGCGCCCGGGGGATCAGGTTGGCCGCCGTCCAGATGGCAAACGTGATGGCGGCGGGAGTGGCAGCCATCATCGCGAATCCAATCCATTCAATGAGCTCCCCGAAGTAATTCGGGCAGGAGATGAAGCGGTACAGACCTCCCTCGGGGATCCTGTAACCGGTTTCCCCCGGCTTGCGGAGTGAACGCAGGATGGCATCCGAGTGGATGTTGATCAGCAGTCCGGCAACGAACAGGATGCCCCCGATCAGGAAGAGGGGAGAATCGATGGACAGCGCGGGCCTCAAGGCCAGGTGCGTTCCGTTCAACCCCCCGTTGACAAGGTTGAAGGCAACAGCGCTCCCCATGATCAGGACCGGCATCCTCCTGTGCTTCCATCGCATGATGAACGGATAGGCCACGGCCCTGTACGCATAGTGTCCCAGCCACAACCCGACCAGCACCCTGTGCGATGAGGGCAGATCGGACAGGGACCCGTCGTGGGTGGTCCATAGAGCCGCCAGGAGTACGATGGGTGAAGTGATCTCCATCACAATCCACCCGACCCGATGGGCGATGGTGGGTCCCCAACGACCTTCGGCATGCCGCCCGTAGGGTGCAGTCCGGAAAAAGAGGAAGACAAACGTGGCCAGGGCCAGTGCCGTCCAGCCCAGGGTCCATGGGCTCCAGGCAGGGTTCACGGTGGTTCTGGATGGATTCGGGTGATCGAACGGCCCAAAGGTTGGGCGAACGCAGGCGGCTCGTCAAGAGGGATTTCCCCACAGTTGGGTCGCAGACGGAATTTGCCCCAACAAAAAACGGGGCGGCTGCTGCTCAGCCGCCCCGTCCCGGGTTGTCATGATCAGAGCGTGCTGATCAGAAAAGAAGATTGGTGTCTTCTTCGGAAGGCTTGCGGAAGTACACATCGCCTTCAATCATTTCGTCGACGGCCATTTCCGTCGGCTCGGGCTTTACTTCGTACTCGATGGAGACCTTGGCCTGCTCTTCCTGGAACCGCGGGTCTTCCAGTTCCTGCTCGAATCCCTCGAAGTAGGCCAGTTTGTCGTCGAGTTCGTTCTTGACGTTCGTTGAAATCTGGCGGGACCGTTTCGAAAGGATGGCTACCGACTCGTACAGGTTGCCGGTCATTGCAGCCAGGCGGTTCATATCGACCGTTTTGATCGCCATGGAAATAAAGTGGTGTCTGTTGGGCCGGCCGGTCTGATCAGGATGACAGAGCGGCACGAAGGCCATAAAAAGTGGGGACCTGCTTATTTGCGCGAGAGGCCCTTCCTGTTTCCCTCCCAACACAATCTTCACACTCCATCCTGAAGCCATTTGAATGGGCCTGGATCCCGATTCCCTGCCCCTTGAAGCGTGTTTAAGGTCACTTCTTCACTGTCGATACCCCCGATATGCCTCAATTCGCATCCTGGAGCAAAAAATGACTTCTTTCCGCACTTTCGGGGGCCTTTTCATCCTCCTTTTCGTCAGCCTGATCCTGTCAGGTTGCGATGCCCTGTCGTCGGACGACGAGGATCAGAGTGGCCTGGTCACCTTGACGGGCCAGATCCTGAATGAATCCACCAACAACCCTGTTCCAAACGGGTTTGTGCGTGTGCTTCCCTACGACCTGCTCTTCGAGGCGGATTCCAGCGGAGCGTTCTCTTTCGACGTGCGTGTCGATTCAACGATGGACCTGGAAATCATCGGAAACGCTGACGGATACCAGTCCTCTTCCTACCCGGTGCTGGCCATTGCAGGCCGCACGATCCGGGTCCCCACGTTCAATCTCCTCCAGATTGCTTCCGAAGCGGCCACTTCCGGTCGTCCTTCCAACATCATCCTGCTCGAGCAAAGCGCCACATCGATTGGTGTACGCGAATCCGGCTCGGAAGAACAGGCCAGCATGACCTTCCAGCTGGCAGACTCCCTGGGGCGTCCCGTCATCCTGGATCAGGGAATCGACGTCAATTTCCGCTTCGGGGCCCGCCCCGGCGGTGGCGAATTCCTCAGCCCTGAAACCGTCCAGTCCGACAACAACGGTGTCGTGGAGATGGTCATTTCCTCGGGAACGCGTGCGGGTATCGTCCAGATCATGGCCGAGGCCAATGTGGATGGTCGCATCATCCGCAGTCAGCCGGTGGCCGTCAGCATCCACGGTGGCATGCCGGACCAGGACCATTTCAGTCTTGGACCGGACGTGCGCAATTTCCCGGGCCTGCTGGCCTACGGTCTCACCAACTCCATGAACGTGATCGTGGGTGACCGGTACAGCAACCCGGTTCGTGTCGGCACCTCGGTCTACTTCTCCAGTACCCACGGCGTAGTTGGCGGCTCAACACTGACGGATGAGAATGGACAGGGATCAGTCGATCTGCTGTCCGCCAATCCGCTGCCAGCAGACGGCATCGCCCACATCACGGCCCGCACGGCCGATGAACAGCAGAACGAAGTCACATCGACCACTCCAGTGGTGTTCTCTGGCGCTCCGGTCATGACCGTCACCCCGGGTTCGGCGCGGGTCAATCAGATCTACTCCATCACTTTGACCGATGTCAACGGAAATCCGCTGTCTCCGGGAACGACCCTGTCTGTCTCGGTCACGGGAACGGCCATCCAGGCCGGCGGCACCACGTCGGCCAGGATCGAAGACACGGCCTTCCTGGGCGGCATCAACTATGAGCATGTCATCCGCGGACCGGGAGTTACTGAATTCAGCTTTGTCGTCAGCGAAGACATCGATCCCCAGAATCCGGAAACGCCGGCGGTCGACGCCATCGAGGTGGCCACTTCCGGCCCGAACGGTCAGTTGATCCTGGTGCTTGGTCCGGGCGGTGTGCCCATGACAACCACCGAGGGTGCCCGGGTACGTCAGGCCGCCGACGGCCGTTGGGAAGTCGCGCTCGAAGCACCGGTCTTCGAGACCCGCTGACCCATTACGCTGAAAGCAGGTAATCCGGCCTGCCCATGAAACGCCTTCAGGAAGTCGTCGTCATACACCGTATGCGGCGACTTCCTGCTTTCATACCCTTTCTGTTCGTGCTTCTGAGCACGTCCCTGCCTGCATCCGCACAGCAACAGGCCCGCGCGCGCCTGGAGGGCGTGGTGCGCGAGGCCGGAACCGGCAATGCCCTTCCGGATGTCCACATATTCGTTTCCCGCTCCGAGATAGGCACGACCAGCAGATCCGATGGCAGCTACGCCTTCACCCTGCCTCTGGGAGCGCACCGCATCGTGGTGTCCCGCGTAGGACACAAGACACAGACCCACGATGTCATGGTCAGGGCGCCCCGCGCCTATCTCCTGAACTTCGATCTGGAGGAAGCCGTCCTTGAACTCGGTGAGATCTCTGTCTCGGACGAGCGCGACCCGGATTGGGACAAACATGTGGCTTCGTTCAGGGAATTTTTCCTGGGCGCAACGCCCAATGCGGAGCACGTTCGCATCCTGAACCCCGAAGTGCTGGATTTCGAGATGCATGAAGAGGCCCTGTACACGACGGCCTCGGAGCCCCTCATCATTGAAAACCGGGCGCTCGGGTATCGCCTGGAGCACCACCTGCATCAGTTCATCGTGGATGGAGACGAAACGTGGCAGGATGGGGAATCCTGGTTCACCGAAATGACACCTTCCAATGCTGCACAGGCTGACGAGTGGCAGAAGAACCGGGAAAAGGCGTGGACGGGAAGTGGTCAGCACTTCTTCCAGAGCCTGATGGACGATCGGACGCGACAGGAAGGATTTCTTGTCTACCGTGTGGCTGATCCGGGTTTTGTCGGGCGGCAAAGCGAATTCGAACGCAACAGCGCAGCTCCGATGCGCAAGCCCCAATTTGCCGTCAACCCCGTCATCTACCTGGAAGAAGGAGAAGGTCCCGGAGAACGATCATTCGCTTTTCCCGGTTACCTGCAGATCATCTACACCCGCGAGCCGGAAAGCCGGGCCTATGCCCGATGGCAACGGATTGAACACTCGGGACAGACCAGGGACATGCAGTACTCCTGGATCCGCCTGAGCGGGGGTCCATCCACCCTGGATCTGAACGGCAATGTCCTGGACCCGTATTCGATCATGTACTACGGATACATGTCGTTCGAAAGGATCGCTGACCTCCTGCCCAAAGAGTATCGTCCGAAGATCAGGTGAAGGCTGACGAAGGTGGCCTTGAGGGTCGATCATGGCCTTTTCCTTCATGTTTCGGTAATGCTCTTTTCCCCGGTCATTCACAATCAAGATATCCACAGTTGGTAGAATTGCTTGACTGTCAACTCCCGGCAGGACTACTGTTGGGAATCGCCCATTCTTCTACCTACCAACCTCTTGGTTATGAACGCTATGCTACGTTTTCGCAGCCTGGCACTGGCCCTCATGTTCCTGCTCACGGGAACGGCCTATGCACAGGTCACCGTATCGGGTGTTGTAACGGACTCCGAAACAGGTGATGCCCTGCCTGGCGCCAACGTCGTTGTAGAGGGTACGACCCTCGGTACGGCCACGGACCAGAACGGACGCTACACCCTTAGCGTGCCCAGCGGCACCCATACGTTCACCGCTTCCTTCATCGGCTACGACGATGCCGAGGAAGTCGTGACGGTCCGCAACGCAGCTGTCACGCTGAACTTCTCTCTCGATTTCACCAGCCAGCAGCTCGAGGCCCTGGAAGTCTTCGCTTCCCGTGCTGTCGAGCGTAAAACGCCGGTTGCATTCACCAACGTGGATAAAGTCCAGGTACAGCGCGAGCTGGCTTCCCGTGACGTCCCGATGGTCCTCAACACCACGCCATCCGTCTACGCGACGATGCAGGGTGGTGGTGCCGGTGATGCCCGCGTCAACGTACGTGGTTTCAACCAGCGCAACGTGGCCATCATGATCAATGGTGTGCCGGTCAACGACATGGAGAACGGCTGGGTCTACTGGTCGAACTGGGATGGCGTCGGCGATGCCACCTCTTCGATCCAGATGCAGCGCGGTCTCTCCGCCGTCAACCTGGCCACGCCTTCGATCGGTGGTACGATGAACATCATCACCGACCCGACGGCCAACACGCGTCAGGTCCTGGCCAAGCAGGAAGTCGGAAACGATGGATTCCTGAAATCCACGGTTTCCCTCTCTACCGGCCTGATCAACGGCAAATACGCTTTCACCGTCAGCGGTGTCCGCAAGACGGGCGAAGGCTACTACGATGGGACCTGGACGGATGCGTGGGCCTACTACGCCGCCGCCGCCTGGAACATCAACGAGAAGCAGCGCATCGACATCTACGCCGTAGGTGCTCCCCAGCGTCACGGACAGAACCTCTACCGCCAGAACATCGCGGTGTACGATCATGAGTACGCACGCGAAGTCTTTGAAGAAGATGGCCTGACAGATTCTGAGATCGAAGCTGCCTTGGCCGCTTTCCCGGAAGCCGGTCGTCGCTGGAACCAGAATGCCTCCCGCGCAGACGAAAGCCTTTCCTCCGAGCAGAACAACGGATTCGGAACGGTTGACCGCGCCAACGACACGTGGCTCAACGAGCGCGAGAACTTCTTCCACAAGCCGCAGGTCAACCTGAACCACTACTACCAGATCAACGACCGGAGCCTCTGGTCCACGGTGGTTTACTACTCCGGTGGTAAAGGTGGTGGTACCGGTACCCACGGCTCGATGGGCTGGGACTACAGCGGCCCGACGCGTGTCATCGACGTTCAGGGAACGTACGACCGCAACCAGGCCAACGGCACCTCCCGCGGTATCCTGCGCAACAGCCACAACGTGCAGTACACGATCGGCGCCATTTCCAAGTTCAAGCGCACGATCAACGACAACCTGACGGCCGAAGTCGGTGTCGACTGGCGTACGGCTGAAATCCAGCACTACCGCACCGTTCGTGACCTGATGGGCGGCACCGGCTACCCGCGCACCGACTCCGACTTCTGGGGCGGTGAGCGTCTCCTGCAGCCGGGTGACAAGTTCAACTACGACAACACCAACACGGTCAACTGGATCGGTGGGTTTGCCCAGGCCGAGTACACGAAAGACGCTCTGAGCGCCTATGGTATGGCCGGCTACTCAGCCATCAGCTACACCTTCGAGGATTTCTTCCGCGATGGCGGCGATGGCTCTCCCTTCACGATCGACTCCGGCACGCTCGGTGGCGGTCAGATCAAGGGTGGTGCGTCGGTTGAGATGAACGACAATGTCTCCGTCTTTGCCAATGCAGGGTATGTCTCGAAAGTGCCGATCTTCGACGGTGTCATCGATGACGTTACCGGTGCCAAGCTCGAAGACCCGAAGAACGAAACCTTCGTGGCTTTCGAAGCAGGTCTCGACTTCCGCTCGACGGACCGTAAAATGGCCGGTAAGATCAACGTCTACAACACGACGTGGAATGACCGCACCATCACGCGTACCGTACAGGAGCTCAGTGGCGATGACGGCCTGATCAACATCACCGGTCTGAACGCGCTGCACAAAGGTATCGAGGCAGAACTGGCCTACCAGCCGCTCGACCTGGTCCGTTTCGACGTGGCTGGATCTGTCGGCAACTGGTACTACACGGACGACGTTACGGCGCGCTACACGCCGGACCAGTCCAACCCGGCCAGCCAGCAGGAAGTCAACATCTACGTGAAGGACCTCAAAGTGGGCGATGCACCGCAGACGCAGCTCGCCTACTCGGTCACGGTCTACCCGGTTGACGGCCTGTATGCCAAGTTCACCGGTCGCAGCTACTCGAACTTCTACGCCGACTTCGACCCGTCCAGCCGCACCGATGCTTCCACATCCGGTCAGCAGGTATGGGAAACGCCGGCCTACAACGTGTTCGACCTGAACGTTGGCTACGACATCCCGCGTGACATGCTCGGAACCTCCCGTTTCGACATCCGCATCTTCGGTAACGTATTCAACGTGTTCGACAGCTTCTACATCCAGGATGCTACGGACAACTCCCAGTTCAATGCGTTCGGCGGCAACGGCGTGAACAGCATGGCTGACGACGCTGAGGTATTCCTCGGCCTGCCGCGCCAGTTTAATTTCGGTACGCGTATTACCTTCAAGTAAGAGAACCCCGGTTCTCTGACGCATAGCGCGTCAACGCAACCATCTTAACACTGCTTGCAGGATTCGGCCCGATCGACGAAAGTCGGTCGGGCCGTTTTCTTTCAGATAGCCGCTGACTCCGGGTCCTCGTGGTTGACCGACGTAAACTGGCCCGATCGACGAAAGTCGGTCGGGCCGTTTTCTTTCAGGGCATCACTGATTCTGCGGCATCCCGTGTGATCACCGCGGAGAGATGAGGATCACGCCGCCGCGGGCTGCAACGCCGGATCGGTTTTCCGGAAGGGCAGATACATGCCGATCATGATGATCAGGAGCAGCCCCTGGAGAATGAAGAAGTACCAGGGCCATTCAGGAAAGAAATCCATGAGCGATGCCGTCTCCGGTTTCTTGCCGAGGTACAGGTAACCCGCGTCAATGGAAATATTGATCAGATAGACCGGGATGGCATACACATTGACCGTAATGAAGCAGTTGCGCAGATCCCGCAACGTCGGCCGATAGCCCTCGACAAACACCACCCAGAATCCTGCCGTCACGAGCAGGCTGTGCGAGAACCAGGTGTTCATGAACCGGAAATGCGGAAAAGCATGTACGGCATCGGGGGTGATGATGGCCTGTATGGCCCCGGCAATCCCGAAGAAGTACATGAGCGCCATCACGAATCGCTTGCGCGTGAGCAGTCCCCAGATGGACACCCATATCATGATGCTGCACATCTGCAGGGGCAGATTCTTCTGGAGCGACCACGTGTCCGTGATGATGTGCCACGCCTGCCATTCGATTTCCCAGATCAGGAAAAGGATGACCATGAACCACCGCAGTTGCTGCCGGCGCTTTTCATCGCCCTGCATGCCCGCTCTGACCAATACCCAACCAAAAACAAGGACCCAAAGAAAGAGCAGTCCATGGGATAACCCGAACAGGATGAACGGGTTTTCGGGATTGGCTGAAGTGGAAAAGAAATACTCCACAGTCGATTCAGGTTGGTGAGCGCCCGGGAATGTACAAAAATCACCCGGTGGTCAAACCAAAACGCTGATTGGGACGCGTCAGAGCACTTCGTGCTGGGCAAAAAGGCCCAGATCGTACTGCTCGAAGTAGAACTTGTCACCGCCCCGGGCCTCCACGTAGGGGATGACGAAGCCCCGCGTATCCTCCGGAAGCCCCGCCATCGCCTCCCTCATTCGCTCTGCCAATGGCCGCGACGAAAAGATGCTCCAGTCGTGCCCCATGTCGGCTTTTTCAGGAAAAACGAGCGTGCATCCCCCGTCCAGTAATTCGGCTATCAGCCGCATACCCTGACGATCAGAATCATCCGTCAAAGCCTTGACGAGCTTTTCCGTCGGATCGACATCCATCAACATGACCGAATCGCTTCCCATCGTCGAAAGTGCCTGCACGATGTCTTTCCGGTTGGAAAGGAGGGTGATGCTGACGTCATCCTGCCCCGCCACGCGGTTCGAGAACCAGATCGGGCCACCAATCACGCGTGAAAGCACTTCGGCGGCAGCATTGTCTTCGAGCGAGGAGCCGCCCACCATGTCATTGGTCAGATCGGATGCCGCCAGATACCCACGGAAGTGGCGGTTCTTTCGCATTACCGGCCTGGCCCCTTCCGCCTCGGTCGGAAGATCCAACTGGGTGGGCTCCTCAAAAAAGTACTTGATGATGCGCATGGACGTTGATCGGTTGAGATCGGTGCTACGCCGATCCTGTCAGCATGTTGTCTGCTAAAGGACCAGATAGAGGCAGACCGTCAGCGCCGCCACGGCAAGAGCGTACGGCAATTGCGTGATGATGTGGTCCATGTGATCGCTCCCGGCACCCGCGCTGGAAAGCACGCTTGTGTCTGAAACGGGCGAGGTATGATCGCCGAAAATGCCGCCGCCCGTTACGGCCGCGATGGTCTCGAGCACAATCGGATCAGAAGGCAATTGACCGAATGCCAGGGCAATCGGCAAGGCCAGGGGCATGATCAGAGCAAACGTGCCCCAGGAGGTACCCGTGGCAAACGAGACGGCTGCCGCCAGGACGAACGTCACGGCGACCAGCAGACCGGGCGTCAGGAATGAGTCAGCCAGTGACACCAGCCATTCGGCCGCTCCGAGTTGGTCCGTCACTTCGTTGAGGGCGTAGGCCAGGGCGATGATGATGAGCGCGGGCAACACATTGCGAATGCCCGTCAATGCTTGCTCGACCAGGATGCTGAGATTGGTGATGCGGCGCGTGGCGAGCAGCGTGATGGCCAGATAGGCCGTTGCCAGGATGAAGGCCTCGGCAATCAGGATGGAGCCCGTGACCAAGAAACTGCCCATGGCCACGCCAAGGACCATGATGATGGGGAAGAACAGGAACGTGGCCAGCTCCCACCACGCTTCTGCCGACTCTTCGGGTAGTGCCGTATCGGTGATGAGCGGCGCCCCTCCCTCACGGATGAGCGGTCCTCCCTGCGCAACGCGCAGTTCAGCCCGTCGCATCGGTCCGAAATCCGGGATCATCCTGAAAGCGATACCCAGCGCCATGGCCACGGTCAGCAGCGAATAGAAGTTGAATGGAATGGAGCGGATCAGTAAGGCCGTTCCCTCAGTCGGCGTCCCGCCGGTTTCAACGGCCACGAGTCCGGCCAGATATGCCCCATAGGCCAGGAACGGCATGAGCACGCAGACCGGCGAGGTCATGGCATCCAGGAGGTAGGCGAACTTCTCGCGGGACAGCTTTGCCTTGTCCGACAAGGGACGCATGATGGTGCCGACCAGAAGCGGACTGAAATAGTCATCTATGATGGCGAGCCCCAGGCCCCAGGTCGTCAGCCCGACGCTGCGGGGGGACGACGCGAAGCCGGACAGTCGATTGGCAAATCCTGTGATGGCACCCGATCGCTTGAACAGTTCGGTCAGGATGCCGATGGACATCACGATCTGGCATATCCAGATGAAGTTGCCCGTTCCGAGCGATGCCTGGAGCGTCTCGTTGAGGGCGATGAGCGGATTGCCGGGTTGCATGAATGCGCCCACGACGACCCCGGCCAGGAGGGCGGGTATGGCCGATCGGGTGGCAAAGGCAAAGACCAATGCGACGATCAGGGGCAGAAGGGACCAGAATCCAGGATCCATGGCGGGTGGGGCGCTGCATTCGTTGTGCAGCAGAACATACGACCAATCCTCTTGCTTGCCAGTAGCCCATCTGAATCGAGATGTACGGTTGTACGAGTCGATTCCGAAGAAGCCGAAAAGGGCACCGAAGCCGGAAGACCGGTAAAAACTCGGCAAAGACACACTCTGGCTGCTCTGGAGAGGAACCGCGGCGTGGACAACGGCATTGACCGGCCGTATTTTGCGCCTCGCTGTTCGCTTGGGCGACAGCAACAATGCCCTATAGCTCAATTGGCAGAGCGCCTGACTCTGGATCAGGAGGTTCCAGGTTCGAATCCTGGTAGGGCAACTCAGAAATCCATCAGTGGCATCAGCCGCTGGTGGATTTTTGCATTTGGCCAGCTGATACTTCGAACCTGGAAGCGTGCGAAGCACGCGGAGAAGGTTTGAAACGAGGCCGCGAAGCGGCAGGCTGATGAGCAGATGAAGGCTGCGAATAATCCTGGTAGGGTATCCAATAGCCCCGAGACCACATCGTGGTTGCGGGGCTTTTTGATTTCAGGGAATCATTGTCCCCGGGGGAGCACTGGAGTATCATGTTCGAAGTCACTCAACCCGCTCTCCATGCATCGACTCCTCCCTTTTCTCGTCCTGCTCGCAGCATGCGGACAACCCGCCGATTCTCCCGACGCCGCATCGGAACCCACCCCTGACCAATCTTCGAGCACCATCGATCAATCGACACTCTTTGCCGAACTGCCGGAACTGGCTGAATGCAAGGAGATGCTGATGAACGAGCCGGGCATGCTTCCCGGCGGACCTGCCAGACTGGGCAGCGGCGATCCAACCATTCTCGACATCCCATGCGGCCCCTCCCCTGGAACGGGGGCATACGGCTATCCGCTGGCACTTGTCGCGGAATGGGCTCCGGTGGAAAACACGCCGGAGGGATCGGTCCCGCTTCTGAGGCAACCCATCGAATTCGTTGAGCAAGTAGCCGAAGGACAGTTCGAGACCGTCGGGTATGTAACCACAGCCATCACAAGTTGGTCTGAGTCGGACCTCGCCAACGGGTACATCCACCTCCTGTACAAGTATGCAGGTGCCGGTCAGTGTGGGCTGCTGACGACCTACTCTTCGGAAGCATGGCGAACGCCGTTCGAATTCCGGGAGGCACGGGAGCGCGGCTGCGACGAAGAGCCGTGCGATGATGGCTCCTGCTACGATCCCCTGACTTGGGATGTGATCTACTCGATCTGGGACCAATAGGCGTCAGGCATCAACCCCTGAAAAACCCTTCCGCCTCACCGTTGCTGGATGAATGACCCCGTGACGGGTGTTCCGCCGGGCAGGATCAACCGGTAGAAATACACCCCGGATCCGGATGGCAATGCCGACGAGTCCATGCGCCAATCGTCCTGGAGCGCGTTGACCAATCGATCGTCTCGAGCGACAAGACGACCGCGCACATCATAAACCTCCAGGTTCGCCATCCCGGCGTGGCTCGGCGCCCACCGGATGGTAAGTGCCTGCATTGCGCCGGAAGGATTGGGAAAGGCTTTTCCTGCTGAGGGCACGGGTTGGGAATCCGGCTCCACATTCACTGCAGCAATCCCGGACAGAACACCCAAAATCCTTCCCATCAGTTGGTAGATGTTCAGCGCTGCGTTGTTGTCGACCACAGCCACCGACAGGTCCAGATCAGGCGAGTACACCATCATCGACCTTGATCCATGGATCAAGCCAGAGTGCCCCCAGACCTCGAGATCACCGAACGCGTATCGCATGACTCCCAGGCCGTACCCGGTCCATGTAGCGTTCTGACCTGTCAGGTTGACCCACGACCGCATCGCATCCACGGTCGAAACGGACAGGAGATTGGCATTGAACAGATGTCGACTCCATCGCGCGATGTCCGCTGCTTCGGCAATCACCCCTCCAGCTGCGCCTTTCTGGGTATGTGAGGCTGGACTGTCCAGAAGATTCCGGTAGTCCTGAAGCTCCCCATTCCCATTGATGTCCACCCAGGTGGTTCCAAGCGTTCCCGAAAGCGTATCGCGCGGTGGCAGAAACGTCCTCTGCAACCCGAGAGGATCAAGAATGCGATCATGCAGCACGTCAGCAAATGATTCTCCAGTGGCCGCCTCTATCACCAGATGCGCAAGGTGATAGTTCGAATTGGAATACGCTGCGCCGGTGCCGGCAAAAAACGCGGGTGCCTTGAGAAACGTGGTCAGTATCTCCCGGGGGGTCCAGTAGTGATCCGGATCAGCCCACACGGCCGGAATGAGGTCGCCGTTGTTGGTGTAGTTGTACACACCGGAGGTATGGTTGAGCAACTGTCGAATCGTGATGTTCGCGTTGACGAACGTGATGGCGTCGATCCAGTCTCCGATTCGGTCGTCGAGCGTGAGTACCCCTTCCTCCACCAGCTTCATCACGACGGCAGCCGTATACGTTTTCGTGATACTGGCAAATCCGAAGAGCATGTCGGACGCAATCGGCTCTCCCGTCCCGGGGTCATTCGCTCCCACGGCACCGGTCCAAATGGAGTCATCGGCAAACTGAACGGCCGTGACAAAACCGAGGGAAGATTGCGTAGACCACTCGTCGGCCATCACCTGTTCAAGTCCGGCCCCGACAGATGCATTCGAAGCCAGCTGCGCACGCGCACTGAAGCCGCCTACCAGCACCCAGCCGGAAGCGAGTGCGGCCAGCATCCAAAGCCTGCTTGACTGTATCTGTCTCATCTCTTTCGAGGGTTCGAATGGGTTCGGGTGGCAAACGACCAACCCATCATACCCGAAAAACACGACGAATCCTGTAACGAAATCAATCCGGAATCCACTTTGAAGTGGAATCCACCGGTTCTGATCCGGGTATCAGTCGCTTCAACCCCAACCAATCATTGGAATCATGCGCACTTTCCTTTTTACAGCGTTTGCCGCCCTGCTGCTGATGGCATTGCCATCGACTGTTCAGGCACAAGACCGCCCTGCCTCCCCCCGAGGTGAAGTTTCGACCCAGGTCGGCGGCGCTTACGGCGATGATGGCTACGAGGGCGGCAAGTGGGTCGTCATCGACTATGGCCGTCCGATCCTCCGAGGCCGCTCGGGCATGTTCGGCGAAGGCAGCAACTACGGCGAGGCCGTCAAGTCGGGTGCCCCTGTCTGGCGGGCCGGCGCCAACCAGTCCACGATGCTCACGACGGAAACCGACCTGATGTTCGGCAATGCCCACCTGCCGGCAGGTGAGTACACGCTTTTCATCGAGCCGGATGCCGACAAATGGACGCTCATCATTTCGAACCACAAGGCCCAGGCCGTTTACCAGGAAGGTGATGGCATCTGGGGCGCTTACGGTTACGACGAATCCAAGGATGTCCTCCGCGCAGAAATGACCCTTTCCGAGGCCCCGTTCAGCTTCGATCAGCTGACGTTCTCCTTCGTCAACATGACGCAGATGGGCGGAACGCTCGCTGTCATGTGGGAAAACGAATTGGCCACGATCGACTTCATGGCCCACTGATCCTGAGGATCATTCAGACCTGACCGGAAGCCACGCTTTCGGGATGACGACCGGCCCGCCGTCAAAGGAGGGGTCGGTCGTCAGTTGTTTGAAGCGGTCGGTGTCACGGTTGTAGCTCCAGACATCCCAGTTGCCATTCTCATCCGAAGACGCAAAAACAATCGTGCGGCCATCAGGCGAAAAGGCGGGTACCAGGTCGTTGTTTTCGCGGCGAATGACCACGCTGTCGTCGGGGTTGGCGACATCGACCAGGACAACGTCCGCGTCGAATTCAACCATGGAATCGAGGGCGATGACGGAGCCATCGGGCGCCCAGATGGGATGACCGGCATAGCGCTCCAAGGTGAGGAGCGAGGTGGAAGCCTGCACATCGTCTGCAGGAGCGATCATCACATCCCAACCCGATTCCGCCCGCTCGAGCCAGGCCAAATGCTGCCCATCATTCGACCAGACGGGATATTTCTCCTCGGCGGGCGTGTCCGTGAGTTGCACTTCGCCTGATCCGTCGGCCGAAGCGGTGAACAGATTCGTTTGTCCGTTCCTGCTGGAGGCGTACACAATACGCTCCCCATCGGGCGACCAGGAGGGCGGGACCTCACCGTTGGGATCGTCAAACAGGAGCGTATCGCCTGAAAAAAGACGAGGGGCTCCGTTCGGTCCATCAAACCTGTGATGCACGATGCGTTCGCGCGCCGCGTCAAGACGCGGCGCACCCTCAGGGGCGTCCGTGCCATAGACTTTCCACTCTTCCAGCGTCACCAGGTCGACCGCATACAGATCGCCCTCCCCGCTCCGCATCGATACGAACAAGACCACCCAGTCAGAAGCTTCCTGCGCATGCACGACTGGAGTGATGAGAAAGAAGGCGAAAAAGGCCGACAAGAATCGATGCCTCATTACATGTCCCTCGAGTCGTAGGCCCAGTGCAGGAGCGCCTGGCGCTGACGCGGACGACACTTCCAGTCCCCCCGTACGCAGTTTTTCTTCAATTGGGCGATGTGACGCGTCATGGCCTTCCATCGCTTGATCTGCCGCTCATCATCCTGGCTCCGCCTGCCCATCCAGTAGCGACAATACCACTGGAACCATCCCCGCGGATCCTGCTCCCGGATCCACCCTTTGTCCACCCAATACGAAAGCGGCTTGGAGGCATCTTCGCCGAAGAAGTTCAGGGAGTTGTCGCGCTTCCCGGGGCTGAGGCGGGCATCCTCGAACCAGGCGTCCGGGAATTCATCCCGGCAATCGGTCATGTACTTCCCCCCGAATATTCCCATTTCGAGCATCTCAGCGGGTGTCAACTCCGGCTTGAACTCTGGGTGGAAGTGCTGGCCGGCGGGCTCGGTCAGGACATACGTGTAGCCCTGCTGCATCTTGTCGTTGACGGTGACTTTGCGTGGACGGTTACCGGCTTCGTAGGCCATATCTGTCCTGGAGTAGATGAGTGCACTAGTTCGCCCCTCTGACGAACTCCAACCGGAATCCGTTACCGCCCAGGTCCGAGACGTCCACGCGAAGCGAATCGGACGAACGCTGATAGACCAGTCGCTGAGGAAAATCGTGATCCGGATTCTCGAACGTTGCCGCTCCTGCTTCACAGGCGGTCAATTTGAATGCGATGGGCAGCGCATTTCCGCGTGTCTTTGCCAGGTAGAATACCTCCCCTCCCATCTCGACCAGGCGAAGCGATTCCGATCCGGTCTGGCCACCCGTGTCTTTTCGATACACGCGGCCCTCGCCCTCCATGGTCTGTTCACTGGTGAAAGACCACTCTTCCACCGTGCGCCGAACCGCGTCCTCGGCCTCCCACATCCCTTCGAGCCATGCCACGGCAGCCAGCTTGCTGCATGTTGCATCTTGCGCAACTGCCGAGGTGGTCGCCATGATCATCAGGGCCATTAAGATCAGTCTCATGCTTTTTCTCCTCCTTCGGGTCCGTAGAAGAAGACCCAGGTTGAAAAGTCGTCCGTGAAGTCGACAAAGCGATGGTCAACGCCAGCGGGTACAAAGAGCACATCCCCGGGACCGAATGCGTGACGTTCATCACCATTAATGAAATCCCCTGTGCCGGCGATGACGACATACAGTTCATCCCGCGTATGCGGCGTCTGAAGGTCAACGCCATCGGGCTTGTAGACCTCGACCTGGAGCGATCCATGTTCAAACAGGATCCGGAACGGTGAGTCATGGCCTTTCAAGGACTGCAGGGCCTCGGTCGGTGAGAGTCTCATGGCGATGGTGCTGATTCGGGGAAGATGAACGAATCTACGGCAGCAATACGGCGAAGTGTCATTGGCGCGAATCAGGTTTGTTTCGCTGTCGAAACACTTTCCGGAATGGCACGAATGGCGAAACGACGATTGGAGGCTGTTTGAGGGGTTTTAAGGGGGCGTGCCATGTTTTGGCCTGTGGCTTGCAAGGGAGGAGGGAAACAACACACGGCGGATGACCCGCCACCCACCAGCCTCTACTCGAGACAAACTGAAATGAAAAGCTTCTACTCCTTCCTCGCCCTCGCCTTCTTCGCTACCGCTTCCTTCGCACAGTCGAACGTCGCTACGCAGCAGGTCTCCATCAACGTCGCCGAGATCGCCGTCATCGCCGTGCAGGGCAACGTCTCCATGACCATCAACCAGGCCACCGCCGGTCAGGCTCCTGACGCCGCTACTGCTTCCGCTACGTACGCCGTCACGACCAACGGCACGCAGAAGAAAATCACGGCCGAGCTCGATCAGGACATGCCGACGGGTCTCACGCTGAACGCCACCATGGCCGCTCCTTCGGGCGCTTCTTCCGCTGGCAAAACGGCGCTCTCCTCGAACGCCGTCGACCTGGTCACGAACGTCACCAAAGTTCGCGGCAGCGGCCTCTCCCTCGCTTACGAAGCCGTCGCTACGGTGGATGCTGATCCTGCAAGCGTAAGCCGCACGGTCACTTACACGATCACGAACAACTGATTCTTCTGGCAACTAATCCTTGAGGGCTGGGCCCGTAAGCCCTCCCGCACTCTGAACCCGACGCCCCGTAAGGCGGTCGGGTTCAGGCGTTGAAGGCCGGCTTCAGCAAATCAACCTGCCGGTCGACAACTGACACTGAACTGCCTGGGTAGAGGGAGTAGCGCCAGCCAGGCGTAGACAGCGCGGCCCGGCTCCGAAAGGAGCCGGGCCGCGCGTTGTTCAAAGCAAAGGGCCGGGCTGCATTCGCAGCCCGGCCCTTTGGCGTTCGACTCTCAATAAAGAATCAGTCGCCCGAATTGACACCGCCTTCAACATGACGGTAGCGGCTCATGTTGCCAGCGCCGTCGAAGGCAATGACGTCATAGGCCTGATAATCGGCCGGAGAGCCCTGCTCCATGCCCGGGCTTCCGATTGGCATGCCAGGAACGGACAGGCCCTTGATCTGCGGGCGCTCTTCGAGCATGCGCAGAACGTCTTCTGCCGGAACGTGTCCCTCCACGATGTAGCCATCAATCAATCCCGTATGGCAGGAAGACAAGTTGCGCGAGATGCCTTGCTGCATCTTGACCTGGTTGATGTCCTGGACATCGCGCACTTCAACGACGATGCCTGCGGCTTCGATATGATCAATCCAATCGGCGCAGCAACCACACGTGGGGCTCTTGTACACGACCATGGTGGTGGGAGCATCGCTCGGCTGCGGCGAGACGAAGACGAATACTGCTGCAACGGCAATGAGCAGCGTCGAGACGAGGATGATGGCAGGCTTGTTCACGTCGGGTTGTCCTTTCGGTAATTCCACGGGGTTTGCCCGACATCGTATTGAACGCCTTCTTCTTTGTTTCCGGTGAAGCCGCAGCAGGCTCTCGGGCTACCTCTACCGCATGACGTACATTGGGACACCCGCAACCAGACAATGGCCATCATCCGGCCCACTCCCATGAAACGACTGCCCATCCTGCTCCTTCCCATCCTCCTGCTTGCTGCGTGTGCTGCCCCGGAGCCGGAGCCCGTCACGCTGACCTCGCCTTCGTGGGACTGGCAGTACCAGGACTCGACCGCCTTCTTCATCGGAATCCATGCCGTCGATGAGCAGACCGTGTGGGCCGCGGGGTCCCAGGGCCGCGTAGTCAAGACCACCGACGGCGGCGCATCGTGGACGACGATGTTCGTCCCGGGGGCCGACTCCATCCAGTTCCGGGATGTACACGGCTTCGACGGCAACACGGCGTATGTCCTGTCCATCGGCAACGGCACCGATTCCCGCATTTACAAAACCACGGACGGCGGCGAAACGTGGGATCTCTCTTTCCAGAACGAAGACGAAAACGCCTTCTTCGACTGCTTCTCCTTCTGGGATCCGTCCAGCGGCTTTGCCTTCTCCGATTCCCACGAGGGCGAGTTCACCCTGATCAAGACGGAGGACGGCGGTGCCTCCTGGCCCCGCATCGACCCGGCCATCGTGCCGGATGCGCGCGACGGCGAAGGCGCATTTGCCGCCAGTGGTACGTGCGTCATGACGTGGGAAGGCGGCCTCGGCTGGTTTGCCACCGGTGCGTCAGGCGTCGACACACGTGTCATTCGAACCTCGGACTACGGCGCAACCTGGAGTGAGGTCATCACGCCCATCGCCAGCCAGGCTGGAGCGGAAGGCATTTCGACGATGAGCGTTCTCGATGCCGATCACCTGGCCATCCTGGGCGGCGACTTCACGCAGCGGGACTCCATCTATGCCAATGTGGCCATCTCGACGGACGGCGGTGCCACCTGGGCACGCGGCACGTCGGCACCGATTGGCGGATCCGTGTATGGCTCGACGTACGTACCCGGCACGGATTCGCCCACCATCATCGGCGTTGCACCCACAGGAACAGCCTTCACCACGGACAATGCCGCCACCTGGTCGCGCATCGACGACACCAACTTCTGGACCATCACGGCCGTTTCTCCGGGCGGCATCTGGGCCGCCGGTCCGGGCGGTGTGGCGCGCCTGATCGATACGGCCAACTGATCCACCTCCTTGCATGGCTTCCATCGCCGCCATACTGGACCAGACTGCCCACGCTGACCTCCTTCGGGCCATCGGGAAGATCGCTGCCAGGGAAGGTATCGAGACCTATGCCGTTGGCGGCGCCGTACGGGATGCCCTGCTGGGCAGATCTACCACCGATATCGATTTCGTTTCTGTCGGCAATGGTACGGGGCTGAGATTGGCCTCTGCCGTGCGGGCGGACTTCGGCGGGTCCGAGGTTCACCGCTACGAAAACTTCGGAACGGCGGCCATCCGTATTCACGACCGGGCCTCGGGCGATACCCTCGTACTTGAATTCGTGGGGGCTCGCAAGGAGAGTTACGACCGTACTTCGAGGAAGCCGGCTGTCGAATCGGGCAGCATGGAAGACGATCAGCGCCGTCGTGACTTCACGATCAATGCGCTGGCTGTGGACCTCCACCCGAATGCTTTTGGAACACTGGTGGATTCTTTCGGCGGCGTGGCCGACCTGAATGCCGGCATCATCCGCACGCCCCTCGATCCGGAAACCACCTTCGAGGACGATCCACTGCGCATCATCCGCGCCGCCCGCTTCGCCTGCCAGCTGGGATTCGAAATCGATCCGGTCACGTTGGCCGGCATGCGCATCAAGGCCGATCGCGTCAAGATCCTTTCCGGCGAGCGGGTCAGCGAAGAGCTCAACAAGATCCTCTGCACCGACAAGCCCTCGGTCGGCTTCCGCTGGCTCTACGACGCAGATGTCCTCCATCACATCCTGCCCGACCTCGTGGCGCTTCAGGGTGTGGAGGCGGTAGACGGCATCCGTCACAAGGATAATTTCTTCCATACGCTCAAGGTGGTCGACAATCTGGTCGAGAGTTTCGAGGACAAGAGATGTCCGGACACCCTCTGGCTGCGTTGGGCCGCCCTGCTCCATGACGTAGGCAAGACAGCGACAAAGCGATTCACGGAAGGCGCGGGCTGGAGCTTCCACGGGCACGAAGAGAAAGGTGCCCGCATGGTGAAAGGCATCTTCCGGAAATTGCGCCTGCCGGTGGATGAGCGCATGAAGTATGTCCAGAAGATGATCCGCCTGCATCACCGGCCGGTGGCCCTGGTGGACGACCAGGTCACGGACTCCGCCGTTCGTCGCCTGCTCTTTGACGCCGGTGACAACATCGACGAGCTCATGCAGCTCGTGCGCGCGGACATCACGTCAAAGAATCCGAAGCGGGTCCGCAAATACCTGCGTGCATTCGACAGTGTCGAAGAGAAATTCAGGGAGGTCGAGGAAAAGGATCACCTGCGCAATTTCCAGCCGCCGGTCGATGGCGCCGAGATCATGAAGGTGCTCGAGCTGCCTCCCTCCCCAGCCGTTGGCGTCATCAAGAGCGCCATCCGCGAGGCCATCCTCGATGGCAAGATCCCCAACGATCACGACGCAGCATTCCAGTACATGATCGACGTCAAGGACGAACTGCTGGCGGCTCTCGATGCGGATGATTTCCGGGATCGTCGCTGATCAGGACAGATCCATGCATCCCTTTCGCGGGATTTCCGTAGACGAAAACCAAACGCTTCCCGTCGGGGAAAACGTTCCACTCCCGACAACACTCAGTACAGCTCGACAGACATGGCAGACCTGATTCGCATCATCCTCTCCGTGATCATTCCACCGCTCGGCGTCTTTTTCAAGGTCGGGTTCGGCAAGCATTTCTGGATCAACATCCTGCTGACCATCCTGGGCTACATCCCCGGACTGGTGCACGCCATCTGGATCCTGGCCAGCTATCGGGACTGATCCCTATCTGCTTCGGCGACAGCGCTCGGAGCAATAGATGACCTCGTCCCACGCGTCCTTCCACTTGCGACGCCACGCAAACGGGCGATTGCATACCGGACAGATCTTCTCCGGCAGGTCCGATTTCTTCCGCATTTTCGGCATGATTGCCGACGGGGCCGGTTGGATTACTCCGCGACGGCTTCCTTGGCCGGACGCACATCCCACATCAGCATCTGCTCGATGTCGGCGTAGTCCTCTTCACCATCCACATCTGTAAAAGAGTAGTCCCCCAGTTTCTCACGCTGCATGGGTGAGTTGCGCTTCCACGCCTGGCCTTCCTCATCCGTGAACTCGTTCGGGTACGGATTGCTGACCCGGTAGGACGGGTGATAGGACTTGTAGGTCTTCTCTGCTTCGTAGAGCGCGGCCCGTCGGGCGCCTGCCATCGTGGAACTCTTGCCCGTCACCTTGAATGGGGTGATGGTGATGCTCGCCACGAAGAAGCCATCCTCCTGCTCCAGGTATTCCGGGCGCATGACTTTGAAGTCTCCGGGATGGGGATAGGCGCTGCGTTCGTTGAAGTCCATGATGTACGGGCCGGGTTGGAATAGTGGAAAACCCTGGTGGGTCGATGGCGCGTTTGTACCTGCCAACCGGTGGAGGGTTCAGGGTTGAATGCGAGAAGTTCGTGCAAAAGGCGCCTTCACGGCAAGGAAGGCTTATTGCCGTTATTGTTCATTGGTTAGGCCCGTTATTGACCCTCTCCCCCACCCCGGTGTGGAAAACCCCGTGGAAAGAAAAAAGGTTGTCCACAGACACCCGTCACAATAACGGTTATCTCCATTGTCCCGCTTTGATTTCCGGGTCATGAGAGCCCTTGAAAAGTGCCCCCAATGGATCCAGAATCCGGTCCTCGGTGAAATATGCAAATGTGGACAAAAAGCATTTGCATAACGGCGATTCCACCCATTTATTGGTATTCGCACCCGCCGCCACTTTACACTTTTCGGTTCATGCGCCGGCTTTCAGCGCCCTTGCATAAACCGTTATTTTTCTGGCCCCACCGGATCTGAAAGTGGCGATTCCGGGCCAAAAAAGCGGTCCCACCGTCGCCCGAAGGCTGGCTTCAGCCTTCCTGTCAGCGACCCTCCCGCTCCTGGCCCCGTGCTTTGATGCCAGTTGACATCGCCCACATAACGGAAAGGTCAGCGCTACGCTGTCACCTTGACCCTGCACCCCGAAAATTGAAGAGAAGCCATGCCTGAAACCAACCGGGACTCGTTGTTCGGAGACGACACCACCGATGTAACCCGCGGTCTCACGATCGACCGCGTTTTCTCTACCGAAGGAGCCGACCCTTTCGACTCCGTTACATGGGAGCGTCGTGACGCTTCCATCAAGAACCACACCGGCGAAGCCATTTTTGAGCAGACCGATGTGGAATTCCCGGTGAGCTGGAGTCAGCTGGCCACCAACGTCGTAGCCAGCAAGTACTTCTACGGCGAGCTCTCCATGAACGGCACGCACCCGAGCGAGGGTGGCCGGGAGAACAGCCTCCGTCAGTTGATCCACCGCGTCACGCGCACCATCACGGACTGGGGTGTCAAACAGAATTACTTCGCCAGCAAGGAAGACGGCGAGACCTTCTACCAGGAACTGACCTGGCTCTGTGTCAACCAGTACGGCGCCTTCAACAGCCCGGTCTGGTTCAATGTCGGCCTCAATCAGCAGTACGGCATCAAGGACTCCGGCGGAAAGACCATCTTTGGCTGGGACAGCAAGAAAAAGAAAGTCGTTGCCGTCGATCCCTACATCCGCCCCCAGGCATCGGCATGCTTCATCATTTCGGTTGAAGACTCGATTGATGACATCTGGCAGCTGATGGGCGAGTCGGCCCGTCTGTTCAAATTCGGATCGGGCGTGGGTGCCGATTGGTCCAAACTGCGCTCCAGCCGGGAGAAACTCTCCGGTGGCGGTGTGCCTTCGGGTCCGGTTTCCTTCATGAAAGTCCAGGACGCCACGGGTGGCACGATCAAGTCGGGTGGCAAGACGCGTCGCGCTGCCATCATGCAGACGCTCAAGAGCTGGCACCCGGACATCATGGAGTTCGTCGAGGCCAAGCAGGGCGAAGAGAAGAAGGCCTGGGCCCTCATCGAAGAGGGCTACGACGGCTCCTTCAACGGCCCGGCCTACGGCTCCGTCGCGTTCCAGAACGTCAACCAGTCGGTTCGTGTCGACGATGCCCTTATGTCCGCTGCGGATGACAACGCCGCCTATGGCCTGCGTGCCGTCAAGTCCGGCGACGTCATCGAAGAAGTGGACGCTTCCGGCATCCTCGAAAAGATTGCCGAAGGTACCCACATCTGTGGCGACCCCGGCGTCCAGTACGAGGACACCATCCAGCGCTGGCACACCTGCAAGAACACGGATGCCATCAACTCGAGCAACCCGTGCTCCGAGTACATGTTCTTGGACGACTCGGCATGCAACCTTGCTTCGCTGAACCTGCGCAAGTATCAGAACGAGGACGGCTCGTTCAACGTCGAGCGCTTCCGCGCTGCGGCCCGCATCTACATCACGGCCATGGAGATCCTGGTCGACAATGCCGGGTACCCGTCTGCACAGGTCGCCGAGAACTCACACCTGTTCCGCCCGCTCGGACTCGGATTCGCCAACCTCGGCGCACTCCTCATGTCCATGGGCCTCCCCTACGATTCGGACGAAGGTCGCGCTGTTGCCGGTGCCGTCATGGCCATCGAGCACTGCGAAGCCTACGCCCGCTCTGCCGAGATTGCCGGCAACCCGAAAATCGGAACCTTCGACGGCTACGACGAGAACCGCGAGCCTTTCCTCGAGGTCATGCGCATGCACCGGGACGCCGTGGACACGATCCACACGTCCTGCCCGAACTACCTGCTGGAAGCCGCACGCGAGTCGGCCGATCGCATGGTAGCCCTCGGCGAAGTCCACGGCTACCGCAATGCCCAGGCCACGGTGCTCGCACCGACCGGTACCATCGGATTCATGATGGATTGCGACACCACGGGTGTCGAGCCGGACATTGCCCTGGTCAAGTACAAGCTGCTGGCCGGCAAAGGCGATGGCATGCTCAAGATCGTCAACCGCACGGTCCCCGAAGCACTGAAGCGCCTGGGCTACAAGAAGAAGGAGATCAAGGCCATCATCGACTACATCGATGAGCAGGACACGATCGAAGGTGCACCAGGCCTGAAGGATGAGCACCTGCCCGTCTTCGACTGTGCATTCAAACCGTTCAACGGTGAGCGCTCGATCCATCACATGGGTCACATCAAGATGATGGCCGCTACGCAGCCGTTCATTTCGGGCGCCATCTCCAAGACGGTCAACATGCCCGAAAGCACGACGGTCGAGGAGATTTCCGATGCCTACATGCAGGGCTGGAAGCTCGGCCTCAAGGCCGTGGCCATCTACCGCGAAAACTCCAAGCGCAGTCAGCCCCTGGCCACGTCCAAGGGCGGCAACACGAAAGGATCGACCAAGGAGGCGGCCTCCGGAGACGGTCAGGCTACCACGGTCGAGCCGGAAGTCAAGGTTGTCGAGCGCGTCGTCCACAAGTCGGTGCGTCACCGTCTGCCGGACGAGCGTCCTTCGCTGACCCACAAGTTCTCGATTGCAGGACACGAAGGATACCTGCACATCGGCATGTACCCCGACACGAAGATGCCGGGTGAGATCTTCATCACGATGGCCAAGGAAGGATCGACCATTTCCGGTCTGATGGATGCCTTCGCCACGTCGATCTCGATCGCGCTCCAGTACAACGTGCCGCTCGAGGACCTGTGCAACAAGTTCAGCCACATGCGCTTCGAGCCCAACGGGTTCACCAACAACCGGCAGATCCCGATTGCCAAGTCCATCATGGACTACATCTTCCGCTACCTCTCCATGCGCTTCCTCTCCCAGCCTGTGGTGGAAGCCAAAGCCGAGGAGCCTGTAGTCGATGAGCCGGCATCGGATCTCGAGCAGATCGACATGTTCACACCGGAGCCGACCGAAGCAACGGTCGACCCGCTGGTGGGAGACACGGTAGAGGATTTCCTCGGACGCTCCGGCGCCACGGCCGAAGCAACGGCCACAGCAACGGCAACCGCCACGGCTACGGCTACGGAAACCGGGAGCACCTTTGCCAACCAGGAGGATGCACCTCCTTGTTCAAATTGCGGCAGCATCACGGTGCGCAGCGGGGCATGCTACTCATGCCCGAACTGCGGTAACACCAGTGGATGTGGATGACCGCACTGACATCCCGCTCTTCGCACGGGAGCGAAGGTCGGGATAATTCACCTCAGGGCGCGGTCATCAGTACCCCGCCCGGTTAACGGGGAGCGCCCGGTGGTTGGTGGGACCGCCGGGCGCCTTTTTTTCGTGGGTGTCCACTATGCCAGTGATGCCCAGATTACCGGTCGCAGATCGAGCATGTCGGTTAGCCGATCAGGAGCAACCCGACCTTTTCCAGGCCGTAGCTGGAGTTTCAATCTGATCAATCCCTCCCGCCCATGAGTGAACGTCGCGGCCTTACCCTTATTCTGGCAGTAGCAGTGCTACCGATTTTCTGGTCAACAGGATGTACTCATCCTGACGCGCAGCGAGAAGTGAACGCAGGGCACGCACGGACTGACGAGTCTCAGGGTATCCACTTTCCAACGTTTCAAGAGTTTGATGCCCTCTATTCCCAAGGAGGATTCGAGCTGCATGTCGCGCTGGAATTTGAGTCGGAAGCAGTCTATAAAGCGACCATGACAATGGACGTACCCCAGCTGAACCAGCAGCTTGTCGACATCATTCGACACGACGAAACCGGATTTCGGGATCGAACATTCGACTTCCTTGCAGGCGATCCTGAGACCGTCAGAGTACTGGCATCCGAGGACTCTCTTCATGTCTATCGAACGCCGTTTGCAGGGGGCGAAACGACCTTGCAAGTCCAATCACTCTCCGGGCCGATTGTCGATGGAACGTTGGTGTACTGGGCTTTAGGAGCCTGGAATACGGCATTACCCGATAGTGCCCACATCCTGACCTGGAGGATGACACCCGCCGGAGCAGAGCAGCGGTCACTGATTTTTGTTCGAGAGAAAGAAACCGATCAATGCGTGTGGTGGAAAGTGACGGGCTCGGCAACGCTGCATTCTTGTGTCACCGATGCTCCTCCTTATCTGATCCGGCAAGAAGTGGTGATGCCTGATGGTTCGAGGAACGAAGTTTTGTCACTGATGGACGCTGACTGACCGAGCGCGGGGGTGCTCGCAAAGGAGAAAGAGAAAAGCGCCCGGTGGTTGGTGGGACCGCCGGGCGCCTTTTTTTGCCCTGACGTCACGGCAGAATGGGTGGGGGCCTACCGGTCCGGGTGCAGACGACATTCAGTGAATGTGGACCGGCAGCCCCACACAAAAAAAGCCGTCGCTTGCGGGGGCGGATACAGATTCACTCCGGAGAACCCGATCCAGCCCGCCGCAAACGCCGGCACTATCAGAAACGAAAACGGGGGGCGGTTTTACGACATCGGGGTGCTTTTCGTAACCTGATGCGTCCCAGCCACACGCAGCGACACTCCTGCACCCTCCATCCTCCAGCAGATCATGGCCAGATTCCAGAACAAGACCGTCCTCATTACCGGCGCAAGTGCCGGCATTGGCGAAGCCACGGCCTACGCCTTTGCCCGCGAAGGCGCCAACCTGTTCCTGGTGGCCCGCAGGAAAGACAAAGGGGAGGCCGTTGCCGAGACAATCCGCAAAGAAGGAGGCACGGCCGTATTTCATCGGGCCGATATGGCCGATCGGGCACAGATTGGGGCCATGGTTGAGGCCTGCGTGGCCCACTACGGCAGGCTCGATGTCGCCTTCAACAATGCAGGTATCGACGGCGCATTCAATGTGGACACGCCCGATCACCCGGAGGACGCGTGGGATGATCTGCTGGCCGTCAACCTGACGGGAGTCTGGTTCTGCATGCGGCATCAGATTCCCGCCATGCTCGCATCAGGTGGCGGCGCCATTGTCAACATGGCATCCATGGCCGGGGTCAAGGGTTTCCCCGGAAGTTCGGGGTATGCGGCCAGCAAATTCGGGGTTGTCGGCATCACGAAGGCGGCCGCACTGGAGTTTGCCGAGCGCGGAATCCGTGTCAATGCCGTTTGTCCGGCCGTCATCCGCTCGGACATGGCCGATCGCGTATTCGGCACGGACGAGGCCGCCAAGGAAGAAGAGGCCGGTGGCTGGCATCCGATGAACCGGATCGGAGAGCCCGAGGAAGTGGCCGATGCGGTCCTTTGGCTGGCCTCCGATCAGGCGTCCTTCGTCACCGCTGAAACCGTCAAGATCGACGGCGGACTCGGCGCGTAGCATCGGATCCTGTTCACGATTCTTGCTTGCCCCATAACAATCAGGCCCCTTTCTTCGTTAGAAGTATCTGATCTGAATCACTCAAATTCCCTGCTTCAATGCCTGACTTTGTCCGAGAGTATGGGGTGATCATCGTCCTGATGATCGTTGCCATCAGCGGCTATTTCCTCATGGGAGATCGTCGCGGGGACATCATGGACAACACGCTGGAGATGCTGGGCACCCGCCTGGTGGAACTGGCATCGGGCGACGAGGAGAAAGCCAGGGTGGCGCAACAGTTTGCGGATTTCTCCAGCAGGGTGGAGCGCCAGGAAGTAGCTCCCGAAGTGGTTGAGTCCGTGGCTGCCAACATCCTGAACCTGCGTGCACGCGGAGCGGTGATCACTCCCGAGGAAGCAGAGTTGATGCTATTCCAGGAGCCGGACGCGCTCCTGCCGTCGCCAGCAGACTCCATCCGCTCCAAACCGGCCCGTGCCTACGCCGTGGCAAGCAGCTCCGGTCATCTGGGAAGCGTGGACCTGCAGGAGCTGGGGCAACGGATAACCGTGATGTTCGAACTCGCAGACGTATTCGAAACCACGGACGATTCCACCATTCCCCCCGTCCGGTTCACGCGCAGTGACACCGGGATCGAAGTGGTATTGGACCCGAAAGTCACACCCTTCCTCGAATCCCGCGGATTCAGCAATCTCTATCGCGAGATGAGCGAGAAGGAATGGGTGAAGTGGGAGGCCAACCTGGCCGAACAACAGGAGCGCGAAGCCCGACTGCTGGAAAGGCAGGCTGAGCGCCTGGCCCGGCTTGATTCTGCGCATGCCGTCCGTGTGAACGCCACCGATCTCCGGCAGCTGGATGTGGTCAAACGTATTCAGAAGTTGGCCATGATGGGTGCCACCACCGACCTGGACACCCTCGTGTTCCAACAGGAAATGGAGCAGCTCATGCAGGGATTCGAGTTGCAGTTCGAGACGTCCTTCGATGGTGACAGCTCGTTCGGGGGAGTGATGATCATCACCCATTCGGATTCCACCGGCAACTGAATCGACTGCCGGTCGGAACGCAGCGCCGGATGATGCCGTTCATGGGCCGCTCAGCAGGGCAATCCCGCACCATTCGTCTCCCTGCCGCCCCTGTCCCACTCCCACTGATCCCGATCCCATGAAAGTTGCCAAGCGATTCCGCTGGGAAGGTGCCCACCGCTTACCCTGGCACGAAGGTCGCTGCCGCGATCTGCACGGCCACTCCTACGAGATGTTTGTCGAGGTCGAGGGTGAGCCGGATGAACAGGGGATGCTGATCGATTTCAAGCACCTGAAACGTGCCCTGGCCCCACTGGTCGATGAGTGGGACCACGCCACTGTCGTTGCCGAGAATGATGCCAAACTGCTGGGCATCATGCGGGAAAGTGGTTGGCGCCACGTCGTCATTCCCTACGACACGACGGCCGAAAACATCTGCGTTTTCTTTGCAGATCACCTCGTGACCGAGCACCTCGATCTGTTGAAAGAGCGCCGCATCCACACGGTGCGTGTCCGCGTCGCAGAGACCGAGACCTGTTATGCAGAGGCTGAGCGTCGGGTCGATGCCTGAGCTGGAAGCGGGAATTCCGCGTCCGGTCAACCACTGATTCCCATCACGGGAAGATGCCCATTTCAGCGTAGGTCACAGCCACCTTGTTGATGGCATTCATGAAGGCCGCCGTTCGCAGGTCCGTATCGTTTGCCAACGCCGTTTCGCGGGTTTCCTGATACGCCACGGCCATCGTTTCCTCGAGTCCCGAGTACACGAGATCCACTTCGTCCGCACCTGCCGTCAGACGTGACATTTCCTCGCCCGGAATGTCGACCTGCATGGCTGCGGCCAATGCTTTGACGATGCGTTCGTTGGAGGCCTCCTCGAAACGTTTGCTCAGGCGTCCGAACCGGACATGCGACAGGTTCTTGAGCCATTCGAAGTAGGACACCGTCACACCGCCTGCATTCAGGAACACATCCGGAAGGATCAGGACATTCTTCTCCAGCAGGATGGCGTCAGCATCAGCGGTTACCGGCCCGTTGGCAGCCTCACCGATGATTCTGGCCTTGATGTGGGGCGCGTTTTCCTTGGTGATGACGCCTTCGAGCGCCGCCGGAATGAGGATGTCGCACTCGAGCTCAAGCGCCTTGGCAGACTCCTCGATGTTGGTGGCACCGGGGAAATTCAGGATGGAGCCCGTTGCCTTCCTGTGCGCCACCACGGCTTCGAGGTCAAGACCATCCGGGTTGTGAATGGCTCCTTCGTACTCTGCCAAACCCACCAGGACGGCTCCGCCCTGCTGCATGTACTGGGCGGCGTGGTAACCCACATTACCCAGTCCCTGCACGACGACCGTCTTGCCTTCAATACCCGGCTGCATGCCGCGTCGCTGCATGTCGCCTTCAAAAGAGACGCACTCCCTGATTCCGAAATACACACCGAGGCCGGTAGCCTCCGTACGACCGCGCACTCCACCCTGTGCGATGGGCTTTCCGGTGACACATGCCTGCGCTGAGAGCGGATCGTCCGACAGGGTGCGGTAAGTATCCATGATCCAGGCCATCTCCCGGGCGCTGGATCCGTAGTCCGGTGCAGGGACGTCGGTACCGGGACCAATGAAGTTCTTGTTGAACAGTTCGAAGGTGTAGCGACGGGTGATGCGTTCCAACTCCGCGTCGGAATAGTTGGAGCGCTTGATCTGGATACCACCTTTCCCGCCACCGAACGGCACGTTCACGATGGCGCATTTGTAGGTCATGAGTGTGGCGAGGGCAGCCACTTCATCTTCATTGACCGAAAGGTCGAATCGGATGCCACCTTTGGTCGGCAGCTTGTGGTGACTGTGCTCGGCGCGCCATGCCTTGATGACCTCGATGGACCCGTCATCCCTGACGAGGGGGAATTCCATCTTGTAGACTGAATTGCAGATGCTGATCTGCGACAGAAGCCCCTTGGAGTGGTCGGTCAGTGCAGCGGCCTTGGCAAACATGCGGTCGACTTGCTGCAGGAAATTGGGATGGGAAGCCATGTAGATGGAATGTTGGGATCCGGGAATGGGTTGCAGGCCAGTGCAAGAAACAACGTGCTTACCTTGTAAGATGCAATGCCCTCACGAAGGAATCGGTATGGACCCTACACCCGTTCGAACCTGCATCCTGATCGGTCATCCGGTCAGTCATTCGCTGTCACCCGTCATCCATAAAGCCGCCTATGAAGCGCTGGGAATGAACTGGCATTACGCGCTCATGGACGTCCTGCGGGATGATGTTGCCGGGGTACTTGCCGGTGTTGATGGCAATCGCGTGGTGGGAGCCAACGTGACGATTCCGCACAAGCAGGCCGTGTTTGATTGCGTGGATCGATGCACCCCGACCGCTGAGGCCGTGGGCGCTGTCAATACCGTGTATCGGCGGGATGGCTTGCTCGTGGGCGACAACACGGATGTCGCAGGATTTCTGGGTCCACTCAAGGAAATGGGTCGCGACTGGTCAACGTCACGGGCCGTCGTGCTCGGAGCCGGGGGCGCGGCGCGCGCCGTGGCCTGGGGATTGACCAGCAGGCTGGGGCTCGCAGAGGTGGCAGTGACGGCGCGGCGCGAGGCCACGGCGCGCGCCATTCCCGATGTGTCCGTTGTACCGTGGGAAGAGCGGAGCGAAGCCTGTTCTCAAGCCGACCTGATCGTGAACACCACGCCCGTCGGCATGGCACCGCAAGAAGAGGCCTCTCCCCTTCCCGATGATGTTGCCCTCCGTTCGGGACAGATCGTGTATGACCTGATCTATGCGCCCGAGACCACCCGGCTCATGGCAAGGGCCCAAGCGGCTGGGGCCGATGTCATTGGCGGCCTCCCCATGCTCATCGGACAGGCAGCCGAGGCCTTCCGCATCTGGACGGGTCGGGACATGCCTGTCGAAGCCGTCAAAAAAGCCCTCCGCGAACACGGGGCAGCCGGGGGGTAATTCGTAGATTGGCGGCTCCTTCCTGACCCTCATCGGATGCGCCCATGGTACCCGTTGCCATCGAATCCCTGCTGACCGACGATGCGCTCGAAGAAGCGCCCCTGGCCCGCTCCAAAACCATACCCTCGGCGTGGTACGTCCATCCGGACTTCCACGGCTTTGACCGCGATGTGGTCATGGCCCGCACCTGGCAGTACGTCGGTCCTGCCGAGCGTGTGCGCAGCCACGGCGACTTCATGAGCGATGTCATTGCCGGCAATCCGATCGTGGTCGTGCGGAACAAGGAAGGAGAGCTGAAAGCCTACTTCAACGTGTGCAAACACCGAGGCGGCCCGCTGGCCATGGAGGAGTGTGGACACGCCAAGGTCCTGCAATGCAAGTACCACGGGTGGACCTACCTGCTGGACGGCTCCCTGCGGGGAGTGCCCCGTTTCGACCGAACGGAGCTCTTCGACAAGAAGGATTTCGGACTGAATGCGGTGGCCGTTCGAGAGTGGCAAGGCATGATTTTCTGCTGCCTCGAACCCGAAAAGGCCCCGCCGTTCGATGAGGTGGTGGATGGCATCGTGGAGCGGATTGCGCCGCTCGAGATGGCCTCGCTCGGATTCCATCAGCGGGATCGCTACGACGTTAAAGCCAACTGGAAGGTCTACGTCGATAATTACCTCGAGGGCTACCACATCCCCCTGGTGCACCCCGACCTGTGCGATGTCCTGGATTTTCGTTCTTACCAGACGGATGTCATGCAGCATTACTCGTTGCAGCACAGTCCCTTCCGGGATGATGACAACATCTACGGCTCCCCCGACGAAGAGGCCTATTACTACTTCATCTACCCCAACATCATGCTGAACATCCTGCCGGGAAGATTGCAGGTCAACCGGGTGGATGCCAAGGCGTGGAACGCCTGCCAGACGGTGTTCGACTACTACTACGCGCCCGACATCCTGGCTGACAACCCAGATCGCATCCAGGCCGACCGGAAATTCGCAGACCAGGTCCAGGACGAGGACATCGACATCTGTGAGCGGGTGCAGGCGGGGCTCGAATCCCGCGCCTACGATCAGGGGCGCTTCTCGTTCGATCTGGAAGGAGGTGTCCACCACTTCCAGCAGTGTCTCAAGCGATCGTACCGGAACGCACAGCCGGCTGGTTCGTGAACCTCCGGGCCAACACGCACTCCCGCATGAAAATTGCACTCGCACAGTTCAACCCCATCGTCGGCGATCTGACCGGCAATGCGGCGCGCACCATCGAATGGATGGAGCGTGCGGCAGGGGAAGGCGCGGACCTCATCGTCTTTCCGGAGCTGAGCGTCGTGGGGTATTCGCCACACGACCTGCTGGACAACGTGCATTTCATCGATGCCGTGGAGGCCGCCGTGCGCCTGATCCACTCGCGGGTCCCCCAAGGGATGGGGGTCATCGTGGGCGCGCCCGTGCGCAACCCGGATCCGGTGGGCAAGAAACTGCTGAACGCGGCGCTGCTTCTGGAAGCGGGTGAGCCCGTGCGAACGACGGCCAAGATGCTGTTGCCCACGTACGATGTCTACGACGAGTACCGGTACTTCGAGCCGGCTACGCACCAGGAGCCTGTGCCCTTCAAGGGCCTGCGCCTGGGCATCCACATCTGCGAGGACATGTGGAATCTGGAGGAGTACGCCACCTACCACATGTACGATCGCAATCCGGTGGCGGAGCTTGTGGAGCAAGGCGTGGACCTGCTCATCAATCTTTCCGCTTCCCCATACGCGCACGATCGGCACGACGTGCGTACCGGCATCATCACGACCCTATGCAAGCGCCACGGCGTCCCGTTCCTGATGGCCAACCAGGTGGGTGCCAACACGGAATTGATTTTCGATGGCGATTCGCGGGTCCATGCGGCCGATGGCAGCCTGGCCGCGTGTGCTCCTTCGTTCCAGGAGGCCCTGATCTACTGGGACAGCGAGGCCCACACGCCATGCGCCGTACCCGAACACGACCGCATCGCAGACCTTCACGACGCCCTGGTGCTGGGTATCCGGGAGTACGTGGACAAGACAGCCGTTTTCGATGACGTGTTGATCGGCCTTTCCGGCGGTATCGACTCTGCCGTCACAGCCGCCCTGGCTGTCGAAGCACTGGGACCGGACCGGGTATCGGGCATCACCATGCCTTCGGTCCACTCGTCAGCAGGAAGTGTGTCGGATTCTGAAGCGCTGGCCAGCAACCTGGGCATCGCCTTCCACGAACTGCCCATCCGGGAGGCCGTCGATGCGTTCGAGGGTATTCTGGAGCCGCTCTTCGAGGGCACTCCGTTCGGTGTGGCCGAAGAGAACATCCAGGCCCGCTCTCGCGGCGTGCTCCTGATGGCGGTGGCCAACAAGTTTTCGCGCATGGTCCTCACGACCGGCAACAAGAGTGAACTGGCCATGGGCTATGCGACATTGTATGGAGACATGTCGGGCGGGCTGGCCGTCCTGGCCGATGTGCTGAAGACCGATGTCTATGCGCTCTCGCGCCACATCAATGAGCGCGCCGGTACGGAGCGGATCCCGGTGTCGAGCATCGAGAAGCCCCCCTCGGCCGAGCTCCGTCCGGATCAGAAGGACGAAGACTCGCTGCCCCCCTATCCTGTCCTCGACGACATCCTGAGGCGCTACATCGAGGAGCGGCAGGATGAGGAGGCCATCTCGGCCGCCACCGGTCACGACCGTTCTTTTGTTCGAGGTATCCTGGACGCGGTGGACCGCAATGAATACAAGCGCAAGCAAGCCCCTCCGGGCCTTCGGGTAAGCGTTAAAGGCTTCGGCAGCGGCCGACGCATGCCCATCGTGGCCCGCGTCAACCGGGCGGCCATCGAGCAGATGATGAACGAATTGAAAGAGGAAAGCGAGGCATGATCGATTACGTGTCCGGAAGCCTGGCCACCAAAAAGCCCACCGAAGCCGTCATCGATGTGGGTGGGATCGGGTATCGCATCCTGATACCCACCTCCACCTACGAGCGCCTGCCTGAGCCGGGCGAGGACGCCACCCTGCTCACGCATCACCATGTACGGGAAGATGCCATCACCTTATTCGGCTTTCTTTCGACGGAAGAACGGCGGGTCTTCGAGATGATGCTGGCCGTGTCGGGCATCGGACCGAAGCTGGCGCTGGCGGCCCTTTCGGCCCTGCGCCCCTCTGAAATCCGGCAGCGTGTATTGGAAGGCGATGCCGCCATGCTGACCCGCATCCCGGGAGTAGGCAAGAAGACAGCCGAGCGACTGATCATCGAACTCAGGGACCGCTTCGAGAAAGACGGCCTCGAAGAAGGCGAATCGACCGGCAGCGGCGCCACACCGGACGGAAATTTCCGAGCCGATGCCATGGCCGCGCTCGAGGCTTTGGGCCTCTCGCGCTCGGCGGCTGAAAAGGCGGTTATCGGTGTGCTGCGCAAGGATCCGTCCATCCGCAACGCCGAAGAAATCATCCGGCTGGCCCTGCGCTCCTGACGCCTGCGCGGCGCTGCAGCGTAACTATGTCGATGGTATCCCCGTCTTGAGGGCAACACCAACCCGCCCTCGATCATGCTGCGCAACTACTTCCGGACTGCGTTCCGGGTCATTACCCGTCGCCCGGGATTCACCGCCATCAATCTGACCGGCCTTTCCGGCGGTGTGGCCATCGCTCTCCTCCTGCTGCTGTTTGCGCGGCAGGAAACCTCCTACGACACGTTCCACACGGTTTCGGAACGGACCTACCGGGCCTGGGTCCAGGAGGACTATGGCGATGACCAACAGTTCTTCAATACCATCACACCCATGCCCCTTGCTGGTGTGCTTGAAGGTGGTATCCCGGATGTGGAAGCCACCGTCCGTTACGATCGCTACACGGACACCATCCGGAAGGGTGCCGTCGAGTTCAACGAAACCCTGTTCGCGGTCGACCACAGCTTTTTCGAGGTGTTCGATTTCCCGATGCTCGAAGGCGATCGGAACCAGCCCTTCCACGGACCCGAATCCGTCATCCTGACCCGCTCGGCTGCGCTGCGCTATTTCGGGACGGAACGCGCCGTCGGACAGGAACTCGTTCTGGACCGCCGGGGAGATCCCCTCACATTGACGGTGTCCGCCGTTCTGGAGGATGTCCCGGTGGCTTCCAGCATGCAGTTCGAGCTGCTGCTGCCCTTCGAAGTGACCTCCTGGATGTACCCCGAGCGCATGTTCACGGCGTGGTTCAATGTGTCGCCCGAAACCTGGGTGGTTCTTCGTGAAGGCGCTGATATTGCTGCCGTGGAAGCACGCATACCCGAAGTCATGGCCACGGCGCTCGGCGACAGGGTCGAACCCGGCCAATACACGGTGGGCCTGCAGCCCATGGAAAGCATCCACCTGGATCCCTCGTTCCCGATCGGATATGCCCCCGTGGGCAACCCGGTCTATGTGCGTCTGCTGCTTGGCATCGCGCTGCTCGTACTGCTCATCGCCTGTATCAATTTCGTGACGCTGAGCCTGAGTCAGGCCCCTGCGCGTTCGCGCGAGATCGGCGTACGCAAGGCCATCGGAGCCGACAGGGGTCAGCTCGTCGGTCAGTTCCTCGGGGAGGCCGTACTGTTTTCAGGGATTGCCGTCCTGCTCGGCCTGGGACTGGCTCGTTTTCTCCTTCCCGGGTTCAACCAGTTGAGTTTCAATCAGCTGGCCTTCCATCTCGACACCGGCATGTGGATGATTCTGGGAGCCGTATTCCTCGGCCTCACACTGTTCATCGGCCTGTATCCAGCCCTCGTCATGTCATCCTATCGCCCCACCGAAGCGTTTCGGGGTGGCGCGACCGAGGGGCGCAAGAGCGGTTGGCTTCGCAAGTCCCTCGTCACGGTACAGTTTTCCATTTCGGTGGCCATGCTGAGCGCCATGCTGGTCATGGGCTCCCAGCTGCGGTTCATTGATTCGGCCGATCTCGGATTCACGCCAGACCGCGTTCTGTACGTCCCCGTCGAGCTTCGGTCGCAGGATACCTACGACCTTGCCGAGCGGCTGCGCTTTGCCGCGGCTACGCGGACGGATATCGAGTCCATTTCTGCTTCGCGCATGCTGTTCGATCCCAACGGGTGGGGCCGCATCGGATTCACGGCTACGGATGGCACCTACCGTCGATTCTTTGCCAACGTGGTGGATCCCGAGTTCATTCCAACGCTCGGATTGCGCGTGATGCAGGGGCGGGCCTTCGACCGCAACAACCCGGCCGATCTGGAGCGGGCCATCATCGTCAATGAGGCATTCGTGGACGCTTTTGGCTGGGACGACCCGCTCAACGCCATCATCCCCGGGGATTTTGATGAGCACCAGATCATCGGCGTGGTGGAGGACTTCCACTTCTCCTCCCTGCATACCGACATCCAGCCCGCTGCCTTGGCGGTCAGTCCAGACCTGATCTTCTCAGGTGCCGGAGACTTCGACTACGGCGGGGCTTTCATTAACCGTATTGCTGTGCGTCTCAGTGGGTCGGATACCGGCTCTTCGGTGGCATGGCTTGAGTCCGCGTGGGCGGAAGTGGCACAGGGTCTGCCCTTCAGTTACCGGTTCGTGGATCAGGACATCCAGTCCCAGTACGACCAGGATCAACGTCTCGCCACCATCACAAGACTGGGAGCGCTGCTGGCCATGCTGATTGCCGGTCTGGGCCTGTTTGGCCTGGCCGCCATTTCCGTGGCGCGACGCACCAAGGAGATCGGCATCCGCAAGACACTTGGCGCGTCGACGGGTCACATTGTCGGGCTGTTCGGTCGGGAGTTCGTACCGATGGTCCTGATTGCCTTGGTCGTGGCAACGCCCCTGGCCTGGCTCGGCCTCGAGCGCTGGCTGGAGACGTTTGCCTTCCGTGCTGAACTCGGACCCCTGCCCTTCGTGGTGGCGGGTCTGGCGGCGTTCACCCTGATGTGGGTGGCTGTTTCGGCGCAATCGGTGAAGGCCGCCTGGAGCGATCCGGTGAAGGCCCTCAAAGAAAACGGCTGACGGCCTCAGGCTTCGGCTTTTTCCACGTGGATGGTCTGCGTCGGGAAGGCGAACTCAATGCCCCGATCCGTGAATGCCCGGTGGATGGCCAGGTTGATGGCCTGCTGGGTATCCATGTACACCGCGTAGTCGGGCACGAGCATGTAGTAGACGATCTCGTAGTTGATCGAGAAGTCCCCGAAGACCTTCAGGTGGGCCCGATCGAAACGTACGTTCTCCTGGGCATCAACCGCCTCCTTGAAAATGCCGGGCAACTCCTTGAGCACCTCGTGGGGCGTGTCGTAGACCACACCGACCGAAAAGAGCGCCCGTCGCTCGTTCATGCGCTTGAAGTTGCGCACGCGGCTGCCCAGAAGGTCGTTGTTCGAGAAGACGATCTGCTCACCGCTCAGGCTGCGGATGCGGGTGGTCTTGATGCCGATGTGCTCTACCGTGCCTGAGTGTTCTCCCACGACGAGGAAGTCTCCAAAGACGAAGGGCCGATCGGCCACGATGGAAACGTACGCCAGGAGGTCCGCCAGGACATTCTGCACGGCCAGGGCGATGGCGATACCCCCGATGCCGAGACCCGCAATGAGCGCCGTGACATCGACACCGAAATTGTCCAGGAGCGCCAGGAAGACCATGGTCCAGAGCACCAGGCGACCCACCATGCCCATGGCACGGGCGGCCGTGATCTGACTGGCCTCGTTGTCCCGGGCCTCGACGTACCACTCGATGCCGACCCGGATCAGATCGTTGCCCCAAAGGCCGATCTGAAACAAAAGACCCACGAACACCACGCGTAGCAGCCACGGAATGGCCGGCGCGTCGGCGGCAATGAATTCGACTGCGACATAGAAGGCGATGACTGCAAGAAACCAGGTCCGCATTCCGTGCAGGACCTCGGCAACGATGTCATCAACGCGATTCTTCGTGCGCTCGGCCAGCTTGGCAAACCGACCAAAAAAGAAGTGCCGTACCAACACCAGAACGAGCGTCAGTCCGAGCGTGATACCGATGAGCTCGGCCCAGTCGATGAGGGCCATGCCCATGATGGTTCGGTCCAGGAAATCAGAGGTCATGACAGGGTCGGACGAAATTGCGTGCGGGTGTTCGGGCGGGACCCAAAATACAACGCTCGCTCAATCCGATCCTCGACGCTTCAGCAGGCCCCGGGAGGCCAGAAGTTCTGCGTTCAGAATGGCCCCTCCGGCTGCGCCACGGACGGTGTTGTGGCTGAGCACTACGAAACGGACGTCGAATACAGGGCAGGAACGGACACGGCCGACACTGACCGTCATCCCCGCGCCGCGATGGACATCGCGGCGCGGCTGCGGCGCTGTGTCCTCGGTATCCACGACCAGGCATTGCTCAGGCGCGGACGGCAGTGCTGCTACCTCCGCCGGCGAGCGGAAATCAGTAAGCGCCTTCGCTACGCGTTCGATGGACGGGGACCCTTTGAGTTTGACCGACACGCATTCCATATGGCCTTCAATGACCGGGACGCGGTTGCACTGCGCAGAAACTGGAATCGAAAGGAGACTCACAGATGGTTTGCCACTCTCCGATCCCAGCGGCGCCAGCAATCGCAGCGGCTCCGTCTCCAGTTTGTCCTCCTCACCCCCGATGAAGGGAATGACATTGGCCACGGCGTCCAGTGAGGCCACACCTGGATAGCCGGCGCCCGAAAGTGCCTGCATGGTCGTCACATGCGCGGCTTCGATGCCGAACGCGTCCTGCAGCGGCTTGAGGGCCATGGTCAGGCCCACGGTCGCGCAGTTGGGATTGGTGACGATGAAGCCTTTGGTCTCCTGTCGTTCGATGAGGGCAACGTGCTCGGGGTTGATCTCGGGGATGAGCAGCGGCACATCCTCATCCATCCGGTGGTTCTTGGCATTGGAAATGACCGGGTACCCGGCTTTTGCGAAGGCCTTCTCGACCGGTCCCGCCACCGAACTGTCCAGCCCCGAGAAGACCAGGTCGCAGTCCAGTCCAGGCTCGCACAGCTGCACTTCCATGTCGGCGACGGACGCAGGCATTGGCGTCGACTCGATCCAATGCGCCGCCTCGCGGTAGGGTTTGCCTGCGGAGCGCTCCGACGCCGCCAGCGCGCTCAATTCAAACCACGGGTGCCGTTCAAGCAATCGAACGAATTTCTGACCGACAGCGCCCGTAGCGCCGAGTATTCCGACTTTGAGTTTCATGGGGGACAGGAAGAATGAAAGAGTCCGGGAGACCGGAATCAGAGTGCGGCGCGTGTGCGGTCCATCAATTCGCGGGCGTCCTTCTCGACGCGCTTGGGCAAGCGGGCGGGCAGGATCAGGGTGCCATCGCCTTGCGGATGCCGGGTCGAACGGACATGCACGGGAATGCATGCGTGGAGGACCGGCTCGAACGCATGGGCATGCATGCCCAGCTGATTGGCCTCGTTCCACGTCGTGGCATCTTCGAGCAGGAGGTACAGGAATCGCCCGGCCTGCTCGTGTTTGCGGGGATCGGCGGTATACAGGCCGTCCACATCGGTCCAGCGGTCAAACTTGGAAGCACCCACCGCTTCGGCGATGAGGGAAGCCGAGTAGTCACTGCCGCCGCGGCCCAGCGTCACCACGCGTCCGGAGTCTTCAGCGCCCAGGAATCCGGTAATGACGGGTACGCGTCCCTGCGGAAGGCGTCGATACCACGACTCGGTTTGCGCCCGTGTCTGGTTGCGATCCACGACCCAGGAGCCGGAGGCACTTTCGACGACGTGGATCAGATTGCGGGCATCCACCCATTCGGCGGACACCCCGTGCCTTTCCAACAACAGCGCCACAAGAGGGGCCGACATCCACTCGCCGCTGGCCCAGATGGCATGCGATCGCATCGCACCCGGAGCCTGACGAACGACATCGCGCAAATGGTCAATGCATTCGGCCAGCCGGATGAGATAGCGGCCATGCCTATCGTGATCGAGCACCTCGGCAGACAGCGTCTGATGTCGTCGCACGATCTTGCGCATCCACACCTGCTGCTTCTTCGCTTCCGTCTCTTCCTCGAGGGCATGCAGCCAGTCCGTCACTCCGGACAACGCTGACACCACCACAAGGGGGCGTCCACTCGCTGCCTCGGCCGACACGATTCCTATGAGACGCTCCAGCGCCTCCGCCGAACCGACCGAGGTGCCGCCGAACTTCAGAACCTTGACGACCTGGTGACCGCTGGCAATATGAAGGCCGTCAGTGGACATAGCTGGCTGCGTTGATATCGATGGAACAGCCGGTGGCGTGATCGGAGAGACCGCTGGCCAACAGGACCACGGTCGGTGCCACGTCGGCGGGCTCCGTCAGCCGATCCAGCGCGATGCCCCCCAGTACGAAGTCTTCTCCGTAGGCATCGATGGCATCCTGGGCCATGGCGGTCCGGACAAAGCCCGGTGCCACGGTGAACGCCTTGACGTTCTGCTTTCCGAAAGCGCGGGCCACGGAGCGGGCCATGGATACCATGGCCCCCTTGGACGCTGCGTAGGCCAGGTAGTCCTCCGAATCCCCACGGAAGGCTGCACGGGACGCTATGTAGATGAGCCGGCCCCCGCCGTTTTCCACGAAATGTGGTACGGCGGCGCGCGTCAGGATGCCCGATGCGCGGGTATTGACGTCCAATGTCCGGTCCCAGTCCTCCACCCAATCATCCAGGTCCTTTTCCAGTGGAGAGTGTACGGCGATACCCGCGTTGTTGACCACGCAATCGACCCGGCCGTAGGCACCGACCACGTCGCGGAAGAGGCGGTCTGCTTCATCCGCATCGGACAGATTGGCCCGGAACGCTTCGCTTTTTCCCCCGATTTCCTTGCACAGGGAAACGGCCTCATCCGACGAGGACGAATAGTGCACAGCCACGGTGGCTCCCGAACTACCCAGCTGGCGGGCGATCTCCCGCCCGATGCCACGGCTTGCGCCCGTTACGAGGATGGTCTGTCCGCTCAGATCGATATGCATGGATTCAGGATAGGGGTAGGATGGGCAACGGGCCCGTCTTGTTCTTCGGACCAGTCACGGATGATGGTGTTCAGACGGTCAGCGTCCAGCAGGAAGCCGTCGTGTCCATGTACGGACTCCAGCACCTTTACGGCTGCCCTGGGCAGATGCGATGCCATCGCCACGATATCCGACATGGGAAACAGGATGTCGGTTGGTATACCCACGAGCAGGACAGGTTGCTCAATGCAGGCGCCTTTTTTGCCCTCGAATCCCTCGAACCGGGCTTTCCCACACGCTGGATCCAGCCTCAGGTCGTGGGAATTGGTCATGCGCGTCAAACACACATAGCTGTTGGCATCGAAGCGGCCCACCAGTTTCCTTCCCTGGTGATGCAGGTAGGACTGAACGGAATAGGTGGGCTGATCACGGCGTTTGGTCGGACCCGCTGCCTGCGCATGGTCCGCCGGCGCCCGACCGAAGCGCTCGGCAAACGAGTCTGCATTGCGATAGGAAAGCATGGCCATCATGCGGGCCGCGGCCAGGCCTGCAGCCGGGGGGCGATCCGGCGCATAAAACCCGTCATTCCAGTCGGGATCGGCGTAAATGGCCTGCCTCTGGGACTCGCTCCATGCAATGCACCAGGCGGAGTGGGCCGCCGATGTGGCCACCGCCACCACGCGTCCTACGCTGGGGTCCCAGGCCGCCCATTGCAGGGCAAGCATTCCCCCGAGCGAGCCGCCGATGACCATGTCCACGCGCTCGACGCCCAGATGCCGAACGAGGATCTGCTGCGCCCTGACGTTGTCGCGCACGGTCACATCAGGAAAGTCGGCTTGCCAGGCGCGGCCCGTACGTGGATTGATGGAGGTCGGCCCCGTGCTGCCGTAGCACGAGCCGATCAGATTGGCACAGATCACGAAATGACGGTCGGGATCGACAGCACACCCCGGGCCGAACAGGCCGGGCCACCATGATGTCACATCCGCATCTCCCGTCAAGGAGTGGAACACCACGACGGCATTGTCCCTGCGCGCATTGAGCTGCCCCCAGGTGCGGTAGGCCAGCCGGGTATCTTCGAGGACCTCGCCCGATTCCAGAACGAATCGACCGAGATCGAAACAGGCAGATTCAGCCATGGACCGCCACCCCGTTGGTTGCCGTCGTGCGCGGGCGATGCCCGTTCGTCCGGGGCTCGCCGTGAACCGTGGTCAGTGCCTGTTCGAACGCCTGCTCAAGGTCACCCAACAGATCTTCTGGATGCTCGATACCAACGGACAAACGAATGACCTCGTCCGTGATGCCGGCCGCCTTGCGCGCGTCGGGATGCATGGATGCATGGCTCATGGTGGCAGGCTGCTCGATCAGGGACTCCACGCCACCCAGGGATTCTGCGAGGGCAAATACGCGGGTGGCGGCCAGGAGACGCGCAACCGGGAATCCTTCCCGGACCCGGAACGAGAGCATGCCCCCAAAGCCGTACTGCTGCTTCTGCGCCAACTCGTGGCCTTCGTGACTGATCAGGCCCGGGTAGTACACTTCCTCGACGTCGGGGTGTGACTGCAGGAATTGCGCTACGGCCTGCGCGTTTTCCTGGTGCTGACGAAGCCGGATGGGAAGGGTCTTGAGTCCGCGCAGAATGAGCCAGCTGTCAAACGGCACGGCCGTTGCACCCTGGGCGTTGGCTGCGTAATACACTGCATCCCTCCCCTCTTCCGTGGCGGCAATGACGGCACCACCCACCACATCCGAGTGGCCGTTGAGATACTTGGTGGTCGAGTGCACCACGTAGTCCGCACCGAAGTCGAACGGCCGCTGCAAGAGTGGCGTCAGGAAGGTGTTGTCCACGATGAAGTCGACGCCGGCATCCCTGGCAATGCTGCCCACCCGGTACAGATCCGTCACGCGCAGGAGCGGGTTCGAAGGCGTTTCCACCCAGACCGCCCTCGTGTTCGGGCGCAGGTGAAGCGCCAACTGCAGCGGGTCGGAAAGGTCGACATAGGATACCTCGATCTTGCCCTGACGCTCCCACCAGGAAAGCAGGCGTTCCGTCCCGCCATAGCAGTCGTGCGAGCACACGATGTGGCTTCCCGCAGGATAGAGGGACAAGACCGTCGCGATGGCCGCCATACCACTGCCGACGCATACCGCGCCGGCACCTCCTTCCAGTTCGGCCAGAGTCTCTTCGAGAGCGGCCCGCGTGGGGTTGCCACTGCGGCTGTAGTCGTACTCGGGCTTGGAGCCGTCGGCGTTGAAACGGAAAATGGCCGACTGGTAGATAGGCAGGGAAACGCTGTTGAATGCGGAGTCGGTGGTCTGTCCGGCCAGCGTGAGTCGGGTCTGCGGATGCATGATGGAAAGCTGCCTGGCAGCGATGTCGTTGATGATTCATTCATCTCCCATCGCGCCGCTGTCAGCCTGCTTCGTGCAGCCTCCGGTTTCCCTGGGGTGTGCGTGCCGGAGGACCTTCCGCAGCATACCGTGGGATGCGCGGGCAGCGAAACGCTGCGTCCTCCATCTCGCCCGGATACGAAAAAACCCTCACCGGGTCAGGATATCCGGGAGGGTCTGCACGGGGCCGGCAACTGTGCGCGGCTCCGTCGTCCTTCCCATCTATCTCGCGTATCGAGCAGGATTTAGCACCTTTGGTCCCTATCGGGCTCCCGGTTGCTACGACGTCTCAGGGCCTGTCCCTCGGTCGTTCTCGATGGAAGTGCGCCAAGTATACGGCAAGGGACAATCAGGATGCAAGCCGACTACGGCAAAGGACGAATTCTCCCGAATGCCGGTTCACCCCGACGGGTATCCGGCTCGCGAGGCCGACCACTCGGCCTCCGGGTTTGACCATCCGGTGTCGATTCGGGCCTGTCTCCCCGCCTCCGGTACGCGTTTTGCCCGGATCCAAGTGACTTCATCATCAGACGGACGCAGCCATGAACACTTTCCCATTCCGTGCAGACCCTTCATCACACGAACGGACGGCAGCTCGCTTCTCGCCGACTCGACTGATGGCACAATTCCTGCTTTTTCTCGGCGCCGTGTACCTCCTGACAGGTTGTGTCGGGCCGCGTACTGTGTCGAATGATTCCGGCTTCGACATCAGCGCCCTCGAACAAGCCCTTCAGGAAGAGGGGGTGTTCGTCATGCCGCGAGGAGGCTCGACCATGGCCATACCGGCCGATCAGAGCAGCCGGCTCATCCTCAATTCGGGGGAAGTTCTGAATGTCTTCGAGTTCGTATCGGCCGACAAGGCGTCCGAACAGGCGCGTCTGCTTTCCGGGACGTACGCCCGCAGTGAGGTGTACCTGAAAGATCGGGTAGTAGCCGTGCGCCAGGGACGGGGTGATACCGGACTCAGCGCAACGCTGCGCAACATTCTGGGAGAAGCGCTCTAGTTGAGCGCGCGGTGGACACTCCCGGAACGATGGGAGCGCGGGCGGGTGACGGGAAGGCGCGCACAGAGAGTCACCCGCCTGCCGCTTCTCGGTCAGGCTTCGTCCCGCTTTTCATAGGCGACGCTCGTGCCGTCCTCAATCCAGAGGCGCAGGAGGCGCAGATACTGGGCCCAGCAGAAGGACGTATGACAGAAATGTTCGTTGTCCTCTTTCCATCCGTCGTGCAGGAAGGATATCCAGGTCCTGTTTCCGTCCGCTTCCAGCACGATCCGGAGGCGGGTACCCGTCCAGTCCGGTTCGGCATCGGTAAAACGCCACTCAATCATTTTCCCTTGATCCACATCCGTCACGTCGGCGGTCCAGTCGAAGGCTTCCGAAAAGAAGAAGCGATAGGACGTGCCTGAAACCGGTTCGCCTTCACAATCTTTGGTCCACCAGGCATCCAGTCCGGTTGGATTGGTGATGGCAGCAAAAACAACGGCCGGCGTGGACCGGACGGCCAGACGATGATTGATGGCGTGCATGGAGGCGTTCGTTTGGATGATCAGCGCAAGGGCCTGCCGGACACGATAAGGGTACGACCCGTCCGGAATCCATGCCGCATGCTGTAGGCCGAGGTAACCAGCACATCCACCCATCCGTCACCGTCCACATCCCCGATGCCCGTGGTGTCGAATCCGAGGGTTTCTCCGGCCACATCTCCTGTCAACGAATAGATGATTTTACCGCTCGCACCAGAATACGCATACAGTTTGCCGCCGGAAGGCGCCGCCGAAGCGTGCTGCCAGGCACCTACGATCAGATCGTCGTGACCGTCCCGATCCAGGTCGCCGGCGTCTGCAATCCCGATCCCGAATCCATCCCCGGCAGCTTCTCCTTCGAGGGCCATGATCCTTGCACCATCACGGCCCGAGTAAACGTACACCTTGCCGGCTCCCGGAGCCGCCGCGTTGTCCCCCCAGTCGGCAATGTAGACATCGTCGTATCCGTCCGCATCCACATCTCCCACGACCGAAAGGAACATGCCCGCGTACTGGGCGCCCCCGGCGTCGGGCTCCGCCGTGAACAGCGGCTCATCCGGGGAATCGAAAATCCATGCCTTGCCCGTGCCCGCTGCCCCGCCGCCGGGGGCGCCGACAATCAACAGATACCCCCCTTGCCCGACGTGTCGTCCGCTGACGGAAGAGCCGAACCCATCACCCGGCGCATCGCCTTCGAGCACGGCCAACGTTTTGCCGGTAGCGCCCGACACGATGTGCGCGCGTCCGGGACGTGACAGATCCCCTCCGTTGATGGGAGCGCCCCAGACCTGGAAGGGCTCGCCGATCAGGAGGTCGGAATGGCCATCGCCATCCACATCACCCACGCCCTTGACACTCAGCCCGAAAGCCCCTGTCGTATCCGTACCCGCCACCGTCAGAAGCTCTTGTCCATCCATACCGGAAAAGACTTTGACGAGATTGATGTACGGAGCCGCCGCCACCACATCGGGAATGCCGTCAGCATTCACATCACCTGCGGCCTCGATGCCATGGCCCAGGCGGCCTCCCGGTACGTCTCCGGCCACGCTCCACAGCAATTCGCCCGAGCCGCCGGAATAGACATACACTTTACCCGACTGACTGTTGTATCCCGTGGCGGAGGTCGTGATGTCCGTGACGCCATCCCCGTCTACATCCCCGATGCCTCGGGCAATCCAGCCGAAGACATCGCCGGCCGTTTCCCCGTACCAGTCCTGAATGACGGCCCGATTCTCGACGAACGGATGGGCATACTCAGACTGGTCTGGAAAAAGGGTTGCCCATCGCTCATCGGACTGCAATACGGCTGCAGCGGGAGACAACGCCACATTCGGAGTCAGCACAGTGCCCGTGGCCTTGGCCCGCAGCAGCCAGTCGAATGCCCGGTCCGCATCGCCCAGCAGAGCATGTGCTACCCCGATATTGAAGGCAGCAGGACCGCTGCCGGGGCTGAGTGATTCCACCCGCTCGAACGCCGCCAGCGAAGCCGTGTGATCACCGGCGCGACGCGTGACGACCCCCAAGGCATTCCAGGCGGCCGCAGCGTTCGGATGGACGGCCACGAGGGAGTCAAGAATGGCCGTGGCCCGTGCCGTATCGCCCTGGCCCAGCGCCGCCATGGCGCGTTGGATATCGGCTCCCCCGGGAGGTGAGGTCTGCGAAAACGCAGGGCGGCCACAAAACAGGAGGGCTACAAGAAGGGGGGCGAGGTATCCTGGACGCATGACGACGGGATCGATCGGTTGACGGGTTTTCTCCCGACGGTGTCCGGAGAGGGACCCCCACGGGAAGCCACCGAAAGTAGCCTCGACCCGCCCGAACCGGGGACGTTCACCTCACGACAGCCCGGAATCACCCCATGAATCGTCTGTCAGGCGCAGCGAATTGCTCTATTTGAGCAAGGTCACGGCACGAGTCGCCGTGCCCGCTTCCGTTGAAATGCGCACCCAGTACAGCCCTGACGACCCGATGCGCGGATCCATGCGAACATCGGTGCTTCCGGCAGGAAGAACCTCTTCCGTCCAGGCTACCCGCCGCCCCATCGCATCGAACACCTCCATGCGCACGAGGCCGGACTGACTGAGGGACACCGGAATCCGAAACGCTCCCGCGGAAGGGTTGGGCCATGGAGCACCCAGGGAAAGTCCCGAGGGCAGTTCACCATGTTCCTCCGAACCCACGCCGGCCGCACCGTGGCGGAACACGCCGCCGTCTACCGTACCGATCCAGGCATTGCCGTACGAATCGTGGGTCACGGAGGTCACCCGCCAGTGGCCGTTCAGGCCGGAGAGCACCGGCAGCCAGGTATTGGTCCACGGATTGAGTTGGTACACCCCGCTTCCGTAGGTAGCGATGTAGGGCGTGCCGCGCGTATCGAAATCGATATCCCGGATGTCTTCACTGCCGCCTAGTCCTGCGCCGAGCGGATACCAGCTGGCACCATCGTCAAACGACTGGAGTACCCCGGCAAACTTGGTCCCGGCCAAAATGCGGCCCTCCGCCTCGGCGAATGCCTGCACGTCGAACCAGGACACATCTCCGGCGCTCATCAGTTGCCAGGTCGCTTCGCCGGGGCTCCGTCGCCACGAATCCCAGGATGCTCCGGCCAGGAGAGAGGCGCCTTCGGTAAGGTGGACGGCGGCAACGTCCCGTGAAGCCAGGTCGGGACCCGTGATCGGAGCGTGGGTCCAACTCGTGCCGGAATGCACCCAGACGCCTGCAAAGTAGCCGGCCAGGAGCGTTCCATCATCGGCGATATCCAGATCCCGGATGGCCGGCATCCCGGGAGGGCCCAGCGCTGACCAGCCGTCGTCCGCGTCATGGCGCCAGACCCCCGCATTCGTGGCCGCAACGAGGCGACCCTGGCCATCCACCACAACGTCGGTAATGTGCTGTATCAGGGGCAGATCCGGATGGATGCGATCCCAGGAGGCGCCCAGATCGGAGGTTGCAAACAGGCCACCCGAGGTGCCCGCGACCACCCTGCCATCCGGCAGGGAGCGGACGGCGGTAATGGCACTCTGCATACCCGCACTGGAGGCTTGCCACGTGGCGCCGCCATCCTGGCTGCGAAGCACGCCCTGACCGTGCGTGCCGAGCAACAGATGGGTACCGAGAAACAGGATGGACTGCACGTTCGACCCGCTCGCGCGACGGACGAGCCAGGTGCTTCCCTCATCGCTGCTTTGGTACAGATTGCGGAATCCACCGGCAAACAGCGTGCCCTCGGGGCCCGACTTGACCATCGGTACCGTGAGGGGATCGGTTTCGGGTTGGACACACGTCCAGAGGCTGCCGTTTCCGCGACTCCGGTACAGGGCACAACCGCCCTGCGCCGGCTGGACCCCGGCAAAAACATGGCCCAGTTCATTCGTTTCGATGGACTGCACGTCGTAATCCTGCAGTCCAAAGGAAGCAAATTCCCACGTCTGACCCGCGTCGGCGGAGCGGAATATTCCCAGGTCGGTGGCTGCAAAAACGTAATTGTCATTGGCTGCCAGGGACTGCACCCACACGCTGTATCCTTCCAATGACCTCGCCGACCACGTGGACCCATCATCGATGGAGCGGTATACATAGCCATTGACACCAGCCAGCAGCACACCGGGCTCGGGTTCAAGCAGGCTGGACGCGTAGGTCGCAGCCAGGCCGGCAGGAGCCCAGGCGGCGTTGGCATCCGTCCGCGAGAAGAGGCCATGACCGAACGTTGCAACACGCACCGTCCCTGCCGCATCGATTTGGATATCCCGGACATCAAATGATGTCAGTCCCTCGCTGTAGGCGCTCCAGGTAGAACCGCCATCGAGGCTTCGATGCACACCATTCGACGTAGCGGCCAGAATCGAGCCATCCGCCAAGCGTTCGAGATCCCAGACCGTCGTGCCGCCGTAGGGTCCGTCAACGGGCGTCCACCAATTGGTCTGGGCCTCAGCCGCACGTGGACAAAGGCTCAAGAGCACCCACAGAAACAGGAAGAGGCCGCCCCAGGGGCGCCGGGCGATATGTTTTCCGGATATACGCATCCGGTGTCTTTATCGACCGTTCGGGCATGATTTAAAGGGAAAGCGCTTCGAAGAGGGGCTATTCCTTGCCGGCGTCCCGGACCTGGGCGATGAGGGCCTTCTGCTCGTCGGTCAGCTTCTCGGGAAGAAAGACATCCAGATGAACGATCAGGTCGCCTTTCTCCTTGTCCGTCTCTACCCCATGCCCCTTGATCCGCAGCCTGTCGCCGGGTTGGGACCCTTCAGGAATGGTCAGTTTGAGGCGTTTTCCGTGAGGGGAGAGGACCTGGGTTGATGCTCCCAGCAGGGCATCGAATACGGAGACGCTCAGATGGGTGTGAATGGACGTACCGTCCCGGGTGAATCGGTCATCCTCGTCGACGCGCAGCGTGACATACAGGTTACCGCGCCCTCCATCCGGCATGGGTCGTCCCTTTCCGCGGACCCGGACCTTGTGCCCGTCCTTGACGCCCTTGGGGAAAGGAATCGAGATCTTGTCGCCATCCAGGGAGAACGACACCTTGCCCCCCTTGAGCATCCGCTCGAAGGAGATCCGGATGGTCCGGTTGCGGTCGTATGCCTTGGGGTCCCGCGTGCGAGCCTGCCCCCCGGCTGCAGCGCCTTGTGCCTGCCCCGCCGCGCCTCCGAAGAAACGTTCGAACAGGTCAGAGAAACCCGGGCCCGCGTCGAAACCGGGATCCATTCGGACGTACGTTCCGTCCGGATTCTGCCGGTAGCGGAATCCGGAACGCGTCTCAAAGGGCGAACCGGATCCCATCCCCCCCATTCCACCAAAGCGTTTCATGCGGTCATACTGCTTGCGCTTGGTTGGATCGGACAGGGTTTCGTAGGCCTGCTGGACTTCCTTGAACCGCTCCTCGGCCGACGCATCATTCGGGTTGCGATCCGGGTGCAGTTCTCGGGCCAGCTTGCGATACGCCTTCTTGATGGCGGTCGCATCTGCTTTCTCGTCTACTCCCAGCGTTGTGTAGAAATCCTGCGGCATCCCGGAGAGGGTCAAAGTGACAGCTTGGATACCGGCGGCGGCTGTCAGGGCCGTCCGGTTTCCCCTATCTTGGGGCGTTGGGTTCTGGTTTCGGCAGAAACCTTCGTTTCTGAACCAGAATCAACGATTACAGCCGGATAATCCACCAAATTCGTGCCAACAGGCACTTTCATGCAGAAATGTCAGGAATCCGTCCCATCCACACCGTCCTCATTGCCAACCGGGGCGAGATTGCCGTCCGCGTGATCCGGACGTGCCGGGAGTTGGGGATCCGCAGCGTAGCGGTCTACAGTGAGGCTGACGAGACGGCCCTGCATGTTCGCATGGCTGATGAAGCCCATTCCATCGGCCCGGCGCCCTCTTCCGAGTCCTACCTGGTCACGGAGAAGATCATTGAAGTCGCGAAACGGAGCAGGGCCGACGCCATCCACCCGGGATATGGATTCTTGTCGGAGAATGCCACCTTCGCCCAGGCCTGCGCCGACCGGGGCATCATCTTCATCGGTCCGCCGCCGGCGGCCATCCAGGCCATGGGCGACAAGACGGCGGCCCGGGCCCTCATGGAAAAGGCCGGAGTGCCCATGGCGCCCGGTACGATCGACGCCATTTCAGACCCCGACGAGGCGGCCCGGACCGCCGCACAGATCGGCTTCCCCGTCCTGATCAAGGCGGCCGCCGGCGGCGGTGGAAAAGGCATGCGCATCGTGCGCTCGGCCGCAGATTTTGCCGATGCCCTGAAGACCGCTTCCAGCGAGGCCACCTCGGCCTTCGGTGACGGGCGGGTGTTCATAGAGAAGTACATCGAAGAGCCGCGCCACATCGAATTCCAGATCATGGCCGATGCCCACGGGAACGTCGTGCATCTCTTCGAGCGCGAGTGCTCCATCCAGCGCCGTCACCAGAAAGTCGTCGAGGAAGCGCCGTCCTGCATCCTCACGCCCGATGTCCGCGAAGCCATGGGGCAGGCTGCCATCCGCGCGGCCGGGTCCTGTGGATACGTGGGTGCCGGCACCGTCGAGTTCCTGCTCGACAAGGACATGCAGTTCTACTTCATGGAAATGAACACGCGCCTGCAGGTCGAGCATCCGGTCACCGAATACATCACCGGTCTGGACCTGGTCGAAGAGCAGATCCGTGTGGCCGAGGGACATCCCCTCTCCTACAGCCAGGACGCTGTGGCCATCAACGGCCACTCCATCGAATGCCGCATCTATGCCGAAGACCCGTCCTCGGGATTCATGCCCGGGCCGGGCACGCTCCTGGCCCACGATCCACCCTCCGGACCGGGCGTGCGCGTGGACAGCGGCGTCGAGGAAGGCGCCGAGATCTCGCTCTACTACGACCCGATGATTTCGAAACTGACCACATGGGGCAGTTCACGGGAGCAGGCCATTGCCCGCATGATCCGCGCACTGGACGAGTACGGAGTGGCCGGCGTCCCCACCACCATTGGTTTCTGCCGGTTCGTGATGCAGCATGAGGCCTTCACGAGCGGGGCATTCTCGACGCATTTCGTGGACAATCACTTTTCCACTGATGCCCTCGATGCCGCGGACGAGACCCTGCTGGAGGACCTCGCCGTTGCGGCGGCCCTGTACGTGGACGGGCATCACAAGACGGCAATCACCACTTCGAGCGCAGCCACGCCGACGAGTGGATACAGCCCTTGGCGCAGGAACCGGCAAGGACTCGACCGCTGATCCTCAACGGTTTCAGACCCACGCCTTGCGCATGGTCATGCCCTGACTGACCAGCCAGTCGGCTACGGCCATCACGGATTCCCGCACACCCTTGGTCGTCATGGGGTTGCCGAAGGGCTGCAGGCTGACCAGAACGCCGCCGTCTTCGTGCGGCCAGGCCTGCACGATCAACTCCTGCCTGAGGTCGGCCTCCTCGCTTACGGCCTTGAACAGCAGACCGTCGCCTCCGAGGTCCCGATAGGCTTCCAGGATGATGGCGTGCCCGCCGCTGAAAGGGCGCACCTGTTTCTCGAAGGATCCGACGTCGGAAAGCTTTCCGTCCAGGATGGCGTGCTGCATGGGAATGATGGTGTTGCGGGGTTCGGGTGCGTCTACAGCCGTTTTGACCGTGAACCGGGCGTGATAGATGGGTTTGTCCTGCTCGAGCCACTTCATGGCATACTTGGTCCGGAGCGTGGCAGGCGGAGGCGTGCCTTCCTCCACATCAAAACAGCCGGAAGCCTTCCCCTGCTCAACGGAAAAAGCGAAGTATTCAGGATGGTCCGTGGTGAGGAGCAAGTCCCCACCAGGCTCGAGCCGACTGGAGAGGATGCGGAAAAACGGCACCTGAAGGAGCCGGTTCTTGTGGTGCTTCTTGCGCGGCCAGGGGTCCGGGAAATTGACGTACACCCGACGCAGTCCGCTTTCAGGTACCACATCCCGGACAATGAATCGACCGCTTCCCTTGTAGAGCCGCACGTTGGCCGCGCCGCACCGTTTCATTCGTCGGAAGGCCCGCCAGACGGATCCCAGGGAGACTTCGGCGCCCAGCAGGTTCCAATCGGGATGGGCCTCCTGCAGGTGTTCCAGATAGCGACCATCACCAAACCCTACCTCAAGGACAAGGGGCGCTTCTCGACCGAATACAGAGGCGAATTCGGTCGGAGTCTGGAAGTCAGCGTTGGAAAGCAGCATGCTTGAATTCCGTCGTGGGTCTAGGCTTCTTCGTCGGCCTCGGGAGCGCGCTGCCCCAATTCACGGTCCACCAGGAAGAGGCCCTGACCACTCTGGCCGGCCAGTCGCAAACTGTCGATGATGGCCTCGGCGTTCTCCTCTTCTTCGACCTGCTCGTCAATGAACCAGTGCAGGAGTGTCTGCAGGGCGTAGTCCTTCTCCTCGATGGCCACTTCGTAGAGCTCGTGGATCAGCTTTGTCACATGCTGCTCGTGAGCCAGCACCTGTTCGAACGCGTCGAGCGCCGAATCGAAGGTCACGCTGGGCGCATCGATGGTCTGGAGTACAGGGGTCTGGCCACGACGGATGAGATGATCGTAGAGCTTCATCGCGTGGGCCGTCTCCTCCTGCCACTGAATGCGCATCCAGTTGGCTGCTCCGCTCATTTTCATGTCTTCGAAGCGGGCGGACATGGCCAGATAGATGTAGGCCGACTGGAATTCAGCCTGAATCTGCTTATTGACAGCATCGAGGGTACGGGACGTCATGGCGGATGCGGGGTGTGGGAATGAATGCAAAGGGTTGATACCCTCCCCCGGAAGACTGCGTTCCACCTCGCGGCACGGGCTTGTCGTAATCCATGCTGCCTTCGAACAAACCCCTTGCGGCGGGGTATACGACCCTCCTTTCCACCAGCCCATTCGACGCTCCGACCCTCGCTACTGTTTTCCTTCACTTGAGGACGAATCACGGAACCGAATGGCAATCCCTTCCCGCATTCTCTGGGCTGACGACGAGATCGATCTCCTGCGGCCCCACATCCTTTTCCTGGAATCCCGTGGCTACGAAGTCACGAGCGTAACCAACGGTACGGACGCGCTGGACGTCGTGCGCAATCGTAGTTGCGATCTGGTCCTCCTCGACGAACAGATGCCCGGCATGGGCGGCCTCGATACACTGAATGCCATCAAGGACATCAGTGCCGACATGCCCGTCGTGATGATCACGAAGAGCGAGGAAGAGCGGATCATGGAAGAGGCCCTCGGTGGCAAGATCTCCGATTATCTGACCAAGCCGGTCAACCCCAGCCAGGTGCTCCTGACCTGCAAGCGCATCCTGGACGGACGGCGAATCGAATCGGAAAAAGCCTCCGAGAACTACCTGCAGTCCTTCGGGGAGATCACGGCGTCCCTGATGAATCCCCTCAGCCATTCGGAATGGGTGGACCTGTACCAGCGCCTCATCCGCTACGATCTGGAGCTGGACTCCGACGAGGGCGTCCGGCAGGTTTTCGAGGATCAGGCGCAGGAAGCCAACCGGGCCTTCTGCAAGTATGTCGAGAGCGCCTATCCGGCATGGATTGATGGTGTGGGCTCCGCTCCGAACGAGGACCGCCCGGCACTTTCCCACGAAGTCATACCCCAGTGGGTCATTCCGGAATTGAATGCGGGCAAACCGGTCATTTTCTTCGTCATCGATTGCATGCGGTGGGATCAGTGGCTGGAATTCGAACGACTCCTGTCGCCCCTGTACCGGATTGACCGGGACTACCACTATTCCATACTGCCCACGGCTACACCCTATTCCCGCAATGCCATCTTCTCCGGGTTGCTGCCCAAGGATCTGGCCGAGACCTATCCGCGCATCTGGGCGCAGGGGGAAGACGATGAACACAGCCGCAACCGCAACGAGGAGCAGTTCCTCAACGACCTCCTGGATCGGCGCCACATCAAGGCCCGCACGCGCTACGACAAGCTGATCGGCACGAAAGATGGACGCGAATTCCAGGCTTCGGTCCACGATCTCCTGCAGAGCGACCTGAGCGCGGTGGTGGTCAACTTCGTGGATATCCTGGCCCATTCCCGCTCGGACTCGGATGTGCTGAAAGAGATTGCGCCGGATGAGCGGGCCTATCGCGCCCTGACGCGCACCTGGTTCGAGCACTCCTGGCTGTTCCAGGCCTTCCAGCAACTGGCGGACACGGACTGCACGATCGTGATCACCACGGATCATGGTGCCATCCGCAGCCTGCACGACACGAAGGTCATCGGGGACCGGGAGACGTCCACCGCCCTTCGATACAAGTACGGCAAGAATCTGAAATGTGATGAGCGGCACGCGGTGTTCGTGAAGGAGCCGGCCACCTGGGGGCTTCCCTCGGATCATCGCAGCACGAACTTCATCATCGCCAAGGAAGACTACTATTTCGTCTATCCGACAAATTACAATCGCTACCAGAGCAAATACCGGGATACGATGCAGCACGGGGGCATTTCGATGGAAGAGATGATCCTCCCCGTCATGACCCTCCACCCCCGATCCCGAGGGTAGAACCATGGATCCCGTGGACCTGATCAGTCGCTCCGTCGAGGAGACCCTGCAGGCCGGGCAGGCGCTGGGTGCCCGATTGTCACCCGGTCAGGTGGTAGCGCTCGTCGGTGATCTGGGAGCAGGCAAAACCCACTTCGTCAAAGGCATTGCCCGCGCGCACGGAATTGCGGAAGAGATCGTATCGAGTCCAACATTCACGATAGCGCAGGAATATCGAGGACCCGAAACCGCGGTCTACCACCTCGACTGCTACCGGCTGGAGGGGCCCGAAGAACTTGAGCGGACGGGTGCCCAGGAATACATCGGTGGCGACGGGATTTGTGTGATTGAATGGCCGCAGCGCATCGAGGCGCTCCTGCCTGCTGACACGATCCTGGTCAGTATCGGACATCGCGACGATGGTGCTCGTCACATCCGTGTCTTTCCGGCACCGTCCTCATGACGACCTCCCGTCCGATCGATCGCCTGCTGGCGCTTCCGGCATTTGCCACCTCGGGTGATGTGGCCCTGAAACCCGGATTCGAACGCATCGAAGCGCTGCTGCAAGGCATGGGACGTCCTGACCGGGACCGCGAGGTCATCCTGGTGGCCGGCACGAATGGCAAGGGCTCCACGGCCTCCATGCTGGCGGCCCTTTCGACGGCTGCAGGCGTCCGGACGGGGCTGCACACCTCGCCTCATCTGGTGCATGTCGGCGAGCGGATGCGCGTGGATGGCGCGATGCCTCCGGAAGATTGGCTCAATGACGCCATCGAGCGGTGGGAGCCTCTTTTTGAAAAGGTCCAACCCAGTTTTTTCGAAGCAACGCTGGCCCTTTCACTGCATTGGTTCGGCCAATGTGATGCCCGCCGATGGGTGGTCGAGATCGGCCTGGGGGGCCGCCTCGATGCTGCCAATGTGCTGGATGCCGACCTGGGTGTCCTGACCTCCGTGGGTCGTGACCACATGCACCTCCTCGGCCCGACGCTTGCCGATGTGGCTCGAGAGAAAGCAGCCATTGCGCGTGCAGGTCGACCTTTCATCCTGGGTCCGTTGAAGGGAGAAGCGCGAAGAAGTGCACTCGAGACGCTGAACCGGATCGGCGCAGACATCATCGAACCTGATCCTTCCCACCACATCCGGGAAACAGGGGGCCTGGAGCTGACAACGTCAATGAGGCGCGTGACCGGAATCGACCTTCCCCTGACGGGTCCCCATCAGCATATAAACGCCCTGCTGGCACTCGAGGCCCTGGATCAACTGGAGGGGACTCCGGTGGATGATGCGGTTGTCCGGACGGGATTCAGTGCGCTTCATGCCCTGAGCGGGTTACGGGCGCGGCAGGAATGGGTCAATCCGGATGTCATGGCGGATGTCGGGCACAACGAGGACGCCTTGCGCTCAACCTTCGCTACGTTTCTTCAGGAAACGGCGGGACATGAACGCACCATCATCCTGGGTTTCCTGTCGGACAAGGAGTTGGGGACATTGGGCACCTGGCTGAAGGATCGGATGGCCGGGTCTTCGATGGATGGGTTGCAGCTCGTATTCGTTGATACGGATGGTGCGCGGGGCCTGACGGCATCCGAGGCGGCCGAGCGCTGGGTTGCCAGCGGATGGACCGGCTCCGTAGTGACCTCAGATGATTTCAACGCTACTCTTCGGGTGGCGGTCGATTCCGGACGCAAGACGCTTGTAGCCGGGTCGTATCGGGTGGCATCGAGGGCGCTGCAGATCCTCTGAGGAAGGATGGCGGGTTCAAGCAAACTTCCGTGCCGGGTGTGAACCAGTATTGTTTTTCGCCGTAAATGGGCTATCTTCAGGCAACTGCCTGGTCTGCGTCGACCCGATACGGCTGTCCGCAGGCTGATTTCCAGACCGACCCAACTCCTTTCCGGGTTCCGGTCTTTCCAGTTCGGCGGACCATCCGCCACCTTTGTTTCCTTTCCATCGCTCTCTCTAATCGAACGGCTTTCGATTGACCCGAGGGATCCTGTCCGCCACATGGTTTCCATGTCAAGGGTTTCCATGGACAGACCTCCCCGATGCGCCATCCCACTCCACGGCCCTGCACCGAATTGCGTGCAGTATTGATCGCAAGCCCGCTCTCCACTACATGAAAATCGCAGAACTTCAGGACAAGAAGCTTCCTGAACTCAAAGAAATTGCCAAGCAGATGAACCTCGGTGGGGTATCTGCCATGCGCAAACAGGACCTCATCTACCTCATTCTTGAAGCCAAAGCCGAAGCGGCTGCCGGCTCGAATCGTCGCCGGGAAGAACAGTCGCAGCGAAAAGAGTCTTCCAACGGCTCTTCCCGCAGTGATGGTGGCGACAACCGTCGCCGCAGCAAGAAATCGGACGACAACTCTGGCGATGATCGGCGTTCGGACAACAACCGTGGACGCCACGGTTCGCGCAAGAACGAAGATGCCTCCAACGAGGGATCCGATGCTCAGAAGCAGGGACGCCGGGGTCGCAATGACGATCGCGGTGGTTCGAGTGACGATGGCGGCAAGCGCCGCTCCCGCAAGGATGATGGTCGCGGACGCAGCGACAATGACAACAATGACCGTGACACGGATCGCGGGAATGATCGCGGCGGTCGGGGCCGATCCCGCAACGATGACAACCGCGGTCGGAACCGGGACGACAATTCCGGCGACAACCGTCGCGGCAAGCGCGGCAACGACCGCAACGACAACCGGGGTCGCGACGACAAGTCGAATGACAACCGACGTCGGAATGACCGGAATGACCGCAACGACAATCGCAATCGGGATGATAATCGGGGCAACGAGCGGGATGACGATCACGGCGGCCGTCGCAGTCGTCGGGACCGCAACCGCGAGGCCCGAGAGGAGCGTCGCAAACAGGTGTACGCCGACCAGCCCGAATACATGCAGGAGTACAACCCGAAGGAGGTTGAACTCGATGGCATGATCCGTAAAGTGGGCGTGCTGCAGATCCTTCCGGACGGGTATGGCTTCCTGCGCAGTGCGGAGTTCAACTATCTGCCCAGCCCGGACGACATCTACGTCTCACCGTCGCAGATCAAACGCTTCGCTCTCAAGATGGGCGATACCGTCGACGGGGAAATCCGTCCTCCGAAAGAAGGCGAGCGCTACTTCGCGCTCATCCAGGTCAACTCGATCAACGGACGTGCGCCGGGCGAAATCGATGAGCGACCGAGCTTCGACTACCTGACGCCATATTACCCCGAAGAGCAGCTTGTGCTGCAGACGCTCGGCGGTGAGTACTCGACCCGCGTCATGGACCTCTTCTCCCCCATCGGCAAGGGACAGCGCGCGCTGATCGTTGCCCAGCCGAAAACGGGTAAGACGATCCTCCTGCAGAAGATTGCCAACGCCGTCACGACCAACCACCCCGAGTGCCACCTGCTGATCCTGCTGGTGGATGAACGCCCGGAAGAGGTCACCGACATGCGGCGTCACGTGCAGGGCGAAGTCATTGCCTCGACGTTTGACCAGGACCCTGAGAAGCACGTCGAAGTGGCCGATATCGTGCTGCAGAAAGCCAAGCGCCTGGTGGAGGCCGGTCAGGATGTGGTCATCCTGCTCGACTCGATCACGCGTCTGGCCCGTGCCCACAACGCCGTTACGACCTCGACCGGAAAGACCCTCTCGGGTGGTATGGAAGCCGGCGCCCTGCGCGGTCCCAAGCGCTTCTTCGGCGCCGCCCGAAACATCGAAGAGGGTGGTTCGCTGACCATCATCGGTACCGCCCTGATCGATACGGGTAGCCGCATGGATGAGGTCATCTTCGAAGAGTTCAAGGGAACGGGCAACTCGGAGATCGTGCTTGATCGCGAACTCGCCGACCGCCGCATCTTCCCGGCCATCCACATCGTGAAGTCGGGAACGCGTCGTGAAGAACTCCTCATTCCTGAGGCCAAACTGAAGCGTATCTGGATCCTCAGGAAGCTCTTGGCGGACATGAGTCCGATCGATGCCATGAACTTCCTGCTCGACAAGATGCGCGGCACGAAGAAGAACGACGAGTTCCTGGTGACCATGAACTCATAGTCTTCTGTGCGGCCTGTCCCTTAGGGGGATCTGAAACAGAGCGCGGCGCCGACCCGATGGGTCGGCGCCGCGTTTTCATTTGGGGAGTCCTTCCGCAGGCGATGCTGCCTTATCCAAGGCGGTGGGCCTTGATCAATTCTGCTCCGGGGCTCCCGGGGGCGTCACGGAAGAAGCGTCCGGCTCCCGTTTCATGTGCCTGTCGTCCTTGGGTTCGGGCAGGGTCAGATGCACCAGAATGGCCATGCCAACGATGGCCACGGCTCCTGTCACGGTGTTCGAGACATAGCCGTACTTGACATAGGCCACGCCGGCTGCAGCGCCTCCGAAACCGATGCCGAACTGACCGATGGCAACGGCCAGTGCCAACAGCGCACCGCGGCGCTGCTCCTCTACCAGGGCCGTCATGAGCGACTGCAGTGGACTGATCCGGATGGCGAACATGATCATCGCGAACCCGAAAAGCAGGTAAGCCATGGCCATGGAGGTCGTCAGGAATGTGGTCAGCACCATCACCAGAGACAGCCCGAGACACGATACGATGATGAGCGGTTTTCGGCCCGTCTTGTCAGACAGTTTGCCTGCAGAAGGACCGGCAATGACATTGGCAATCCCGCCCACGAAGAAGAGCGATGCGATGGCCGTGCCTTCCACCCCCAGATGCTGTTCGAGCCAGGTGGGCAAGTAGATGACATAGAGCCCGATGCTGAAGAACATCAGGAAGTACGTCGCGCTGGCCGCAACGACCACCTTGCGCCCGAGCAGCTCCCGGTACCCGGCAATGGCGGACCTCAACGTCAGGCGACTTTCATTGCGCTTGACATCGGGCTGGGGCACATAGAACCAGATCAGGACGGTCGTCATGGTCATCGTCCCGGCAAACATCATGAAGGCGCCCTTGAAGCCGACCCAGTCAGCCAGCAAGGTACCGATCGGAATACCGATGATCTGACCGACGGCAATACCGCTCATCACCCAGCCATTGGCCCAACCCCGTTTGTTGTAAGGGAAGTAATCTCCTACGTAGGAAACGGCTGCACCGCTGAGCATGCCGCCCGCGGCACCTGCTGCGGCTCGCATGACAAGAAGCTGTGTGAAGTTCTCCACCACGCCGTGCATCCACAGCGCGATGGCCATGGATCCGCAACCCAGGAGCAGAACCAGTCGCCGTCCGAACTTGTCGGATATGGGCCCGATGATGAGCGCAAAAAGGCTCAAAAAGACCGCATACGATGTGATCAGCCATCCCTGGTAGGCCTCGGCAATATTCAGGGCCTCGCCGATTCGTGGCAGGATCGGGGATACGATGATGACCTGGCTGCTGGCAGAAAATACCATCAGCCACAGGGCAAACAGGACCAGATACGGGTGAGAGTGGTCTCTCCGGGCCATGGGGGCGCTGGGTACGCGAATCGTCAGGATGGCGATCAAGATTGATCGTGCCCGGGCAGCCCGGATGCAAGCTTGCCGGTGGGCGGCACAGTATACGCACTGCAACCCGTCGATACGGTACCCAATCGGTCAAGATGCGCGGCGCGTGGCCAGGAATGAAAACGGGGCGGCCGCCTTTCGGCGGCCGCCCCGCAGCCCGCTCAGCGGGTCAACAAGACGCTACGGGTGGTTGCGAACGGACCCGTCATCCCTGGGGATCACGTTCTCCCCGATTACTTGAGCAGCGTCATTGTTTTCGATACCACACCGGCAGCCGTCTGCAGGCGGTAGATGTACATGCCGGAAGCCAGGTTGCTTGCATCGAAATTGGCCTGGAACGAGCCGGCTGGCTGCACGTCATCCACCAGCACGGCAATCTCCCGGCCGAGCACATCGTGCACCGACAGGCGGACGCGCGTGCTCTGGTCGAGACGGAATGCGATGGTCGTCGTCGGGTTGAACGGGTTCGGGAAGTTCTGCGCCAGTTCCACCTGCTGTGGCAGCTGGGCAAAACCATCCTCGACGTCCACTGTCTGACCCGTAGCGATATGACCGAAATAGCCAGCGGCGGAAAGCGCTGTCCAACCAGCCGCCCAGTTGTCGCGACCGAAGGCGCCGACGAAGTCCACCGGCGTGTAGAATGCATCGGCCGGATAGGCTGCACGGGCCATGGTGAAGGCCGGGCTGTTGCCGGTCGGACGCGGATCCAGACCACCCGAAGGCGACGTGGAACGTTCGATTCCTGCAATCATCGGATCCTCTACCACGTTGCCGTTGGCCACGAGGTAGTCGACGATGGCAGCCTGGTTGGCTAGGCCCGGGTTGACGAACTGGCTCGGGTCATTGCCCGCACCAAAGCCGTACCACAGGTTGTGCGTCAGGCCCAGATCACCGGCCTCAAAACGCTGGCGCGAGTCCAGCGGCTTGTTGCCCGTGTTGTCGATGTCCTCGATCGTCAGTGCATAGCCACCCGCGGTGGAGTTGTAGTCCGTAAAGATCGAGTTGTGGTAGAAGCCACCCGTGTTGTCACGGAACATCAGCATCTCGCCACGATCGCCGTCCGGCGTGTTGTTCACGCCCGCGCCGATGTACGTCGCATTGTAGACGTAGGGCTTGGCAAACGGCTCGGTGTTCTCATCACCACCGGCACCGTCCATCTCGGCGGCGCCACCAGCGGCATCCTCGCCCTGGATGACGAACCAGAACTGACCCTTGCCGCGATAGCCCTGATCCCAATCCACGGCGTCATCCGAGTTGAAGGCCGAGATGAAGTACTTCAGGTTGACGTTGCCGCCGAAGAACTCGACGCCGTCATCGCCTGAGGCATAGGACTCGATGTACTCGAGTGTCGTGCCGGCGCCCACGCCGCCAAGCGTCAGGCCCTGGATCTCGTTGCCGTCCGACTCACCGATGTTGATACCCGTGTGGCGGATGGAGACGTAGCGCATGATACCCGAGGAGTCGTTGTCGTCCGTGCCGCCGTATTCGGCGCGTGTGTCACCGGTCGGCAGGATCTCGTTGACGCCTTCGATCTCTTCCTGCGCCGCATTGTTGGTCACGGCGTTGCCCAGAAGGATGATGCCGCCCCAGAGGCCGCGATCCTCGTAGGTCAAAAGGTCAGCCGACGAGATGTTGTCCTGCACCGAGGTGAAGATGATCGGAGCCGTGGCCGTGCCTTCCGCATAGATCTTGCCGCCTTTGGCAACCATCAGGGCCGAGGCGTCGACACTCTGGCCATCTTCGGCCTTGACCACCGTACCGGCTTCGATGTGCAGCTCGGCACCGGCCTCGACGATGACCAGGCCGCTGAGTACATAAACATTGTCGGCCGACCAGTGCACGACATCGTCGGCGTTGATGTCGGAGTCGGTCACCGTGACCGTGGGACGGCTTTCCACATCGTCGGACTGAGCCAGCGTCGTGCCGGTTGTCAATCCGACCATGATCAGCAAGGCGAAGAGGGTTCGTAGCGCTCGTTGCATGGTATGAGGTAGATGGGTTGGGTGGGTAACAGTCAGCTAACAGTGAGCTAACGATTTCTTAATGCTGGCCGGAAACCACAGAAGGCAGCCATTTGGCTGCCTTCTGCTGTGGCCTGAAGCCTGGGCGTTCCAGACCTCTATGTCAGGTGATCTCGCGGGAGTTTCCTAGTTGATTTCCTGTCGGCAATCAGTTGATTTCCTGTCGGCAATCAGTTGATTTCGTAAGTGAGTCCCAGTGAGAACGTGCGGGAACGGGAATACGAGAGGTACTCGTAGTCCGTACCCTTGAACGACTGGATCTGGCGCATGTCCGTACCCAGCAGATTCTTGGCCGAGAGCTTCATCCGGAAGTCGGGTGAGACTTTGCGGGAGATGGTCAAATCGAGGTCGGCACGGGCCTCCTCGAATACATCGGGCGTTGCGCCCTCGGTTACGGCCAGCAGGCGATTGCCAAAGACCGTGTAGTAGAGACCGATGGCCGTACCCGTTTCGATGTTTTCGTACACCGCGTTCAGATTGACCAGGTAGGGTGACTGTCCGACCAGCTGGCGGCTGCCCTTGGCATCCGGATCAGACGCCAGGATCAGGATCATCTCCTCTTGCGGGATATCCACCTTGGATTCCACGAGGGAGAGGTTGCCGCCGAAGGAGATCCGACCGAGGATCGGGTTGGCCGTGAACGCATCCAGGCGCTTGCGGGCCTCGAACTCGGCGCCGTACACCGTGGCGGCCTCCACATTCTGGAATCCGACAAATCGCCCTTCACCCACGTTGCGCAGCACACGCTCGATGGGATCAGTGAAGTCTTTGTAGAAGCCCGACACGGCAAAGAGCTCGCCGGGGCGGACAAACCACTCCCAACGCAGGTCATAATTGGCAATGAGCGTGCGATTCAGCAGCGGATTGCCTTCCTGCACGTCGCCCCCGACAAAGTCGAAACTCTGGAAGGGAGCCAGTTCGCGAAACGTGGGGCGGGCGAGTGTGCGCGTGGCAGCGGCCCGCAGATTCATCCGATCGGACAGCTCGAAAACCACATTGACCGAGGGAAGAATGTCTGTCTGGTCGAGCTCGGCCAGGCGAAGCTCATCGGGCAGCGCGTCGTCATAGCTCTCCGTCAGGATGGTCGTCTTCTCGACACGAGCGCCCACAATGGCTTTGAACCACCGCGTGACCGGCACCTTGGCCATCGCATACCCGGCCTGGACATCCCGACCCGCATCGTAGTTGCCACGCTTGGGCGAATTCTCTTGGATGTAGATCCCCGCGTTGTAGGCCGTGATGTCGCCGACGTTCAGGGTGTCGAGGACGCCGAAGTTTTCAGGCGCCAGGTACGCGGCGATGTCGCCGTTGAAATCGCGGAAATCGATCTCGCGGCCTTCGCGGTACTCGAAGCGACGCTGACGGAACGTGCGATCCGTGGCCTCAATGGCACCACCGACCTTGAACTCCAATCGGCGGGCCGCGCCCAGGTCGATCGGAAGCGTCAGGTCCAGTTTGGCGCTACGCGTGTCCTCGCTCAGGTTGCGGAAGAAACGCTGCGGTGGTGGCGCGTTGCCGCCTCCCAGACTGTACGTGGTGTCGACGCCGGCCGCCCGCTCGTGGATGTTCTGTACGGAGGAGAAGAAGCGCAGGTCGGGCTCCTCCTGCGTGTTCTTGCCACCGGACACCGCCCACTCAGCGGTCATCGGACCGAAGAGGCTCTTGCCCCGCAGTTGCAGCGAAGTCAAGGAGCGTTCCTCGTAGTCGAGGGCGCGCGTAAAGAAGGTGGATGTTGCGTTCTGATCCCGGAATCCGCCCAGGAGCGTTGCCTCGCTTCGGCCACTCTGTGTGTGCAGGGCCGTCAGCGTCATCTCGTGCTTGTTGGATGGCTTGATCGAGAACGAGCCACTCGTGCCCCAATTGGCCTCCTCACTGCCGCGCATGTTGACAAAGGAAGCAGCCTCCATCGGGTCGGCACGGGAAATCAGTTCCAGGTTCGGGTCGGCGCCGAAATAGGTGTTCGACACCAGGTTGTCCACGCCATCAACCGAGCCACCGGTCAGGTTCCACTGACTGAAGACGCCGTCCTGATAAAGGGAGTAGGTCCGCCCGTAGGTCACGCTGCCCGTGTAGCCCACGGTCATGCCTTTCAGTTTGGACTGACCGCCGATGGCCGTCGAAAAACTGTAGTTGATGGGAGCCGAATCCTGGACCGGCGCCATCTGGCCATTGAAAGCCTGGGCAAAGGCATTCAATGAATCCGCGCGGGCGGCACGGATCTCGTTGGTCACACCCGAGCGAAGGTCGCGCAGGTCCTGCTCGGTCAGCGAGCGGGCTTCCGGATCCTTGCCTTCGAAGACGGAGGGCAGGCTTCGCTGGCCATCGTCCCATCCGATCCAGTCGGTGGAGGAACGGGCGTAGGTCAGGAAGTCCGTGCTTCCCGTGGCCAGATCGTCGTAGGTCAACGAGGCCGACAGCGAAAACGTGAAGTTGTCCGGGAAAGCCTTGGTGGCCACATCGACCAGGCCACCCGAGAAGTCACCCGGCTTGTCGGGCGTGAAGGTCTTCAGGGTGACAATGTTGTCCAGAAGCGCGGTCGGGAAAAGGTCCAGCTGGAATGCCTTGCGATCCGGATCCGCCGACGGAAGCGTTGAGCCGTTCAAGGTCGTGTTCGTGTAGCGATCGCCCAGGCCGCGGATGTAAACATACTTGCCTCCCATCACCGAGGCGCCGGTCACCTTGGACATGGCGGCAGCGGCATCGCCTGAGCCGGAACGGCTGATGGCTTCGGCGGAAATGGCGTCTGAAACGCCGTCTGCCTTTTGCCTGTCCTTCAGGAGAACCGACTCGTTGTTGCGGATGGCACGGGCCTCGACAATGACTTCGCCGTCCAGCTCGAAGGCCTCGCTGCTCAGCGTGACCTCGAGACGGGTGACCTCTCCTTCAAGGATGTCGACGTTCTCGACAATCAGCGTCTGGAATCCGATGTAGGAGACCTCGAAGGTCTGCGATCCGACGGGAATGCCATCGATTCGGAAACGGCCCTCCAGATCGGTGGAGGTCCCGATCAGGGTACCTTTGAGCAGCACGTTGGCGCCGATCAGGGGATCGCCGAAGTCACCGTCTATGACGACGCCGGCAAACGAACCCGTCTGGGCCGTTGCCGCCGGTGCCAGGCTGAACACAAAAAGGGCGGCAGCAATGATTGCGCGCCGACAGAAAGCGGATATCACTTCTCTTCTCCTTGGGATGTGGGATGATGTCGCCGGGCAGTCGTCGGATGGGGAAATCAGGGACGATGCTGCCTCGGCTGCTCAAGTAGCCCAAGGGTAGCCGGATCGTGTTACGGCAGTGTTATCCGCCGTTAAGCCAGTGTTATCCTTTGTGTGAACGTTGGCTGAAGCGCCCTAGCCTTCCGAAAAAGGCGGGGTCGTGGACTGCTCCATGAACGCTGTCATGCGGCGGACGAAGTCGGCCGGATTGTCGAGCGAGCCATCCAGAAGCAGGGCTCCATCGTAAAGCTGCTCGATGGCTTCCTGGATCCGCTCCTCCTGTCCGGGCACGTCGCCGAGCGCCGACAGGTTCTTGATGAGCGGATGGGACGTGTTCACTTCGAGCACCTTCTTGCTGCCCTCGAAGGACTCGTCCATCATCTTCATGACCCGTTCCATCTGGGCGTCCATGCCGGCGCTGCCCGTGACGAGCGTCACGGCCGAATCCACCAGGCGATCCGACGATCGTACATCCTCCACCCGATCGCCCAGGACATCCTTGAAGCGCTCTACCAGCTTCTTGGTCTCTTCCTTCTTGAGGCCGCCTTTCTTTTTCTTGTCGAGCTTCAGGTCGGAAGATTCAATCGATACCAGGTCGTGGTCCTTGTACTTCGGAATGCCCGGCATGATGAAGGCATCCACAGGCTCCGTCATCAGAAGCACTTCAATGTCGTTTGCCCGGAAGTACTCCATGTTAGGATTACGCAGCGCGGCGTCACGGCCGTCGGCCAGGACGTAATAGATTTTCTCCTGGTCGGATGGCATGCGGTCTGCATACGCGCCGAACCCGGTCCATTCGCCAGATTCTTGTATAGAAGACTCGAACCGGAAGAGGTCGATCATCTGATCGCGATGTTCAAACTCGAACTGGATGCCGGATTTGAAGAGCGGACCGAACTCCTTGCTGAACGTGGCGAACGTGTCCGGCTCACCCTCCGCCCATTCTTCCAGGAGCCCCAGTATCTTGCCCGTCAGGATCTTGCGGATCTTGGCCAAGACGGGGCTGTTCTGCGTGACTTCGCGCGAGACGTTGAGCGGCAGGTCTTCGGTATCCACCACGCCCTTGACGAAACGGCACCAGTCGGGCAGGAGATTCCTGGCGTCGTCCTGGATGAAGACCTTCGACGAGTACAGGTGTACGCCGTACTTGTAATCGTCGTGGAACATGCCGCGCGGGGCCTTTTTGGGGATGAAGAGCAGCGCCTTGAAGCTGACGACGCCTTCGAGGCTGAGCTGCAGGTGGCCGAGCGGCTCCTCCGTGTCGTTCGAAATGAACTTGTAGAACTCGGTCAGCTGCTCATCGGTGACGTCCGATTTCTGCTTGTGCCACAGCGCATCGACCGTGTTGACCAGCTCGCCCTCAACGTGCACCGGGAAGTCCACGAAGTTGGAGTACTTGCGGATGATGGACTTGATGCGCCACTCCTCGGCAAACTCGCCCTTGTCCTCCTTCAGGTGCAGGGTGATCGTCGTACCACGCTCGCTGCGATCCGTCTCCTCGATGGTGAACGATCCGCCGCCATCGCTTGTCCAGCGCAGACCGACAGAGTCCGTGTCCGCGTGACGCGTGTCGATGGTGATGGTGTCCGCCACCATGAACGCCGAATAGAAGCCCACGCCGAACTGCCCGATGAGGGAGGCATCCATGGGTCCTTCCTTCTTCTTGAGCTCCTGAACGAATTCGAGCGTACCCGAAGAGGCCACCGTTCCAATTCGTTTCAGGAGATCCTCCCTGGACATACCCACGCCGGTATCGGTCAGCGTCAGGGTATTCTCATTCTTGTCCAGCTTGATGTCGATGCGCTGCTCAGCGTCGGCATCCACCACATCGCGGTCGGTCAGCATGCGGAAGCGGATCTTGTTGAGCGCGTCCGATGCGTTCGAAATCAGCTCGCGCAGGAAGATCTCCTCGTGCGTGTAGAGCGAGTGGATGATCAGATGAAGCAGCTGCTTCATCTCGGCCTTGAACTCGTGGACTTCGGGAGCCGCTGCTTCTGGAGTCGTGGTGGTTTCTTCAGCCATGGATCGAGCGGGATTGGATTGTGGAATGGGTTCAACTGTCGGCTTCACCAGCCGCTACAGCCCATTTTTTGGCATTTCCCGGCCGATTGTTCCGTGAACTAATGCCCAAGGGACATGACCCTGCCCCGTCGTAATCGACCTCAGGCCTTGCGCACGAACTCCGATTTCAGGCCCATGGCGCCTATGCCTGGGACTTTGCAGTCGATGTCGTGATCGCCATCCACCAGACGGATGTTCTTGACCTTCGTGCCCACCTTGACCACGGATGACGAGCCTTTCACCTTCAGGTCCTTGATCACGACCACGGAATCCCCGTCCTGAAGTTTAATGCCATTCGCGTCGCGGACGACATTTGCATCCCGAACGACAGGTGCCGCGTTTTCCTCCTCGTTCCATTCATGCCCGCATTCCGGACAGGCCAACAGCGTTCCGTTGTTGTAAGTGTAAGGCGATGTACAGTTCGGACAGGGTGGCAGTGAGGACATGGCAGAAGCGTGGTGCGGGGTGGAGTGCGCCTAGTTACACAATCCTCGCATTCGATGCCAAGGGCCAATCGAATAAACACAAAAGGGCGCGGGGGTCGTGACGATGTCACGACCCCCGCGCCCGGGAATGTCCTCAGGTGGCTGGCACGACGGGCAATGCGCCCATCCGTGCTTGCGGGTCAGCCTGATGAAAAGGTCAGCCTACGCGGCGCGCCCGGAATGGATTGGGCATGGCACGACGGTCTTCACGACGTACCCGCGGACGGGAGCCTTCCATCTTCGGCATCATGCGGGACATGATTCCATCGCTCTCGCCGGCCTTTGCGGCGGCAAGTGCCTCCGTAGCCATGGCCAGCCATTCACGCATGCTGCCATCTGCCAGGAGTGCGCTCGTAACATGCGAGCGCTGGGCTTCGTTGAGTTCGCCGGAAAGGTAGCCTGCGAGGGCGTGTTCGTCGATTTTCATGATATCAGTGAGGGCTGCAGAATGAGGGTGTGTCCCTGAGCGGAGACACCTCGCCCTACCTGTATCGGCACACGCCTGAAAAACTTAAATCCGCCCTGCCCGGAATCCTCAACGACCGGAAATCATTCCCAGCCAGTCAAAAAGTGCCGGGGCGATTTCGTTCTGCCAGGCATCGGATGCGGGTGCAATGACCTCAAAGTGGCTCGCCGACTCGAAGATGTGTACCCGCACATCGTCCCCTGCCGCAGTAGCATATTCGGCGTACGCCGTGATCTGCTGCCAGGGCACTACATAGTCGGCCCGGCCGTGCAGCATCAGCTGGGGCACACCGAGCGGCAACCTTTCGGTGGGCGATGCCTGCTCGTATCGTTCCGGCATCTCGTCGGGCGCACCGCCCAGCAGCCGCAGATACCCGTCGCCGCAGGGGTTCGGATCCTGCCAGGCGTGCGCCCGCAGATCCGGTATGCCATCGAGGCTGACGGCTCCCGCAAGACGGAGGGGCGCATCCCAGTGGAGTTCATCGCCTTTTTCATACCCTCCCCTGCCGGCCGCCCAGAGAGCCAGGTGGCCGCCGGCGGAATGCCCCATCGAGACGACGCGCGTCGTATCCAGACCGTGTTCACTGGCCAGCGAGCGCACGTGATCGATGCCGTTGCCCACGTCCTCGAACGTACCGGTCCACCCTCCACCGTCATCCACTGCCTGTCGGTGCGAAAGGCTCCACGTTGCCCAGCCGCGTTCCGTCAGAGCGGCCATCAGCGGCTCCACGTTGCGGGGACGATGCAAGCCGACCCAGCACCCACCATGCATCATCACGATAACCGGGTGCGGTCCTTCTCCCTCCGGCACGCGGAGCACCCCCCACTGCAGGGAGTCCGGGCCATACGGAATGTGGCGCTCCTGTACGATTTCCGGATAGTCGAAGTCTCCGGGGCCCAGGTACTGTGCGTACGATGGCGAGGCAGCCGCCACCAGGGCGGCAACCAACAGCGAGGCGATGGCAAAGAGTCGTTGCATGTGATGATCAGGCTGGAGTTGTCGTCCCCAAACTAATCATCAACGGGCCTCGAGATGTGCCGTTGGGCCAAAAGGACAGCCTAGAGCGGCCAGTCGCGCAGGATGCGCTCGGTTTCTTCCGAATGCCCGCTTTCATCGCGCACCATGTCCTCGAGCTGCACTGCCAGACCTTTGTCTCCAAACGCATCGGCTTCCTTGGCGCGCTGCGAGTAATCGTTGACGGCACGACGCTCCGCTTCCAGAACTTTCTGGAGCATTTCCCGATTGCTGGAGGCTTCTGGCACCGGTCGCGGCGTTGTAGTGGGCTCACCGCCGAGCGCTACAATCTTGTTGGCCAGGTACTGGGCGTGGCCCTGCTCGTCGGCTACTTCTTCCAGGAAAAAAGCGGACAACTGCGGGCGAAAAGGTCCCGTGGCCTTGGCCGCGTAGGTGATGTACTGGACAATGGCTCCCAGCTCGCCGGCCAGGTCTTCATTCAGGTTGTCAATCAGCTTCTGCTTGTCCATCTCCGTATCGTTTGATTTCTTTATAATCGACGTTTTTGAGTGCATTGAGGCCGATTATCGTTTCACTCACACGCGTGAAGGTTGGGTGCAAAAACCCACCCTTCCGTGGACTCAGAACTCGAACTCCGGCGCGGCCCAGGTCACCGTCTCGCCCACCAATCCATCGGCAAAACTGACCACCTCGCCGTCCATGGGCTGAAACCGGATCAGGACAAACATGGCCTGGCGATCGGGATAGAATGGCTCCCACGCGTCACGCCAATAGCGCTCCTTGGCGGCGGGATCATCCACGATCTCTGCCATTCCCCGCAAGGTGACATAGCCGCCACCGTTCGGGATCTGGTAGTAGAGCGTTGCCCGGGGATCCGCAAGGATTTCGCGCACCTTGGCGCTGTTGCGATTCGTTCCCATCCAGATCTCGAACCGACCCGAATCGGGAGGGATGGCATCAAGGATACGCGCTTGTGGGTGCCCTCCCTCGTCAAGAGTGATCAGGGTCACATGGCGTGATGAGGAAACGATGTCCCACGCCGTGTGGTGCACCTCGGTCCACGGCTGCGGGGCGCTTTCCTGCGATTCGATGGACCCGGCATCCGGCGTCTTCGCGCACCCTGCGGCCAACAGGACCGCTACCAGGAAAAAGGAAGCCTTCTTCATGGGTCAGCGGCCTACGGCAGCCAGTCCCTGCTCGAATACGATGTCGACGGGAATGCCTTCATCTGCGAGCCGGTCCAGATCGGCCTGCAGTTGCTGTGGGACGCGGGCGTATTCGTCTACGAAAGCGGCCACGCCGTCATAGTCCCCGTCGCCCTGGAAACGCAGGATCTTCTCGGTCAGCGCATTCATGGCCTCGATCATCTTGTCGTAGTCGGCCCGGTACGTGCCCGTGGCATCGTCCCGCGTAAAGGCTCCCATCTCCGAGAAGAAATTGAACCGGATCATGTTGGCCCGTCCGTGGGCGCTTGAGGCGCCGAAACGCACGCTGCGGAAAATGCCTGCCAGGAAGGTGACCATGTTGTCGCGTAGATCCGCTTCTTCCTCGCCCTCCTCGATGAGCTTGGACACCATGTACAGTCCCAGTATATCGGCTTTGCCTTCTTCAAGAGCTGACGCGTGCTCTTTCAGGGCGCCGCGGACCGTGTTCGACCCGTCCAACGTGTTCTTGATGCCCAGGCCGTGCGCCACCTCGTGGAACATGGTGTTGCCGAAAAAGGCATCGAAGGTCACGTGTTCACGCTGGTCCTCGGCAATCAGCACCTCGGAAATCGGGACCAGGATCTTGTCGAACTTGGCCTGCATGGAATTCTTGAGCTGCAGGCGACGCGTGCCCTTGGCCAGCTGCACCCGCTCATCGTTGGGCAGGTTGATGGCGATGGTCTTCGACCCGGCATTCGTATCGCCCGCATAGTAGATGGCGTCGTAAGCGTTCAGGTCCGAATCCGTGCCCGGCGTTTCCTGCTTGTACTCGGGAGGCACGGGAAGGCCTTCCTGCAGCATCGGCAGGAGCTGGGCGTAGCGCGAAAGACGCTCGCTCCAGGACATGTCCTTGATCAACACAAAGGCTTCTGCGGCCGCCTTGTATCCGAACAGTGCATCCTCGTAGGTCTCGATGGGGCCGACCACCAGTTCGATCCGGTTGTTCTTCATGTCCATCCAGGCCATGTCGCTCTCGTAGTACTCTCCCGTGACGAGCGCTTCGGCGCGCAGGTTCAGATAGTTCTTCAGGCCCGGATCGTCGGCATACCCGGCAGCGGCCAGGAGTTCGGCCGAAGCCGATTCCATCTCTTCCTTGAATGCTTCGTGGTAGGGAATGGCCGTGAGCGTTTCATCCGCATCGCGCACTACCATGGTGTACTGTTCGGCCAGTGAAGGGTCGGCGGCGGCGGCCGCTTCGAACTCCGCCTTGCTCATGTCCCGCGGGTAGAGGTTGGCGCCTTCCGGCTTGTCCCCCACGCCGTCGAGGAAGGGAGCATTTCCTCCGATGCGGTCCCATGGGCCGTAATTGATCCTGGCATATTCGCGCAGCGCCGGGTCCTCGATCGATTCCAGCAACTCATCCCGGTCGCCATAGGCCTGCTTCCAGTAAATGGCTTCCATCTGGTCTGCAGCCGCAAACAGATGCGGCAGCATGCGACACTCGTTCTCGCTGAGCACGCTCAGGTCGGTGGTCAAACGAAACGATGTGTACTGCGAAAGCAGTTCGCGTCCGTAGTCGCTGCCCTCGGTCATGTCGACATCGATCTGTGTCATGGAGCCCTCATCGGCAAGGAATGCACCGCACTCAAAGGCGGTTGTTGCTTCGCCACAGCCGGTCATCAGGACAGTGGCTACCAGGATTGTCAGGAGGATTGGGAAGCGTTGCATGGAACGGTCCGATCAATGAAAAAATCAGCGTGTTCGGGTCTCGTAGGTCCTGGGAAGGGATGCATCACCGAGTACGACGAAATCGCCGAGACCGGTGTGCTCGTTCGGGTCGAAGGTGGACGGGTCATCCACGGTCTGCACGGAAATGATCAGCATGCGGGTGCCGGGACGGTACTGGATCAGGTGCTCCGGTGTACCGGTGCCGGTTTCGACGTGGAAGCCGCCCACGAAATGGGCCACCTTGGCGCCAGGCGTGCGGGTCATGTGATCGGCAATCGACCACGCCATCGTGGCATCCCAAAGGGACTGGGCATCCAGCATCGAGCCGCCACCGTGCTGAGGCTCGGCCGCGGGCGCGGCATGATCGGAAGAATCACCGGAGGCATCGTGGTCCATTTTGGAGTGATCCATCTTGCCATGGTCCATGCCTTCCATGTCCCCATCCATCATCTTGCACTCGCCGCCTTCCTCCATCATGGCGCACGACTTTTCACCCTCGTGATCCATGCCGGCCATGTCGTGGCCTTCGCCATGTTGCATGTCTCCGTGCCCATCGCCCTCTTTCATGCCGGCCATCTTCTCGGCTTTCATCTTCTCATACTCCTCGTCACTCATGTCGGGGTGATGCTTCGCTCGCATGGCGGCGTGATCCATCCCGCCTTCTCCGTGCTGCATACCCTCACCCATCTCATGGCCTTCGCCATGGTCCATCTTGCCACGCTGCATGCCATCGCCCATCTCATGGCCTTCACTGTGCTGCATATCGCCGTGGTCCATGCCAGCGTGATCACCCTCGCCGTGCCGCATGCCTTCATTCTCCGGCATGGGTTCGGCATCGCCATGGCCTTCGCCCTTGTCTGATTCGGCTGATGCTGCCTGCATGGCCGCCATCGCGTCCGCCATCACCTGATCCCACTGCGCTTGATAGCGTTCTGAGGCTGCGGCAAAAGGAAGGGGTGCCATGTAGCTGCGGGCCTGGTCCGACAGCGAGTAGAGGGCTTTGCGACCGTTGCGGGATACCATGTTGGAATACCGGCGGGGTGCGTTGGCCGCAATGACTGCAAGGCCGTTTTCTTTCGCGAACTCGACCAACGGGCGATAATCCGTTTCGTAGTTCGACCACGGACTGCTGGCCTGCTGAAAATGGGAATCCGTGATCAGGCCCGCCAGATACTCGTCCACAATGTACTGTACATCCCGGCCGAACATTTCGAGACTGAGCGCCGCAGCATGTCCATGGGCATCGAACCAGCCTTCCAAGACGCGCTGTTCGATGTAGTGGGAGACGGGATCGTTGTGGAGTTCGCCCACAAAAACGACATCGGCGCCGCCGAGCGCAGCGCGCACATCGGCCATGGTGGCTGGCGTACCATCGCTGCGGTAGATGCGGAAGTCCGCCTCGGTGACATCATCGGCGGTGGCCAGCTGGGCCGAGGCCGTGGGCGCCAGAACAGCGGAAAGAAGCACGCCCAGAAGGGCGAAAAGGAACAGTCGTTTCATGGGAGCCGGATTGGCTGTAAGTGATTGCATATCCTGAAAGATACCAACCACCAGCCCACTATCCGACCGGGCGTTACCGACGACGCTTGTGGTTGCGTCCCCGGCCCCTGCCGCCCCGATCGTCGCTCCGGTCTCCTCCATGATCATCGTCATGGTGGTCGTCCGCATTGGCCAGAGCGTCATCGTCCTCCATCTCGGAGACCTTGTGCAGGCTCTCGTGATAAAGCTCGTCGAGGAGCATGGCCAGCAGTTCGGGCTCCTGTTCGGAAAGTTCTTCCACCAGCGGCTTGAATCGCTGCAACCGCTCTTTCTCCATGCGCGACAGGTCACGGAAGCTCGACTCGAGCACCACGGTCAGGCGCTCGGTTACGCGTTGCTCCACATCTTTCTCGTTGGGGACGTCGTGCTGTGTCATGGGAATGGAGTAGCGCTGGGCCAGGGCCAGCAGGTTGCGTTGTTCTTCGATCGTGATCAGGGTGATGGCCGTTCCGGTCTTGCCGGCGCGCGCGGTTCGCCCTGCACGGTGAACGTAGTATTCGGGGTCCTGGGGAATGTCATACTGGATGACGTGGCTCAGGTCGGTGATGTCGATACCGCGGGCCGCCACATCGGTGGCCACGAGGAAGCGGAGGCGACCGTCGCGAATCTTCTTCATGACCTTCTCGCGGGCTTTCTGTGACAGGTCCCCCGAGATGCTGTCAGCATCGTAGCCGTAGTTCTGCAGGAAGGTGCCCAGGTACTCCACATCCCGCTTGGTATTGGCAAAGATGATGGCAGATTCGGGGTTTTCCATCTCGATGAGACGGGCCAGGATGCGATCTTTGGCCATGCGATCGACGCGATAATACCGATGTTCGATGGCGTCGACGCTCACATTCCCGCTGCTCAGGGACAGGAAGCCCGGATCGTTCAGGAATTTTTTCGACAGGTAGCGCACCCGCTTGGGCATCGTGGCGCTGAACATGCAGGACTGCCGGTCATTCGGCAGGTAGCGCTCCAGCTTGAGCATGTCGGGATAGAATCCCATCGACAGCATTTCGTCGGCTTCATCGAAGACCAGCATCTTGAGGTCATCAAGGATCATGCGACCCTGCTGGATATGATCCAGAATGCGACCGGGCGTACCAATGATGACCTGGGCGCCGTTCTTGAGGGCGCGGATCTGGGGCTCGTACTTGACGCCTCCATAGATGACCACGCTCGAGAAAGGGTGGTCGCCACGCAGGCGGTCAAACTCTTCGTGGATCTGTTTGGCGAGTTCGCGCGTCGGCGAAAGCACAAGGGCCTGTGCCGCCTTGAGATCGGGATCCAGAAGATTGAACAGGGGCAAAAGGAATCCGCCCGTCTTGCCGGATCCCGTGCGGGACTGCACAATCATGTCCCTACCATCGAGCAGGTACGGGATGGCTTTTTCCTGCACCGGCATCAGCTTGCTCCACCCGATGGACTGGACAGCTTCGCGCAGGGTATCGGGCAGGGATTCCACCGTGGCCGCCGGCAGCGGCGGATCGGGCTCGGTGAAAGATGACTTGGTACGGGCTTCGGCGCGCTCGGCCTGAGCACGGGACGTCAGGTCAATACCGGTGATGTAGCTCCGTTTGGGGCCTTCAGACATATAAGATGGGTTGAACAGATGAGAGGGCGGGCCTACATGGCCAGACCGCCATCGACATGGAGGACGTGGCCGGTAATATACGAGGCCTCGTCGGAGGCAAGGAAGAGGACCGCAGCAGCGATGTCATCCGGCGAGGCGGGACGACCCGCAGGAACGGAACCAAGCATGGCTTCGCGGGCGGCATCGGAAAGCGCACTGGTCATGTCGGTTTCAACATAGCCGGGTGCGACCACGTTGACCGTCACGCCGCGCGCACCGAGTTCTTTAGCCAGGCTCTTCGAGAAGCCGATGATGCCGGCCTTCGAGGCGGCGTAATTGGTCTGGCCAGCGTTGCCCATCACGCCGACGACGGAGGACAGGTTGACGATGCGACCACCACGCTGACGCATCATCTGGCGATAGGCCGCTTTGGAGTAGTTGAAAACGCTCTTGAGGTTGGTCCCGACAACAGCATCAAAATCCTCTTCGCTCATGCGCAGCATCAGGTTGTCGCGCGTGACGCCGGCGTTGTTGACGATGACGTCGATCGATCCCCATTCGGAGATGACGTCGTTCACCGCTGCTTCTGCCGCACCAAAGTCAGCAGCGTCCGCCTGAAAGGCCTTGGCGGAGTGGCCTGCCGCTTCCAGCTCTGCGACCAGGGCATCAGCCTCTTCAGACGAACTCCGATAGGTGAAAGCGACATTGGCGCCTTCCGCGGCAAAGCGCTCCACGATGGCACGGCCGATGCCGCGCGTTCCACCGGTGACGAGGACGTTCTTTTCTGCGAATCGATTGCTCATGATGCGTTCAGGCAGGGATAAGAATGATTGGCTCAGGCCGACTCGAGATCGGCAGCAGAGGAAAATGAAAGGGTCTCCACGTCGCGACCCAGGGTGCGCTTGACCAGGCCCGAAAGAACCTTGCCGGCGCCTACTTCGACAAACTTGGTCGCACCGTCCCGCTGCATGGCGCCGAGTGCCTGGGCCCAACGGACCGGAGAGGTCAACTGCTCGACCAGACGTTCCCGGATTTCAATCGGATCGGTCGTAGGCTCGGCCGTCACATTCAGGTAGACCGGGCACGATGGAGTGCGCACGTCCAGAGCAGCCAAGCCTTCGGCCAGTCCCTCGCGCGCAAAATCCATGAGGGGCGAATGGAAAGCTCCCGAAACGGGCAGTTTCAGAGCGCGGCGGGCACCCCGCTCTCCTGCCAGGGCTACGGCGCGGTCCACGGCTTCGACATCCCCGGATATGACAATCTGTCCCGGTGAGTTGAAATTGGCTGGTTGCACGATGCCATCGTCGCTGGCATCAGTACACACAGACTCAACGTCGGCATCTTCCATGCCCAGGATGGCAGCCATGGCGCCGGGGCGGATATCGCCTGCCTGCGCCATGAGTTCGCCACGCAGGCGAACGATGCGCAGGCCTTCTTCAAACGAGATGGCACCCGCTGCGGCCAGTGCGCTGTATTCCCCGAGGCTGTGGCCCGCCACCATGGCAGGCGTGGATGCGCTTGACGGAAGTGCAGACATGACGGCCATGGAGTGCACGAACAGAGCCGGCTGCGTGTTTTCCGTCTGGGTGAGACGCGCCGCGTCTTTGTCAGCGTCCTCTTCGTGTCCGGAGCCGAACATGATGTCCGTCAGATCGAAATCCAGCACCGTATTGGCGCGCTCAAGAACACTGCGCGCAGCCTCGTTCTGTTCAAAAAGGTCCCGCGCCATGCCCACGAATTGGGAGCCTTGACCTGGAAATAGGAATGCGTTCATGGTTGTTGTCGCTTCAGATTCGCTTGGATGACGATCGCGGTGTGGCGCAGGTCACGCGATTTCCGTCCCGTCGTAGGCCCAACGCAGCCAGGCCGCACCCCACGTGAATCCACCTCCGAAAGCGGCCAGGACCAGGTTGTCGCCTTTGCGGAGCTTGGATTCCCAGTCAGCCAGGCAAAGCGGGATGGTGGCGGCGGTCGTGTTGCCGTAGCGCTCGATGTTGAGCATCACCTTGTCCATCGTCACGCCCATGCGCCGCGCCGTGGCATCAATGATACGCAGGTTGGCCTGGTGGGGAACGAGATAGCGGACATCATCGCCGCTGAGCCCATTGCGCTCCACGATTTCGGCAGCCACATCGGCCATGCCCTTGACGGCGGCCTTGAATACGGGGGCTCCCTCCTGATGCAGATAGTGCCACTTCTTCTCCAGCGTGACCGGAGAGGGCGGGTTGAGACTGCCACCACCGAGCATGCAGAGGAACGACCACTGGCTGCCATCGGAGTGTTCGATGGAATCCATCAGGCCATTGCCCTCATCGTCTGCCTCGAGGAGCACACAGGCCGCACCATCACCGAACAGGACACACGTCGTTCTGTCGGTATAGTCCACGATGGAACTCATCTTGTCCGCGCCAATGACGAGGACTTTCTCGTGCTTGCCGGACTCGATGAATCGGGCTCCAGTCGAAAGCGCAAACAGGAAACCCGAGCACGCAGCGGAAATATCGTAGGCCCATGCGTTGACGGCACCGATCTCGGCGGCCACCAGACATGCCGTGGCCGGGAAAAACATGTCGGGCGTGACCGTGGCCACGATGACGAGGTCGATTTCAGCGGGGTCCAGATTGCGCTTTTCGAGCAGCTCTTTCGCCGCGTTTGACGCCATATAGGACGTAGCCTTGTCGGGGTCCTTGAGGATGCGTCGCTCACGGATCCCGGTACGCGTCCGGATCCACTCGTCAGACGTCTCGACCATCTTTTCGAGGTCGGCATTCGTCAGGCGATCTTCAGGAAGGTAGTGGCCTACGGCTGTTATGGCAGCACGTCGTGTTTCCATGGGGGTGCGGGTGATGGTGTCTTTGGGTCAGTAGCAGCAGCTGTTCGATGCGTACGCTGATCCCGGGCAGACACGTTCTGGCAGCACGGTCATTTCAATTCTGGACCGATGCAGCAATTCGTTCGGATACCTTGTGGGAAATCATCGTGTCGGCGGCCAGAATCATGTTCTTGATGGCCGTGGCGTCCGATCCGCCGTGACCGATCAGAACCGATCCGTCAATACCCAGGAGGGGCATGCCGCCGAATTCCTTGTAATCGAAGCGGGCACGCACACCGTTCAGGGCCTTGGCCACGACTGCCTGCTCTTCCGGCGGCATGGACAGACGCATCATTTCTGCGCCGATCATCTTGGGCAGGATGCCCGCTACACTTTCGGCAAACTTGAGAAGCACGTTGCCGGTGAAGCCGTCACAGACGACGACGTCCGCCGCATGCGCCATGACATCGCGTCCTTCGATGTTGCCGACAAAGGAAAGACCATCGGCTTGGGTAAGCGCTTCGTAGGCTTCCTTGGCCAGTTCATCTCCTTTGCCCGGCTCTTCGCCAACGTTGAGCAGGCCCACGCTGGCCTTTTCGACGCCGAGCACCTCCTGGGCATAGATGGCGCCCATGCGGGCAAACTGGACCAGGTGTTCTGCCTTGCAGTCCACATTGGTGCCCACGTCGAGCAGGATGCACGTTCCCTTCAGGGTGGGGAAATATCCGATGACACTCGGACGGGCGATGCCGGGGAGTCTGCCGAGAATGAAAAAGGCACCGGCCATGACGGCTCCGGTGTTTCCGGCTGAGACAAAACCATCTGCCTTGCCCGCCTTGCACAGTCCCATTCCGACGTGGATGGACGATGCCTTCTTGGTCTTGATGGCGGTGGCAGGTGACTCATGCATCCCGATGACTTCGGGAGCATCGATGACCGTCATACGGGCCTGCAGGGATGCATCGAGCTTCTCGACCAGAGGACGAATCTGATCCTGCGGGCCGGTCATGAGCAGCGCAAGGTCCCGGTCTTCCGATTGAAGAGCCATCGCGGCTCCTTCGACGACTACCTCAGGGGCATCGTCGCCTCCCATGGCATCAACTGCAATTCGGGTAGGCATGAAAGAGAGGGGGCTGCGTTCGCGGGGACGGCTGGGACGGAGCTGTGGCGCTCCGCCGCATAAAGATACGGTGGGCAGCACACAGTGTCGGATTAACAAACACTCACCCCGGAGAATCGGCCAACGGCCAACAAGCCGGGACTACCGCCCTTTCCGCAGGTCTTAACCGGCGTTTTCGCGATCAACGACGGCACGACCACGGTAGTGACCGCAGGTCGGGCATGCACGGTGCATCAGCTTCGTTTCGCCGCAGTTCGGGCACTCCATGGTCGTCGGAGCGCTCAGACGGTTGTAATAGACCGAGCGACGCTGACGGGTGCGTGCCTTCGAATGTTTTCGTTTCGGGTTAGCCATGATGCTACCTGTTACGTATACGAGTTGGTTACTCGGGGTTGGATGTTTCGGGAGACTCTTCCGAAGAGGACCGGAGCTTTTCGAGGCCCTTCCAACGCGGATCGATGTCCGACTCGGAAGATTCCCCGAATGAAGTGGGAATGTCCAGTTCCTCGGCGCCGGGTGCGATCTTGCGAACAGGCACGGCCAGCATGAGGGTGTCCCTAACTATGTCTGTCAGATCGATTTCATCCGAGTCGCCGGGCAGCGGCTGGATGTCATCGTCCTCTGCATCGACATCCATCATGTCCTCGGGCATGAAGCACACCGTGTACGTTCCGTCGATGGCCTGGTCGAAAGGCTCAAGCGTACGGTCGCATGTAAGGTGCGCGATGGCCCGCGCAGAGACGCTGACGACAATCTGGTCGCCGTCCACGGAAACCTGAGCCTCGACATGGACATCATCCATCCGGGGGTCTTCCAAGCCAAGCTCGTCGGACGATGGCGAGAATTCCATGGACTGGAATCCTTCCTTCAGGGATCTGATGTCGATCGGGATCATGGTGGCGTCCGTGTGATGGGATCAGGCAGACGTCGCGTCCTGTTGCCGATGGATATTCGGATACAGACTGGCTAAGATACGCCACGCGCCACACAGGACGCAATGAATTGAGGGGTCCCGCGTTGCCGAAAAGCGTGTGAAGGTGGCCGCTTGCGGGTATGTGTCCTGAAGCTGCGGCCGCTGTCTTCCCACGGGGCCTCTCTTGTGTGAAATCCCCCCATGCTTCCTTGAATCTTCAGGGGTCCATGGTTACCATCGGATCCCGCTTATCCGTTTTCAGGAGACGCGCCTTCCCACCCTGCCATATGCCGCTTCGTTCGGGCTTCCGGTTGCCATTCGATACCCGTTCGGAAAATCGGTCGGTCGATGCATCCCGAATCCTGCATCACCCGCATGACAGACCCTCCAGGCGTCGTTTTTTGCCCCGTCGGATGGGCAGGTGTCCAAATGTGGACAACATGTGCATTTCCCCGAATCGAGTCTGACAGGGGCGCCGGGCGTATTCGCCCGAACGGGCGCCTGATGGGCTCGCTGCGCCGGAGCGCACGATCGACATATTGTAAAGCACTACAAACCAAGGATTTACACGAATCACTCGTTTGTGGCACCTGAAAGCCGGCCATTGGGCACCGCGTGGAATGCACGCGACACGCCTGCATTCACGCCTCAAGAGCGATTGTGAAAAACGCGTTCATAACCCCTTCAGACGGGACGTGACGCAAAGCTCAGAAACTTGATGGCAGACACGGGCCCCGGGGTACGGGGACGCATCCACAACCGAGGGGATGCCACCGGATTCCTGCCTCCGCGAAGCGCATGACGAAGACAGCTGAATCGGTCTGGAAAGAGTGTCTTGAAATCATTCAGGACAACGTAAGCCGACAAAGCTTCCGTACGTGGTTTTCGCCGCTCAAAGCGCTACGCCTGGAGGAGGAAGGCGAGACGGTCAAGTTGACTGTTCAACTACCCAGTCGGTTCTATTTCGAATGGCTGGAAGAGCATTATTTCGGTCTGCTTCGGAAAACTATCACCAAAGTGCTTGGACCCGATGGCAGGCTCTTCTACGATGTGGTCATCGAGCAAGACGACCAGGAGGCAGGCTTCGACGGCACCGTCATGAAGTTGCCCGCGCGTCAGCCAGCCAACGAACCGCAACCGCTGCCCGCGTCGGGACGCGAACCGGGCAGCGGCCGCACTCCGACACATTCCGAGTCGGGCTTTGGAAGCGGTCGCAGGAGCGCGCCGGGATTCGGGCCTCAGCAGCCGGCACCTTCGCATGGCGGCATTTCGAACCCGTTCGTCATTCCGGGCATCCAGAAGGTGCAGGTTGATTCGCACCTGAACCCGAACTACACCTTCGACCGGTTCATCGAAGGGGATTGCAACAGACTGGCACGATCGGCTTCGCTGGCCATCTCCCAGCAGCCTGGCGGCACCAGCTTCAACCCGTTCCTTCTGTACGGGGGGGTGGGGCTGGGCAAGACCCATCTCATCCAGGCCATCGGCAACTACCTGCACGCCAACCGGCCGGACGCCACGATCCTCTACGTTTCGAGCGAGCGTTTCACGAACGAATTCGTCCAGGCCATCCAGAACAACCGGGTAAGCGATTTCTCGCTCTTCTACCGACAGATAGACCTGCTGGTCATTGACGATGTGCAGTTCTTTTCCGGCAAGGAGAAGACCCAGGAAGAGTTCTTCCACATCTTCAACGCCCTGCATCAAAGCGGCAAGCAGATCGTGCTCTCCGCCGACCGCCCACCGCGCGACATCAAAGGAATCGAGGAACGCCTGCTTTCCCGCTTCCAGTGGGGCCTCTCTGCCGACCTGCAGCCGCCGGACTTCGAAACGCGCATGGCCATCCTCAGGCGAAAGGCCGTCGAGGACGGAATCGACATTTCGGACGACATCTTCGAATTCATCGCCCACAACATCAAATCGAACATCCGCGAGCTCGAAGGCGCACTCATCCGGCTTCTGGCGCACGGAACGCTGCACAAGCGCGACGTTGACCTGTCGCTTGCCAAGGATGTATTGCGCGATTTGATCACGGATACACGCGTCACCCTGACCATTGAGCAGATCCAACGCCTCGTCTGCGAATACTTCGGCATTGAAGAGGATCTCGTGCGGGCCAAGACGCGCAAGCGCGAGGTCGTCCAGGCCCGGCAGGTGGCCATGTATTTCTGCAAGCGATTGACCCAGCATTCGCTCAAGACGATCGGTCTTCACTTCGGGGGCCGTGACCATTCGACGGTCATACACGCCAACATGAGCGTGGAGAACCAGATCGAGACCGACCCCAAGTTTGCAGAGATCATCGACGAGATCTCCAACAAGATCGACCTCAGAAGCCGTTAAATTGCTTGGAGGCGGTAGCAATCGGTGCCGCCCATTTGGTATCTTCGGGCATCCTTTCAACCGTCGGTAATCATCATGAAATTCGCCGCTTCCAGCGCTGAACTTCTCAAGGCACTCCAAACCGTTTCGGGTGCCGTCCCCACCAAGAGCACCCTTCCCATCCTGGAATGCATCCTCTTCGAAGAGGACGGCGGCAAGCTGCGGCTGAGCGCCACGGACCTCGAAATATCGATTGTCCAGAAGATCGAAGTAGCCGTAGAGGTGGAAGGGCCCTCCCGGGTGGCCGTGCCGGCCAAGCGCCTCGTGGACACTCTGCGCGCGCTGCCCAACGTGCCGGTGCGCTTTTCAGCCGACGCTGAATTCAATGTGGTCCTGGACACCGACAAGGGACACTACAAGATGGTCGGCCACGACGGTGCCGACTACCCGGCCCTTCCCGAGCTCAGCGATTCGGTATCCGTTCAGACTGATGGCGCCCTGCTCAAGCGGGCGATCACCAAAACCAGTTTTGCCGTCAGCCGCGATGCGCTTCGTCCGGCCATGATGGGCATCTATTTCCAGATCGGTCGTGAGTCCGGCAAAGCGGTTGCCACGGACGGTCACCGCCTCGTCAAACTGCAACTCGACAACCTGGGTGCCTCCGAGGACATGGACTTCATTGTCCCGGAAAAGGCCGTTTCCCTGGCCGCCAAGGTGGCCACGGACGATGAGTGCACGCTGACCGTGGATTCAGGCTACGCCGGTTTCGACTTCGGGGCATCCCGTGTTCTGGCTCGACTCATTGACGAACCGTACCCGAACTATCAGGCCGTCATCCCTGTCGATAACGACAAGAAGATGACAGCCAACAAGGACACCATGCTGGCCGCAGTCAAACGTGTGGCGCTCTACTCCTCGACGATGACCAACCAGATCCGCCTTTCCGTGGAAAGCGACAAGGTGGTCATTTCGGCTGAAGACCTCGAGCGCGCCAGCGCGGCCAATGAAACGGTTTCGTGCGACTACGACGGCGATGCACTTGTCATCGGCTTCAACGCCACGTACCTGACGGAAGTCCTCTCCAACGTGGATGCAGAAGATGTCCTCTTCGAATTCTCGTCACCCAACCGCGCCGGTGTCGTGACCCCCGCCAACCAGAAGGAAGGCGAAACCATGATGATGCTCATCATGCCGGTCATGCTGAATACCTACGCCTAGGACGTCGAAAGGGGCGGTGCTTCTGTAGACGTGTCGTGCCCTTCTTCGGTCAGTAGCCGGCGTATCTCGTCGCGCAGCCGGTACAGTTCTGCCGTGCCCGGCTCCACGGGTGAAACGCTCCATGCAGCGCTGTCAATGAGATCTGCCGCCCGACGCAGTGCGCTGGGCTCATACCCCGTGTGGAATCCAAGGATGGACGTACGCGCCTGATCAATCAGATCCAGGGCAGCCCGCACTTTTGCCTTCCTCTCCTCAAGGTTCGTGTCCGACCCTCCTCGCGTCGTTTGACCCAGATTGCCGAAAAGGACCGACTCGGAGACCAACGCATCGCCCAACGCGTCGGAGAGAGGATCCCTGTCGTACGACCCCAGCGTCCCGACAAATACCAGCATGATGCAGGCCAATACGGCCGAGCCAGCCCGCATGCGAGCCAGGGGGCGGCGCGAGTTGTTCCGGGACGGAACATGGAGTGCCGCCCGACGACGACCCGTCCCGGCCCCGCGCTGATGCATCGGCATATCGGCCAAACTGTGCCCGGTGAGTTCCTCGAAATGCCGTTCAACATTCGTTGTTGGCACCTCCAGCATGCGTTCCTCGCACGCGCGCAAGTGCGCCTGCCGGGCCGCGTCGCGGGCCAATCGATTCTCAAAGCGCTCCACTGCACCCGACAGATTCCCCGTCGCTTCCGTTCCGGTGCTTCGCCGGATGGCGCGAAGCGGCATCAGCGAGGCATCCTGATCCGGGTCATTGAAGGCGCGTGCCGAACGAAGCAAATGATCCATGGCGGCTTTGGACGCCTTCCGTTTCCTCCGGTTGGAGGAGATTGCGGAATGGGCCCGGTGAAGGATGGTAGTCCAACGGTCGCGAAGTGGTGGCATCAGTGGATTGCCTGTTGGATTGCGGTGGTGGAGATCAAAAACCTGGGTCGATGCGTCTTCATGAGGACACATCCTTTGGTCAGACGTAACCTCACTTTTTCTTGTACAGTCTGTCGGCCCACGCTTGGAGGTCTTCGTTCTTGCGGAATCGGGAGCAAATCTTGTGCACATAGGCCCGCACCGTGGCCGAACGCTTGCCGATGATGCGCGCGATTTCCTCGTTCGAAAGGTTCTCGACAAACCGCATCCGCGCCGTGGCCTGCAGGAAGGGTGGCAGATGGGTGATGGCCAGCAGCAGCGACGTGTGAACGGCCGCCGCATTGACATCCGTGTCGCCTGCCTCACCGGGCAGTTCGGCAATGTCGTGCTTGGGTTCGAGCCCGATCACCTTCTTGCGTCGCGCCACGAAGTTGACGAAGGTATTGCGGCACACGACGCTGACCCACTGGGCATAGCGATCATGATGCTTGATGGCCCCCCTGGACTGCTCGATTTTCCGGTAGGTGCGCTCCACCAGGTGCTCGAGTTCGCTGGCCCTGAAACGCGCCTCCTTGATGAATTTGATCAGGAAGTAGCGTCGCACATAACAATACGTCCACAGGTCGATGAGCCGTTTGTCCTCGATACGGTCCGCGTGCATGTAGGCCGCAAAGGCCTCATTGACCCGGTGGGATTCGTCAATGTCGAAGGGCAGCCGTGCGGCCACCGTTTCGAGCGTGGTAAGTTCGGTTTTGTACGACATGAGCAGGCATGGGCCAGGTTGAACGGGTCCACGGTTTGAACCGTGGGCTGCTCATGTACAGAAACGGAAGGGGCCAAAAGCGAACGCCTTGCCCCGCGCTTTGTGGAAAACTTTCGGCGATGAATGACAAAAGGCCCTGAATGCAAACGGCGGCGCGGACCCTGGGCCCGCGCCGCCGCGCAACGTCAAAACGAAATAAGGGGATCAGTTACACTCGAAACCGACATCGTCCGAGTCGAGTGCGATGTTCCAGGTGTTCGCTCCGGTCGGTGCCAGTGCATCCACCGTGGCTTTTTCCTGGTCCAGCGTTCCTGTGAACCGGTAATTCTGACCAGCAATGGCGGTCAGCTGACCCGTCACGCGGATGTAAGTACTCTGGTCCGTGTCTTTGACGATGTTGTCGTCGTTCGGAATGGAGCGGGGAGCACCATTGGGAAGGAGTCGATACGAAACGCTGACGCCATCGAGGCTACCTTCACTGACAGAAACATCAAACTTGGTGCCAGCCGGGCACTGGAAGGATGCGTTGACCGTGTAGTTCCGGGTAACCGACGGTGGCGTCAGGTTGATCGTACTGGAACCGCTTGAGAATTCAGACAGGGAGACACTCGTCGGCGAGCCACCTTCCGGCGTGACCGTCAGGGTGTAGGTCGTGCCAAAATAGTAGGGGAAGCTGCCGCTCACACCCAACCAGCTGGCCAATGACCGCGTCGTGGTGTTGCCGGGGAAGGTCACATTACGACTACCCGAAATGCCCAGTCCTTCGAACGAGATCTGTCCGGGAACACCGGCTACAGACGGGTTGACGATGGTTACCGAGTGATTCATGGGAAGTTGGATCGGCTGGTTGCCAGCGACCATAGAGAAGAACACGCCCTCCGAGATATCGCCAAGGAGGGACATATCCGTATTTGACAAAGTGCCGCCGACACAAATGGTACCAACGACATTAGGGTGCTGTTGGCGTTCGAGTGTGGTGGAGCCCAATTGAATTTTGGATTCCGTCAGTGGGTTGTAGCCCCAGATTTCTGCTTGCGGAAAGCTATCCCCATATTGAAACAGAAGAATGCTCCGAATCGTCGTGGACAATTCGAAAAGGCCACCTGCATCCAAACAGGCACCACTCTTTCCAGCAGCATTTTTTCCTGAGCCAGAGCTTTGGAAGTTTGCAACCGCATTGCCGTTGCTGTCCGTCATGCGAAAGAACACAGCCCCAAGCACGGCCTGATTTGTTCCATCGCCGTTGTCAGCAACGCCCTGCGGAAGCGACTGCGTTCCCTGGCTTGGGTCATAGGCGCGGATCTGGGTCTGGATCTGGCCTGTCAGCGGCTGACCAGAACTGGTGACAGGTACCGTTCCTGCCGATACGGTGGCAGCGGCCGTAGCCTGTGAGTTGCTCTGCGGATCCGTCTGGGTCTGAATGGTGGTCGTCTGCTGGACGGTTCCGCTCTGATCCGACTGGACAGCCGTACTCTGAACAGCAGAGGTTCCCTGAACGGTTGACGTGGCATCCACTTCGCGGACCAGGGTCACCTCGAATTCGACGCTGCCTACTTCCGTGACGGTCACGGTGCGCTTCTTGGTATAGAAGCCTTCAGCCGATGCCGTTACGGTGAACACGAAGGGAGACGCCTCGGTCGGTGCAATGCTGTTTGCTACACCGAACGTCAGCGCGCCACCATCGACCGATAGTGTCGATGCCAGCGGATCCGAGTAAGCGTCGATCAGGGAAGAGGCTCCATCACCTGCAAAAGTCAGGGTGACGTCCACTGGCTCGCCGGTCGCCTGCTCATAAATCAGGCCAGAGACCGGTGTATTGATAGGATCCAGGCCGATGACGACCTGGAATTCGTCGAAGGCATCCTCGGCCGCCTGGAAGTCACAGGCGGACATGGTCAGGAGGAGGGCAAGCGCAGCAAGAAGCGGCGTGCGGAAAAGCGGGCGAAGTTTCATCGTATTCAAAGCGTATGCGTGAAAGGTCGGAGGTTGCTGTCTTGCAGCGATATCAGAGACGGATACCGACGCCGAGGGAAAGCACCGGATACCACTTGAAGGACTCGAGGCCGTCGTTGAGGACCTGTACGTTGTCGGCCTCAACGGTCGGCTTGAACAGGCCGTCGTTTTCCAGTTCGATCTCGGGGGAGCCCGTGTAATAGACGCCCAGGTCGAAGAGAAAGGTCACGCGGGAGTCACCGTTTCCAAGGCTGCCGAATCCAATGCCCATGTACGGGTGGATGGACGAGGCATAGGAAATATTGGCGCCCAGTGAGCCCAGCTTGTCGGGCGTGAACTCCTTGCCCGAGCAGTTGCCTGCGCCATCCTCATCACCGAAACACACGTTCTCCGTGGCAACGCCCGTGGCCGTCACGTCGAAGTTGTTCTTGCCCAAACCACCCGTCAGGCGGAAGGAATTCGAGAACGGGTGGAAGTCAATAAAACCGCTGAAGGCGCCGATGCCCGCATCGGCATCCAACTCAAGATTGGGGTCTTCGTCGGTCGTGGTATCGGTGTAATTATAGGAGAACGTCGAAAAGTGACCGCGGACATTGAGCTTCGGATGGAAGCCGTAACCGATTTCTATCCCGGCGCCGGTCGTTCCGGCCCGCAGACCGATACCGACATTCTGGGAGAGGGCGGGCGCCGCTGCAAAAGCAACAACGGCGAGGAGCGCAAACAGGCGTTTCATGATCATCACATTTGGAATATGGGTACGACTCCGGAGATAGGGTACGGCGAGCCTGCAGCCCAACCTGCTATCTGAACCATGACTTACAATATCGGCGATTTCCCTACAGGATGTTAAACCGCTTGGTTAAAAATATCCTGTCTCCCAAAGCCCTGTCGCCGTGCCAGAAAGGCGTATTCGTACGGCATACAGTCGGTTATCCAGATCCCGGTGCCGGATTTTCGAGTTTCCAGTCCCGGTCGATGATCAACCGCGCTCCACGACGGAATGTAAACCAGGACCAGGCCCAGCCCATGATCACGAATAGCCGGTTCTTGAAGCCGACCAGGAAGTAGATGTGCACCAGGAGCCAGGCCAGCCAGGCCAGAAATCCCGAGAAATGAATGCGCCCAATCTCCACGACAGCGCTGTTCCTGCCAATGGTGGCCATTTGACCACGATCCACAAACTCGAAGTCGGATCGCGGCGTGCTATCCAGGTCGGCCCGAATGGCGGATGCCACATACGTTCCCTGCTGCATGGCGACGGGCGCCGTACCAGGCAGAGGCGCCGCTTCTTCGCCCCCGGGCCGCGCAAGGTCTCCGGCCACGAACACATTCGGGTGACCCGGGACAGTCAGCTGATTGTCAACAATGAGCCGGCCTGTGCGGTCAGCGGCCAGATCCGCGTCAAACCCAAGACGTACGCCTTGCACTCCGGCAGCCCAGATGACCGTTGCCGTGCGCAGTCGCTCCTCGCCAAGGGAAACACCGTCCTCGTCAATGCCGGAAACCATGCTGTTCGTCCACACCTGAACTCCGAGGCGCTCCAGATCGCGCGCTGCCCGAGCGGTATGCTTTTCAGTGAACGAAGGTAGAATGCGTGGCCCTCCTTCGATCAGTATGACGCGAGCCAGCCGGACATCGACACGGCGAAAATCACGCGCCAGGGTGTAGCGGCTCATCTCACCGAGAGCTCCTGCCAATTCCACGCCTGTCGGCCCCCCTCCGATCACGACGAAAGTCAGGAGTCTCCGTTGCTCTTCGACATCCTTGGTTCGTTCTGCCCGCTCGAACGCATCGAGCATGCGTCGCCTGATTTCCGTGGCCTGGGCAATCGTTTTCAGCCCGGGGGCATGCACCTGCCACTCGTCATTGCCGAAATAGGCAGGAATGGCGCCGGCTGCAATCAGCAGGTAGTCATACGCCAGGTCACCTTCGTTGGTCATCACCCGCTGCTCGTCGAGGGACACGCGCTCGACGGTGGCTTTGAGCACCGTGATGTTGTCATGCTTGGCAAGCAGGCTGCGGATGGGAGCAGCGATGTCGGCCGGGGAGAGTCCCGCCATGGCCACCTGGTAGAGGAGCGGCTGAAAGAGATGATGATTCTGCTTGTCGATGACGGTCACGCGGACCCCTTTCCGGGAGCCGAGCTTCTTTGCCGTGGTGAGTCCGGCAAATCCACCTCCGATGATGACGACGTGTTTCATTGCGTTGTCCATAACGTGATTCGGGCGGGATCCCTAGGTAGCCGATATCCTCCTCAGCGAACGGGAGGATATTTCAAGATTGGCGGAAGAATGGCCTTTCTTGATGCATCCGGGGCGCGATGGGACACAAAATGGGCCATGAGGCGTGTCAGGGGGCCTTTTGATGCTCCCCGCGATTGACCAATGCTCCAAATGGTCGTATTTTAGCGGTCTGCGTCATTATTTCCGGCACCCCACCGATGGCAAAACGTCATCACGCCGGACTTGAAAAACCGAGGGCCTCGCGTCCTCAAAACGCTTCCCGAGTCCCGATGGACATCAACAGTTTCAAAACAGTCAGCGCCAAAGCAAGCGAAGTAGAGCGTGCCTGGTACGTGGTCGACGCCGAGAACATGGTCGTCGGTCGCCTTGCATCCCAGATCGCCAGCATCCTGCGTGGCAAGCACAAGCCGAATTTCACCCCGCATGTCGATTGTGGTGATTTCGTCATCGTCATCAACGCTGACAAAGTGCGATTCACCGGTCAGAAAGAGACCGACAAAGAGTATTTCCGCCACACCGGATATCCGGGTGGAGGTCGCGTCCGCACGCCGAAAGAAGTGCGTGAAAGCAAGCCGACCTTCATGGTCCAGAACGCCGTCAAGGGCATGCTCCCGAAAGGAGTTCTGGGTCGTGAGATGTTCCGCAAGCTGAAGGTGTATGCCGGCAGCGAACATCCGCACGGCGCTCAGCAGCCCCAGGCGCTCGAACTCTGATCGCGCTCTCCCCGAGTAACCGCAATAACCATCTGTCATGGCAACAGCCCTTACACAGTTCAACGCAGTAGGACGCCGCAAGAATGCGGTCGCCCGCGTGTACCTGCGCCCGAACGGTTCCGGCAAGATCGTAGTCAACAAGCGTGACTACACCGAATACTTCCCGACCGTATGGCGCCAGACGGCCGTCACCTCTCCTTTCAAGGTCACCGAGACCGAAGGACAGTTCGACGTCGTCGTCAACGCACGTGGTGGCGGCATGACGGGTCAGGCCGAAGCCATCCGGCTCGGCATTTCCCGTGCGCTGGTATCCTTCGACGAAGAGCTGAAGAAACCGCTGCGCGATGCCGGCTTCATGACGCGTGACCCCCGTATGGTCGAGCGCAAGAAGTACGGTCAGCCCAAGGCCCGCAAGCGTTTCCAGTTCTCGAAGCGTTAATCGCCTTTTTTCGACCGCTTGGAGCCTCGGCCCCAAGCGGTCTTTTCATCACACATACATCCGGATACCTGCCGGGGTGATCGTGACATACGTCTCGATTTCGGTGGGTGCGTGAAGGATGTAGCGGATCAACCCGATCAAAACAATGAGCGAAAGCAAAGAGCAGTCGGCGCACCGCGCGTCGATCGAAGACCTGCTGAAAGCAGGCACCCACTTCGGCCACCTCACGAGCCGGTGGAACCCGAAAATGCGCAACCACATCTTCATGGAGCGCAACGGGATCCACATCATCAACCTGAACCACACGCAGGCCTATCTGGACGAGGCTGCCGAAGCAGCGGCCCTCTTCACGCGTCGTGGCAAGAAGATCCTCTTCACGGGTACCAAGAAGCAGGCACGCGACATCATCCGCAAGCATGCTACCGAGTGCGGCTCTCCGTACGTCGTTGAGCGCTGGCTGGGTGGTACGCTGACCAACTTCCAGACCATCCGCCGCTCCATCCGTCGCATGGAAGAGCTGGCCAAGATGGAAGAAGACGGCACCATGGAGCAGCTCAAGAAGAAAGAGCGCCTCATGAAAGCCCGTGAACGCGAGAAGCTGGAGAAGACCCTTTCCGGTATCAAGGACATGGCCCGCGTTCCCGGCGCCCTGTTCATCGTGGACATCAACCGCGAGCACATTGCCGTCAAGGAAGCACAGCGTCTCGGTATTCCGATCATCGCCATCGTGGATACCAACTGCGACCCGGATGTCGTGGACTTCCCGATCCCTGCCAATGACGACGCCCTGAAGTCGATCGACCTGATCACGAGCGTCATTGCCGGCGCCGTGACGGAAGGCAAGAAAGAGCGCGAAATCGCCGAAGCCGCCCAGAAGGCGGAGAAGGAAAAGCGCGCCCAGGACAAGAAGGAAACCGCCGAGGACGCCTAAGCACGCGCCCCGGCGCCGGACTGATCGTCCGGCCCATCCTCTGGTAACATTCTCCGATGAGCGGACTCCCATTCCGCTGTCGATAATCAAAGAGAGAAGAGAGAAATGTCTATTTCTGCTGCTGATGTAAAGAAATTGCGCGAAGCCACTGGCGTCGGCATGATGGATTGCAAGAAGGCACTCCAGGAAGCGAACGGTGATTTCGACGCAGCCATCGACCTTCTGCGCACGAAAGGCCAGAAAGTAGCTGCCAAGCGCGCTGACCGCGACGCGAAAGAAGGCGTTGTGGCAACGGGTACGACCGACGGCGGCAAGACCGCCATCCTGGTCGAGGTCAACTGCGAAACCGACTTCGTGGCCCGCAACGAGGACTTCCAGGCCTTCGCTGAAGAACTGGCTTCGCTCGTTCTGGCCGAGAAGCCTGCTGACCGCGACGCCTTCATGAGCGTGACGATGGCCAGCGGCCGCACGGTGGAAGATGCGCTGACGGACATGACCGGCAAGATCGGCGAGAAGATTGACGTGCGCCGCACGGCGGTCATGACCTCGGACGCAGGACAGGTCATTTCCTACATCCACCCGGGCGCCCGTCTTGGCGTACTGGTTGATGTTGCTGGTGATGGCGATCTCGAATCCGCTGGCCGCGACGTGGCCATGCAGGTGGCTGCCCTCAACCCGATCGGCACGAGCCGCGACGATGTGCCGCAGGACGTGCAGGAAAAGGAGATGGAAATCGCCCGTCAGGCCGCCATCGAAGAAGGCAAGCCCGAGCAGATCGTGGATCGCATAGCGACCGGCAAACTCGAGCGCTACTTCAAGGACAACGTGCTCCTCGAGCAGCCCTTCGTCAAGGACTCGTCCATGACGGTCGGCGAAATGCTCAAGTCGGCGAATGCTGACGTGAAGACGTTCGTCCGCTTCGCGCTGGGTGAATAACGCACCGATTGAATAACGCACTGAGCGCCATCAAGCGTTTCAAGGGCGGGGCTGCGCATGCAGCCCCGCCCTTTTTGTTTGTTTCCGGGTTTTGGCGGAACGTTCGTTCGCCTTCAAATTGATATGCAGGGCAGCCAGCGTTAATTTGCCTTGATTGCACGGCCCCGATCTCCCACCACCGATCCTGTGACCGACACGACCAACAACGGACGAACGTTCAAACGCATCCTGCTCAAGCTGAGCGGCGAATCCCTCATGGGCAGCAAGGCTTTCGGGATCGACGAAGAGGTCCTGCGTGCCTATGCCTCTGAAATCCGAGAGGTCATCGATCATGGCATCGAGCTGGCGCTCGTCATCGGAGGGGGCAACATCTTCCGCGGCGTCAACAATGCCACAAAGGGCATGACGCGCTCCCACGCCGACTACATGGGCATGCTGGCCACGATGATCAATGCCATGGCGCTCCAGGATGCGCTCGAGCAGGAAGGGGTCTATACCCGCCTGCAATCAGCCCTCAACATGGACGAAGTGGCCGAGCCCTTCATCCGCCGCCGTGCCATGCGTCACCTGGAGAAAGGACGTGTCGTCATCTTCGGAGCCGGAACGGGCAACCCCTATTTCACGACCGACACGGCCGCTTCCCTTCGTGCCCTCGAAATCGAAGCCGATGTCATCCTCAAGGGCACGCGGGTGGACGGTGTCTACTCGGCGGATCCCGAAAAGGACCCGAACGCTGTTCGTTATGCCGAAATCCACGGCAGTGATGTCATCGCCCGCGACCTCAAGGTGATGGACATGACAGCATTCACGCTGTGCCGGGAGTCGGACATGCCCATCATCATCTTCAACATGGACGAGGGGGGCAACCTCCTTCGTCTGGTGCGTGGTGAATCCATCGGGACACTGGTCCACTGGAAAGACGCCGCCGCCGAACCGGTCCTCGCTTGAGGCCCGCCACCAACCCATCCTGTCGACATGATACACGAAGACCTGCAACTCATCCTCGAAGACGCAGACGAGCACATGGACAAGAGCATCGAGCACTTACGCCATGAAATGATGTCCATCCGGGCGGGACGGGCCACACCGACCATGCTCGAGAACGTGAAGGTCGATTATTACGGATCGATCACGCCCCTGAACCAGATGGCCAGCGTGAGCGCACCCCAGCCCGACCTGCTGGTCGTGCAGCCGTGGGACCGCTCGGCACTCAACGATATCGAGAAGGCCATCCAGGCGTCCAACCTCGGACTCAACCCGTCAAATGACGGGGGCATGATCCGCCTGCCGGTTCCGCCGCTCTCCGAAGAGCGCCGCAAGGAACTGGTCAAGGCGGCTCGCGCCATTGGAGAAGACACGAAAGTCTCCATCCGCAATGTCCGCCGCAACGCCAAGGATGACATCAAGAAGACGCAGGAAGCCGAGAATCTGCAGGAAGACATGCGCTATGAAGCCGAAGAGCAGCTTCAGGTCATGACCGACAAGCACACCGAGAAGGTGGATGCACTGCTGGACCACAAGGAAAAAGAGATCATGGAGGTCTGATGCCCTTCTGAGGGTGCTGTGCAGTGTCCTTGTTGCGGCTTGATGATCGGCTCTTGAAGATTCACCAAGCCTGCACGAGACCCCAGAAACAAGGCCCGGCTGCCGGCATAGGTGGCATTTTCCCCCGGAGAGGTGCCCGAGTGGCTGAAGGGGCTCGCCTGGAAAGCGAGTATGCGGGTTGACCCCGTATCGAGGGTTCGAATCCCTCCCTCTCCGCACGCGACGAGAACCCCGGCTGCCGACAGGCAGCCGGGGTTTTTGCTTTTGGGCGGGAGGAAGCTTGCTTCCGGACGACCGAAAGCAAAAACCCCGAGCCCGCGGAGCGGGCCGGGGTTCACAACGCTAAGGAGTACAAGGGATGTTCGAGCGCAGCGAGAAAATCCCGTGGTGGGGCGGGCGGGCCGAGAAAAACCCGTGGTGAGGGTGCAGTGCGCGAGCGGCGTATTTCATGGATTGTGCAGCCGCAGACACTCGCCCCCTCTCCACGCCGGTATCGCACGTTTGCGATAAAACACGTGGCAAACGTGCGATATCACCTTCAACCGGGTACCCGACCCCCGGTCTTCACAATCATCCGATGAAGGACCCGTCCACTGGACCGAGCCCTGACCCCCGCAAAAATATCACGCGTCCGCGCATCCGCGGCATTCGGGATCCGGGCCACGGGAATCCATGCATATGGGAATCCCCATCCACCGGGGATCGTCTGACAGCAGGGCGCACGCAAAACGTCATTTTTCGCGACGGCTTTGTTTCGTACGTTCCCCGGCCTTGCATACCTGACCCACCCCTTCGGCTTCGCCTGCATGATGCGTATTTCGCCTGCCCTGATCGCCCTGGTCCTGTTTGCCGCCACCGGCGCGCACGCCCAGACCTTCACAAATGAGTTCCAGCGGCTCAGGGTACTCCCGGACCCGACGGTTCCTGTCGGGGATGTGGCCGTTGCGGATTACAATGCGGATGGGCGGCTGGATTTCTACCATGCCGGTCGCCTGTATCGGCAAGCGGCCGACGGGACCTTCGAGAATGTGCTTTCACAATCCGGCATCGCGCTCGAAGGCAACGCCGTGCTGGGGGGGCTGTTCGGAGATGCCAACCGGGATGGTTTGCTGGATCTCCTGATCCGCGATTCTTCTCCGGGAAGCCGATTCTATCTCAACCGCGGTGGAGAGAAGTTTGACCTGGGCAACGGCGCCACGAATCTCATCTTCCAGAATCCCCCGATCGGTGGCTTCTGGGCCGATGTCAACGAGGACGGGCTCGTCGATCTGGTCGCGGGCAGTTCCAACGGCAACAACCCTGTTTTCCTGGGCAACCTCTCCAACAGCTTCACGAATGTCGGTGGACTGATGCAGGCGGGCACAGAGCCCGTGACGTGCGGCCTGGCCATGGCCGACTTCGACCATGACAACGATCCGGACTTCTTTGCCGCGCGGTGCGGCGCAGGAAATGAGCTGCGCATCAACGACTCGAACCGGGACCGATTCACGACCAACTTCAGGGGCTCGGGGGTTGAGAGAAACAACGCGACGCAGGACGCGCACTGGTTTGACTACAACAACGATGGCTGGGAAGATCTGCTCGTAGTGAACAACGACGCCGAATTCACCTTCGGGATCAACGAGTTCTACGAATTCAACGGGACCGACTTCATCGAGAAAGCCGCCGAAGTCGGCCTGCAGAGCCTGCCCATTTTCAACAACGGCCCGGCAGCCATTGCCGATTTTGACAACGATGGCTGGCTGGATGTCTATCTGCCGTTCAACAACCAGGGTCGTCTTTTCCGCAATCAGGGTGATGGCACCTTCGAGGACATTTTCGACGTGGCCATGGGCCTCGATTCCGTCTCTGTTGCCGCAGCCACCGGTGACTTCAACAACGACGGCTGGATGGACCTCCTCATCCCTGCCTCCAATGGCACGGCCATCATGATGAATGATGGCGGCAGCAACAACTGGGCAACCTTCCAGCTGCGCGATGCCAACAACCGCTTCGGCGCCGGCGCCCGCATCCACATCTTCACCGACGGCATGGAGCAGGTACGCACGGTCACTGCCGGAACGGGAGCAGGTTCGCAGAGCGATGGATTGCGTGTCCATTTTGGCGTCGGGACAAACGACATCATCGATGAGGTGCGCGTCTACTGGCCGGATGGTCGCGTGGAGAGCTTTGGCAACGTGGCCGTCAACCGCCATCATACCATCGTCAACCGGTTCGGCTTCAACGATGCACCCCGTGCATTTTCCCTCGTCTCACCCATCGACGCCGGTTTCATCGATACCTCGACCGAAACCATCCGTTTTGAATGGGAAACGTCTGAGGACCCCGTCGACGATGTAGAGTACACCCTCTCCATCACCGGAAAAGCACTGCGACTTTCCTTCCCGGGCCTGACCGAGCCCTTTATCGAGGTCGCTACGGATATTCTCCCTGCCAACCAGATCTACTCATGGTCCGTCCTGGCCAGCGACGGACACTCCGTGCGCAGCAGCAGCAGCGAGCATGACTTCTCCTTCGGACAACCTGATGTGGCCAACCAGACGCTGCAGGCCCCCGTGTTGTACGAATTCGGGCTGCCGAACCTCAAGTCCGGAATCGCCGAATTCGCTGACATCGACCTGGATGGTGACCTCGACCTGCTGGTCGGCGGAGAAGCCAACAATGCACCGGTGCTGCGCATATACCGCGCCGACGATGACATCGTAGTGCTGGACAACAACGGTGGCGAGTACATCTTCAAGTCCCTCAATGTAGCCGGTATTGCCCTCGAAGCTGTATCCAATCCGAAGGCCTCCTGGGGCGACCTGGATGGCAACGGATATCCGGATCTTGTGGTCAGTGGCATTTCCAGGGAATCGGGCGATCCGCTGACCACCGTCTACTACAATCAGGTGGGGCAGTTCATTCCCTTGACGGTGGACGGCCTGCCCAACGTGTGGGGTGGTGCCGTGAAGTGGGTGGACATCAACGGCGACGGGAGCATGGACCTGTTCATGACCGGTTCCACAACCACGGCCCAGCCCTATGAAACCACCTCCGAAGTCTGGATGAACAATGGCAGCGGCTCGCTTACACGCGTCAGCTCCGCTCTTCCCCCGTTCATGTTCGGCGAGGCAGCGTTTTCCGACATCGATGGCGACGGCGATCTGGACGTGGCCATCACCGGCGACCTGGGTGGTGGGCGGCTGCATGCCGGGATCTACGAGAATACGGGGGTCGGCACGGGGGGGCGCTTCGTTCCGATCCCTGCTCCCCTGCCCAATGTGATGGGCGGTTCGGTCTCGTGGGGTGATGTCGATGCCGACGGGGATCCCGACCTGCTGGTCACCGGGGGCACGGTCGATCCGCAGATGCTGCGTGGCATCACGAGATTGTTTGTCAATGAGAGCGGACAATTTTTGCAGCATCCCTTCCCGTTTGACGGTGTTGTTACCGGGCGGGCCATCTGGGGTGACTACGAGAACGACGGCGACCAGGACGTCTTCGTGGTTGGTGCCCGCTCTCCGCTGGGCGAAACCGTGGGGCGCCTGTACCGGAACGAGGGGGGTCAGTTCGTGGCTGAGCTCGACGTGAAAGGGTTCGTAAACGCAACGGCCGCCTTCGGCGATTACAATGCAGACGGGGACCTGGATCTGATTGCCTTCGGCGTGGATGCTGATGGCAACCTGTCCACGACCTTCTACATCAACCAGCAGGTCCCAGAGCCCGTGCCCGTCACGCGGTAGGAACGCTCGAACGGTGGGTGGTCCGCCGTATATTGCAGGTGGCGTCCAGGTGCACACAAGGTGCCCGACCACCGAATCATTCCTCACCGGACCACCCTACTGACATGATTGCCAGCATGACCGGCTACGGCCGGGGCGAAGCCGAAGTACGCGGCTACGAAGCCGTTGTCGAACTCAAATCCGTCAACAGTCGCTACTGCGAGATTTCCCTGCGCTCGCCAAAATCCCTGAATGCGCACGAAGCCGACATCCAGAGGATTCTCAAAACCGCCTTTTCCCGAGGCCGCATCTCGGCCTTCGTCCAGGTATCCGACCCGACCCCCGAGGAGCTGCCCATCCGGGTGAATGTCCGGGCCGTGAAAGCCTACCGCAGCCTCCTCGAGGAAGTGGCCTCCACTGCGGGAATCGAAGAGCCCGTTCGCCTGGATCATCTGATCAAGTACCAGGACATCTTCGAAGCAGACGAGGTGGAAGAAGATCTGGATGCCATCTGGGAGGCTACCCGTGCGGCGCTTAAGGCCGCCTGTGATGGCATGCAGGCCATGCGATTGCAGGAAGGCGAAGCGCTCCACAAGGAACTCACCGAACGACTCGAAGGCATCGAGTCCCGGCTGCGCGAAGCCGAGCGTCTGGCTCCCGAGCGCGTGCAGGGCTCGGGCGAGCGACTGCGCGAACGGCTCGCTGAAATCATCGAGGAAGGTCGTATCGACCCCGAGCGCATCGAGTTTGAAATGGCCATGCTGGCCGACAAACTCGACGTCCGTGAGGAATGCGTACGCCTGGACTCCCACCTGGCCCTCTTTCGCGAGGCCCTGGCCTCGGGCGAGCCCGTGGGGCGCAAGATGAACTTCCTCTCCCAGGAGATGAATCGCGAGATCAACACCATCGGCTCGAAGTCCAACGACGCCGACATGGCGCACCTGGTGGTGGGTATGAAGGAGGAGCTCGAAAAGATCAAGGAACAGGTCGAGAACGTTGAGTGATGCCGCTGGACATAGACCTGAGCCCTGCATCATCATCGTGGCTGCGCCCAGTGGGTCCGGGAAATCGTCCCTGGCGGCCCGGCTGATGACCGCGCTTCCATGGATCCGCTTTTCCGTCTCCGCCACCACGCGCGCGCCGCGAGGCGACGAGAAGGACGGCGAGGCCTACCACTTTCTGAGCACGGAAGCCTTTCGCGAGGCGATTGCCGGGGACCGGCTGCTGGAGTACGAGGAAGTGTATCCCGGTCGCTACTATGGCACGTTGCGCAGCGAAGTGGAACGGTCGTCCGTGGAGAACCCCGTGCTGCTGGATGTGGATGTGGTGGGCGCCCTGAACGTGAAAGAGCAGTACGGCGATCGCTGCCTGGCCATCTTCGTCAAGGCGCCCAGCATGAAGGTGCTCGAAGAGCGGCTGCGCTCCCGCGGCACGGACGACGAAGAAGCCATCCGGACACGATTGGACAAAGCTGCGTATGAAATGTCCTTCGAGGATCGTTTCGACCGCAGCATTGTCAACGACGACCTGGACGCGGCAGCGGCCGAGATCATCGACCTGACCCGATCCTTCCTGACTGCCTGTTCCCATGGCTGAAACGAGATCATTTTCCATGGCTGGTCGCCGCATCCTGTTGGGTGTCACGGGCGGCATTGCGGCCTACAAGACCGCTGAATTGGTGCGTCTGTTCAAGAAGGCGGGCGCCGAGGTGCGCGTCGTCATGACGGCGGATGCTTCCCGATTCGTGACACCGCTCACGCTGGGCACGCTGTCGGAAAATGAAGTCCATACAGAGATTTTCCCCGAAAACGAAGCAGGATCCTGGACGAAGCATGTGGCACTGGGCCTCTGGGCGGACCTATTCCTGGTAGCGCCGCTAACGGCGCAGACCCTGGCGAAGCTCGTGAGCGGCGCTTGCGACTCGATGCTTACCGCCGTGGCGCTGACGGCCCGCTGCCCGACCATGGTGTGCCCCGCCATGGACCACGATATGTACGTGCACCCGGCCGTGCGGGAGAACCTGGACACGCTGGCAGGCCGTGGTGTGACGGTCATGGAAGCCGAGCATGGCGAACTGGCCAGCGGACTCATCGGACAGGGGCGCTTGCCATCGCCCGAGGCCATTTTCGAACGCGCCATTCAGCTACTGTCGGCTCAGACTGCTGCAGGAAATGGCCCGCTGGCCGGAAAAAGGGTGGTGGTCACCGCCGGTCCCACACGCGAGCGCATCGACCCGGTGCGCTTCATCTCCAATCATTCGACCGGCACTATGGGCTTTGAGCTGGCCCGCGCCGCGGCCCGCCGCGGCGCGGACGTGGTCCTCATTGCCGGACCCGTTTCGCTTTCAACGCCGGAGGGCGTCCGCCGCGTCGATGTCGAATCGACTGCCGACATGCATGCCGCGGCCATGGAGCACGCGGATGCCGATGTCATCATCATGTCGGCTGCCGTGGCGGATTTCACCCCGGCTGCGCCGTCGGACAGCAAGATCAAGAAAGACGCGGCATCGCCCGACCTGAACCTGAAGCCTACGGCGGACATCCTGGCTGACCTTGGAGAAGCAAAACGAGACGGCCAGTTGCTGGTCGGATTCGCCCTCGAAACGGATAACGGCCTGGACAATGCGCGCGGCAAACTGGAACGCAAGAACCTGGACTGGATCGTCCTGAACAATCCCAAGGAAGAGGGCGCAGGCTTCGGGACGGGCACCAATCGCGTGACCCTCCTACCGAGAGGAGGCCATGCCATCGACTTGCCCCTGATGCCCAAATCGGAGGTTGCTGAAGCCATCTTCGAACTGGCTGTCCTCGGCATCGACCCGACCGCTCTCGACCCGCTGGCCGGGTAGCCCGTCCGGCACTACCCGCCCGTACATCACTGTCCGGTGTGGTAGACCCACTCGTTGAAGAACGCTGCCAGGTCCATTCCCGAGGACGCTTCCATCGCCTTCTGGAAGTCCTGCGTGGTCACCACGCTGTCAAAATAGGCTTGTGTGTAGTCACGGATCCCGTTCCAGAACGCGTCCTCGCCCGCCGTCTCCCGCAGCAGATGCAGGACGAACGCTCCCTTGAAATAGACCAGATTCCGATCGTCCCGGGTGGCCTGTGACCAGTCGTCATACACCAGGGACCTGTCTTTGCCCCGGGCCTTGATGTCCTCATAGACCCGCTCGTACGACGCCATGTCCGAGAGGTATTTCGACCGGCCGAAACGGCGCTCGTTGTAGGCTGCCGAGAGGAACGTGGCAAAGCCTTCGTTCAACCAGATATGACCCCACCCGTCGCACGTGACCCGGTTGCCCCACCACTGATGGGCCAGTTCGTGTGAAATCAGGTTCGCCTCCGTGCTGTCCGAGAGCACCATCGCCCCGTATTCCTCCTGCAACATGGACCACCCGGCCGCTTCCTGGTAGCTCGGTCCAATCAGGACCTGGGCGTAGGTCTCCAGATCGTATGGAATCCCGCTGACCTCTTCGAAAAAGGTCATCATGTCGGCTGTGTACTGGAATACACGGGCCAATTCGTCTTCCATGTGGGACGGCGAATAGCCCTGCAGGCTGACCGCGCCCCGGGCCCGCTCGTGCACCCGGAATTCTCCCGCAGCAAATCCGAACGTGAAGGCCGGAAAGGAAACGAGGCGGAGGTGGCGTTGTTGACAAGGTGGGGGCAATTCGTGCAAAGGTCCCTTTCGCCGGGTGCCCGCTGACCGGTAGTTTTTGAGTCCGGACCTTCCTTGTACCCACCCCCTGATTCGTGTCCAACGAACTGAACGACATCCGTGCCGCCCTCGAACACCAGATGGCCCTTTTCGGGGACCTGGTCGTCGTTCCGGGCGCGCACGAGACGGAGGCAGCGATTCATCCCGCGGCCAAGGCGCCCACGGAGGAGCAGCCTGTTGCAGAGGCCACCAGAGCGGAAGTGCCCGCTGAGCCCGGGGATGCTCGAACGGTGCGTGCAGACACACGGCCGGAACCCGAACCCCCATCATCCGAACCCGAATCCCCAGCAATGGCGGCCAACGATCCTTCCCCAACCCGAACATCCCCGATGGGCGACGTGTACGCCCGCATCGGAGGGCTCATCCCGGAGGACTCCCCGCTTCGCGGGTTCACCACCCTGGATGAAGTCCGTGCGTGGGTGGCAGACACGGAACTGATCGAACTGGATGCGACGCGCATCAATCCGGTATTCGGCGTGGGCAATCCGCAAGCGGACCTCATGGTCATCGGCGAGGCACCCGGAGCCGAAGAGGACAAGCAGGGTGAGCCGTTTGTCGGACGGGCCGGACAGCTGTTGACCGATATCCTGAAAGCCATCGGGTTCGATCGCTCGGATGTCTACATTGCCAACATCCTCAAGAGCCGGCCACCCAACAACCGGGATCCCAAGCCGGACGAGATCCGTGCCCACATTCCCATCCTGCACAAGCAGATCGCGCTCATCCAGCCCAAGCTGATCCTCTGCGTGGGGCGGACGTCCGGAACGAGTCTGCTCGGCATGGATTCGAGCCTGAAGGACATGCGCGGAACGTTCCACGACTACCACGGCATTCCGGTCATGGTCACCTACCATCCGGCAGCCCTGCTGCGCAACTCCAACTGGAAGCGCCCGACCTGGGAAGACGTCCAGGTACTGCGGAAGCGCTACGACGAACTGACGGCCCCGGCCGCCAACTGACGCCCATTGAACCTCCATGTCTGAACTGCTTCCGGAAATCCGCCCTTCATCCTATCCCCAGGAATCGTATCCGCAGGGAGGCTCGTCCCTGCCGCGCGGCGGGCGTGTGCCCCCACAGGCAGGCGAGGTGGAGAAGACCGTACTCGGCGCCATGCTCATCGAGCGTGAGGCCATTCCCAAGACGGTAGAGATCCTGCAGCCGGGGGCGTTCTACTCCGAGCGGCACAACACCATCTACGAATGTGTCCTGAGCCTGTTTGAGCGGGGCAACCCGGTCGACCTGATCACGCTGAGCGACGAACTCAAGCGGCGGGACAAACTGGAGTCGGTGGGCGGGTCCTACTACCTGTCGGAATTGACGGCTTCGGTAGATACGGCGGCCAACGTGGAGTACCACGCGCGCATCGTGGCCGAGAAGTCGCTCCTGCGGGGGCTGATTGAAGTGATGACGACAGTCGTTGGCCAAGCCTACGACCCGTCAGCGGATGCCTTTGAACTCCTGGATCACGCCGAGTCCGAGATCTTCCGGATCTCGGACTCACAGCTGCGCAAGGCGGCCACATCCATGCATGATGTACTCAAGGAGACGCTCTCGCGGCTTGAGTCCATCCATGGCCAGGAAGGCGGCGTCACGGGTGTGCCTTCCGGATTCACACGCGTGGACAAGATGACGGGGGGATGGCAGCCTTCGGACCTCATCATCATTGCGGCCCGTCCGTCGATGGGCAAGACGGCGTTTTCGCTGGCCATGGCGCGCAACGCGGCCCTGCACCCGGAAAATCCGGCCGGTGTAGCCATTTTCTCCCTGGAGATGAGCGCGGGCCAGCTGGCCCAGCGACTCCTGACGTCGGAGGCCCGTGTGGACGCCCAGGCTGCCCGAACGGGTCGTCTCGGGGACGACGACTGGCCACGGCTGGCCCGCGCGGCCGGCAAGCTCAGCGAAGCTCCCATCTACATCGATGATACGCCCGGCCTCACGGTCCTCGAACTGAGGGCCAAGTGCCGTCGCCTCAAGGCCGAACACGACATCGGGCTGGTCATCGTCGACTACCTGCAGCTGATGCACGGCACGGGGCTCAACAAGAGTTCAAACCGGGAGCAGGAAATCGCCCATATTTCCCGTTCGCTGAAGGGACTGGCCAAGGAATTGAACGTACCCGTCATCGCCCTGTCACAGCTTTCACGCGCCGTCGAAACGCGCGGCGGAGACAAGCGCCCGCAGCTCTCCGACCTTCGCGAATCGGGATCCATCGAGCAGGATGCCGATGTGGTGGCGTTCATCTACCGCGCGGAACGCTACCAGATCATGGTCGATGAGAACGGCAACTCCACTGAGGGTCTGGCAGAACTCATCATCGGGAAACAGCGAAACGGGCCGATCGGGGATGTATCACTGGCCTTCGTGCATCAGCATGCGCGCTTCGAAAACCTGACTTCGTACTACGGACCGGGAGACTACCTGCCGGAAGATTCGAATTCTGGTGCTCTTCCCGAAGGCGGCGAATCCGCACCCTTCTGACACGTATTTTGGCGGGCACCAACCCCTGACCGCCGGGCCCTGCTTTCCCGGTACCCGCCATGATCGATCCCAAACAATTCTACCGGAAAATGGACCGGATGCTGGCTCGCATTGCCAGCGACGGTGATGAGGGCGCTCCGCTCGCCCTCATCCTTGATGATCTGGTGTCCTCGTTCGGCGAAGAGCTGAAGTTCGATCACGGGCATCTGTACCGGGAGCTGTTCGGAGTCTACGAACTCCTGCATGCCACGGGCGACGAGACCATTTTTCCGGCGCGACTCACCGAGGAGGATCCGGCGGTCATGATGCTGGCCGAGCATGGCTCCTTCGTGTTCGAGAATCCGTGGGAGATGCCTGCCTGGTTCAAGGGTCCCGAGGGACACGCCAACGAGTTCGTGGCCTTCCAGATCGACGGTCCTCCGGGACACCGGTACCTGATGATGTTCACGCTGGGCACGGACTGGAACCGGGACGAAGTGGCATTCTGCCTGAATGGCGCGCGGTTTGCGCTCAACTACCGTCTCAAACACGATGCCGCAGAGAACGAGATGGCCACGGCCGCGGCCATCCAGCGAAGCCTCCTGCCCCGCAAGGCGCCTTCATTTGAGGGATGGGACATCGCCGCCCGGTCGGAAGCGGCAGAAGCCGTCGGCGGGGATCTCTACGATTTCATCAACCTGGAAGAGGACCTGCTCGGACTGGCCATCGGGGATGCCTCCGGCCACGGACTGTCCGCGGCGCTTCTGGTGCGCGACGTCCTGATGGGCATCCGCATGGGTGTAGGCATCAACATGAAGATGGTCTACACCATGAAGAAGCTGAACCGCGAGCTCAACCGGACCACCTTCTCCACGCGTTTCGTGTCCGTGTTCTATGGCGAACTGGATCGATCGGGTGGATTCCTCTACACCAATGCCGGCCACACGTCAGGCCTGATCATTACCGAGGATTCCGTGACCCACCTGGATCCGACGGGACCCATCATGGGTCCCCTTCCGGACATTCCCCTGGAGCGCGGATACGCCAACGTGCCGAAAGGCGCCATCCTGGCCCTCTACACGGACGGAATGACTGAGCGGGTCGATGACAGGGGCGAGCCCTTCGAGACCGAGGGACTGGTTCGCGAGATCCGCAAGCATGCCCACCGCTCGGCCTCGGAAATCGTGTGGCAGGTCTTCAACCACGTCCACAAGCTGGATCACGAATCGGACATGTTCGAGGACGACATGACCCTCGTCATCCTGAAGCACGAGAGCCCCGCCGTCACTGATTGACCGAACGGGTCCTATTCGGGCGATGACTGCTTGAGCTGCACGGGTTTGCCGCGTTCGCGCAGTTTCAGGTTGAGCATCTCGACGAAAACCGAGAAGGCCATGGCAAAGTAGATGTACCCGCGCGGGATGTGGAATTCCAGACCGTCGGCGACAAGCGCCACCCCGACCATGATCAGGAAGGAAAGCGCCAGCATCTTGATGGTCGGATGCTCTTCGATGAAGGCCGATACCGCGCCCGCGCTGAACATCATGAAGATGATGGCGATGACGACGGCGGTGATCATGACCGGTACGTGGTCAGCCATGCCGACGGCCGTGATGACCGAGTCCAGGGAGAAGACGACATCCAACAAGAGGATCTGGAAAAGGACCGCGCCGAACGTGGCCTTGCCCACCGACCCGTGGTGATCGTCCTTGCCTTCAAGGTTGTCGTGGATCTCCCGCGTGCTCTTGGCAAGAAGAAACAGACCGCCCAGGATGAGGATCAGATCCCTGCCCGAAAAAGCGTTGTCGATGACCCTGAACAGGGGCGACGTCAGCCGCATGATCCATGCGATGGACAAGAGCAGGATGACCCGTCCGAACAGGGCCAATCCAAGTCCGATGGTCCGTGCCTTGGCCTGCTGCGCTTTCGGCAACTTGCCGGCCAGGATGGAAATGAAGATGATGTTGTCCACGCCCAGGACGATCTCCAGGGCGGTCAGCGTGCCCAGGGCAATCCAGGCGTTGGGGTCAGCAAGCCACTCGAACATGGGGAAAGGCGTCAGGTGTGGGCTCGATACACCACAATATAGACGAATGATCAGCGAAAGGGAGACCTGCGCCAGAAGAAGAGCCGGGTCGAAAGGGCACGCCAGAATCGTCGGAAGGAAGCCATGATCACATCCTCGGGTTTTTCCCGGTCTACGGCAGAGGATTCTTCAGGATGCGCTCGGTACCGAGGGCCATCAGAACGGATGACCCAGGGCCCCCGAGAGGTCCGCGATGTTCCACTCCTCGATGTAGAGGCCCACGCTTCCGAAGAAACCATACCCGTTCTCGACATTGGACATCACGCCGGGCTGCGCCAGCACCTCGGGATCGAATACCCCGTTCGGCGGATCCCAATTCGCGTCCAGCATGCGGATCTGGACGCCCATCGCCGATACGTTGTAGGCATCTGCATTGGGAATCATACCCTGTTCTATGGACCACTGCACATTTTCGCGAACGGCGTTCTGGTCGTCAGACAGATTGATGCGCATCTGCCAGCCGTCCTCCGTTTGCGTTCCCGGTCTGCCGTACGGCACGAAGATGCGTCGGTTGATCGGGCCGGAGCCCCACAGATAGATGAGATTGACCTCCCAGGGAGAGCGGATCTGCGGGATTTCCAGATCCTGGTAGATAAGCGTCGAGTCCTGCTCGAACACCACCGGTCCTTTCTCGAACAGCGTGGCGGTGTTGATGACAGGCACCGTCGTCTCGGCCGTGGTCATCTTGCCGTCCGAGCGTACGACTTCAAGACGGTACGTCCTGTTCGGATTGACCAGGAACTGCGCCTCGAACACGTGTCCCCATGTTCCATCATCCAGGCTGGCGTACTTGTGCTGCCACTCGATGCGCACACCGCTGACGTTGTCCGTGGTGAAGACGCGCGCGTCCAGGGCGGTCCGGCCCCCGTCGGTGGACTCGACGTTTTCGGCAAAGCGCGTGATGGGTACGACCCGGATGGTGTGTTTGGTCTCGAGCATGTCGAGGTATCCATACACCGTGAAATAGCGCTCCTCGTTATCGAACGGGTCGATAAGCGTATCGTCGCAACCGGAGAGAAGCGCGCCTGCCGCCAGGAGCAAGCAGGCCAGCCAACGAGAAGATAAGGTCATGGTGGGCGGCGGGAGTGGTTGTAGTGCGTAATGTCGGCCACGGCCTGCTAAATTGGGAGATCGTGGCTTCCCTCCGGTACGATTCGGGATCCGGGTGGTGGCCTGCCGGTTGTGAGCCGCCCCGTGCGGTCTGAATTCTGTGCTTTCCTACGCGGCCCTTGACCCCATTCCGACGCATAGTGCCTGCTTCGCCAGTCAGCATCATCTTCCTGATGATGATGGTGATGGTGCCCTTCCGGCCGGCAGAGGCACAGCAGCGGGCAGCGGGTGCAAAGCGGGGAGCGCAGCTCGATGCAGACCGGCTCCGGGCGCTTGTTGTCCGGGAACGGGGGCGTCTGGCCGCGGAGCAGCGAGCCCTGGAATCGGTAGTGGCCGACTCGGCCATTGCCCGCTTCCACACCGATTCCCTTGTCTCTGCGCGGGAGTGGGTCGGGCTGCGGGGAGAGCGACCCGTGCTGCGCATCACCCACAACCGCGAGGCGGCCGCTTCCTCGCGCATCAGTTCGTTGCTCGAGGGAGGACGCACCGGTTTCAACCTGAGCGGTGAAGGTCAGACCGTGGCGGTTTTCGATGATGGTCACGCGCGGCTGACCCACGTGGAACTGGCGGGTCGGGTGGACCGGCGCGACGACTTTTCCGTCGAATCCACCCATGCCACCCATGTGGCGGGGACGATTGCCGCATCGGGTGTGTGGCGGGATGTGCGCGGCATGGCTCCCGCGGCCCGCATCCGCAGCCACGACTGGACCAATGATATCGTCGAAATGGCCGAAGCCGCACTGGATGGGGTCCTCGTGTCGAACCACTCCTACGGCGATCCCGTCGGCTGGAC
>Ga0209273_10000121_pt1 | contig 152279 bp, 141 predicted proteins | sample tdAd471_FD_187126 | JGI IMG/M metagenome (GOLD analysis project Ga0209273, IMG submission 187126) | Marine sediment microbial communities from the Atlantic coast under amendment with organic carbon and nitrate - tdAd47.1 (SPAdes)... | ecosystem: Environmental > Aquatic > Marine > Coastal >... | reverse complement strand
AAATATTTTTGTTCAAAAACTCACTGGCATTGGTAAGCTGAGAATCGACTCAACAGAGGTTGTGTGCCGCGCTCTATATGGGCCAAAATCGCCAGAAGAGAATTTTTAACACAGCCTCGGCCGAAAGAGGCCGTTAAGGAAGAAAAAATAACAATGAACTGGGAAGCAATTAGTGCGATTGGTGAAGTCATAGGTGCACTGGGTGTAATTTTTTCTCTTGTTTACCTTGCAACTCAGATCCGAAGCCAAAATAGTGAATCCAAATTGGCAGCGGTTCACGATATATTGGTAGGGTTCCGTGAAAGCCTGCACGCATTTGGATCTGGTGATTTAGCTGAGATATTTGCTAAAGCGAATGAAGATTATGACTCTTTAACGAATGCGGAGGTTCTTAAGCTTTTATCCGCAATTGTTCCTATGTTCAGATTATGGGAAGAAGCATTTATCCAAAATGAGCGGGGGCGGTTGGAAGATCGAATTTGGGAAGGCATTAATAGCCAGTGTTCTGCCTATTTCAGTTACGCTGCTTTCAGCAAGGTTTGGGAACTCCGAGGAATCCATTTCGATTCCAGATTTCAGGAACACGCCGACAAAACATTTAGGCTTGCAATAGAAGCGCGATAAAGAAGTGTCGGTATGAGCAAGAAAGACATGACTAGCGAGCTAAGGTCTACTTCTTGCTTTGAATTCAACTGATCTTCGCAACACACGCATTGAATCTATCAGCCGGTGTTCGGTATCCTGAGTTGGCCCTGCGCGGCTGAACCCAATGCGCACGGCGTCCGCAAAGGAGGTACTAATGAAACGAAGTCGGCCCCTCAGTCAGTTGCTCCTGGCAGTCATGACCGTCGGCATGCTCGGCGGGAACACCGAAGCTATCGCCCAGCCTCGCGACCAAGCGCCTTCGTATGAGGTCGACCCGGTCTGGCCAAAGCCGCTGCCGAATAACTGGCTGGTTGGAGCAGTGGTTGGTGTGTCGGTAGATTCGAAGAATCACGTCTGGATCGTTCATCGTCCAACAACACTGCAACCCAACGAGACGCGATCCATCTGGCGCGCCGCACCGCCTGTCATCGAGTTCGATCCCGAGGGTAACGTGGTTTCCGCCTGGGGCGGCCCCGGCGATGGCTACGACTGGCCAGATCTTGAGCACGGTATCCACGTCGACGAGGACGACTACGTCTGGCTGGGGGGCGGCGGAGCAAATGATGCCCAGATCCTGAAGTTCACGCGCGACGGTGATTTCGTGATGCAGATCGGACGGAAGGGGCGAAACGGTGGCAGCAACGACACGCAGAATCTGGGTGGCGCCGCCCATATGTTAGTGGACAGAGAGGCAGGAGAGCTCTATGTTGCCGATGGGTATGTCAATCACCGCGTGATCGTCTTCGATACGCAGAGTGGCGTCTACAAGAGGCACTGGGGTGCGTACGGCAACATGCCCGACGACTCCTACTTTGAGGATGCGGGTGAGCATTTGCCGAGCCCCTTCAGTGGAGCGGTCCAGCACGAGAACGCACCCAGTCAATACGATCCGCACGGTCCACCGCCACCGCAGTTTCGCATCACTCACTGTGTTCGTATTGCCAATGACGGGCTGGTCTACATTTGCGATCGCACTAACGATCGTATTCAGGTTTTTCGAAAGGACGGGACGTTCGTCAATGAAGTGTTTGTAGCGAAAGAGACTCTTGGAAGTGGCTCGGTGTGGGATATCGCTTTCTCGAGCGACGCCGCACAGACATATCTGCTGGTTCCGGACGGGACAAATCAGGAGGTACGCGTGCTGAGACGCGATACGCTGGAGGTTGTCAGTGCATTCGGGCAGGCAGGCCGATGGGCGGGGCAGTTCTACGGTGCGCACAATATCGCGGCAGACTCGAGTGGCAATCTGTATGTCACCGAAACTTACGAAGGAAAACGTGTTCAGAAATTTCGCTACCAAGGTATGGGCCCCGTTAACACGCCCTGGGTGCAGTAGGTCCTGCTTCGCAGCGTAGCGAGCCCTGACTGCTCTGGCCGCGAAGACTTCCGAGGCAGTAGTCCTGGTATAGAACGTCCGGTTGTGGCTGCAGATCTTCAGGTATAGATTCAGGCAGCACAAACCTGGAGATACCGATAAGATACAAAGATAAGATATAAAGAGCTGAACACACGTGATAAAAAGGGGGTCAGCAAGTTTGACAAGGCACGGACACCTGCTCTGGATACTGGGAGGAATCTTATTCATGTTACCCAGTATCTTTGGTAACGATCGAACCGAACTCATACCCATCGGAATAGTCTTTATTGTTGTTGGCATCGCAACCAAAACTAAGAATACTGAATTGGATGGTTGAAGAGGTCGTTGGCGGATTACGGGTAATATGAAAGCTGTTTTGAAATACACGCAACGGAAAATTCAATGTAGGGTTCTTGCCATGGGTAGAAATCATTAATCAGCACCACATCACTGAAGTTAATATTATGAAAATATTCGCGTTGACAATTTTGGGAGGGCTGTTGCTATTAAGCCCCGTAGATTTCATAAATGCTGCAGAGTTTTCTCAGGAAAGACCGGATGCAGACACGCTCTCTGCATTGCCTACCACCGACTGGCTGACCAATGGCGGAGACCTTTTCAACAGGAATTTTTCGCCGCTGTCGGAAATTAATGCTGAGAATGTGAATCAATTGGGTCCGGTGTGGCGAACCCACCTGGAAGGATCGGGAATCGGCGCAAAATATTCAGGTGAAGCACAGCCCATCGTCTATGAAGGGGTCATGTATATTATCACTGGCGCTGACGATGTTTTTGCCCTTAGCGTTGAAACAGGGGAAATTCTGTGGAACTACAAGGCTAATCTCACTGATGAAATATCCACCATCTGCTGTGGCTGGACCAGCCGTGGTGTTGGATTTGGCGAAGACAAAATATTCGTTGGTCAGTTGGACGGCGTACTGAAAGCACTGGACAAGGATAGTGGCGAGGAGCTGTGGTCGGTTCAGGCAGAATCCTGGCAGGAAGGTTACACAATCACTAGCGCACCACTCTATTTTGACGGAATGGTTTTCACTGGTTTTGCCGGTGCCGAATTTGCTGCCAGAGGACGCGTAAAAGCTTACAGTGCCGCGGATGGTCGCTTGTTGTGGACTTTTTATACTGTACCTGATCCTGGCGAGTTCGGTTATGAATCCTGGCCGGCGGACAATGACGCCTGGCGAACCGGGGGAGGGACTGTGTGGCATACCCCTGCAGTCGATGCCGAACTGGGTATGCTGTATTTTTCTACGGGTAATCCAGGGCCAGATTACAATGGCGCAGTGCGCGCAGGGGACAACCTCTTTACAGCATCAATTGTCGCGCTGGATATCTACACAGGCGAGTATCGCTGGCATTTTCAGCAGGTTCATCATGACATTTGGGACTATGATGCTCCCAATCCCGTTGTATTGTTCGACCTGGAATATAATGGAGTCCCTCGTAAAGGGCTGGCGCAAGCGGGTAAGACCGGCTGGCTTTATATTCTTGATCGTGTAAACGGTGAGCCGTTGGTCGGGATTGAGGAACGGCCGGTTCCACAGGAGCCAAGACAGGCTACAGCTGCGACTCAACCTTATCCTGTCGGTGATGCTTTTGTTTCACAGACACTGGACATTCCCCCGGAAGGATTTCAGTTGATTAACGACGGCGCCATATTCACGCCATTCTGGGATGAACCGGTCATGCTGCGTCGCAGCGAAGCCAACTGGCCGCCAAGCACTGTCGACCCGGACAATGGAGTAATGTACGTCTGTGCGGGAGAGCGGCAGGCTGCTTACTCCGTAAGAGGCGAACTGGAACAGGTGGAATCAGGGGATCGCTATACGGGTGGGAGCATGCGATTTGCCCCCATTTCCGTTACCGGTACAGTGACAGCCATGGATCTGCGCACCAATCGCAGAATTTGGAGCCAGCGCTGGTCCAGCCGTTGCTACAGTGGTCTGGTAGCAACTGCTGGCGACCTGTTGTTTGCGGGCCGCAATGACGGCCGTTTTACCGCCATGGATGCGCGTGACGGAAGCAAGCTGTGGGAGTTCATGACAGATGCAGGCGTCAATGCACCGCCCGCGGTGTTCGAACACGATGGCAAACAATATGTGGCAGTTCTCTCCGCCGGGAACTTGCTGGTCAATGCGAATCGTGGTGACAGCTTATGGCTGTTCGCCCTGCAGGATGAGGGTACACAAAGCAGTTTCGTCCTGGACCAGGTCACGCCCCCCATGCCTAACTTCGATGGGCAAAGGCTGTTTGCCCAGGCTTGCCAGTTCTGTCATGGCCTTCGTGGTGAAGGGGGGCACAATGGAATGCCACTGGAGGGCCTTGCCGCATTCACTACCAACTATGTGGCTGAGATAATTTCAAATGGTTTGAACAACATGCCTTCGTTTGCATCGACCTACAGTGCTGCGGAGATCAGGTCGGTGGCGGAGCATGTAAGAACATTGAACAGGGATATTCTCAATAGGAACAGCCGGTAGCCCAGGTGAAATCAGCGACTGAAAAATCGATTTGGAAGAGGTGGTCGGCTTCTTGCGCGGTCAGTTAATCGGGGTAGATCCCTCTGGAATGCAACAGCAATGAGTAACGAGGAACAGATTCAGGCCCTTATAGAAGAGGCGGGCAATGCGTTTAGCGCTCTGGATTTCGATCGATGGCTGAACTGTTTTCACAGCCCTCGGACGGTCATTCTTCCTGGCAGCGTATTTTCTTCCGGTTCATACGACGAAAGTAAGGCCGCCCTTATGCCTGTTTTCGAAAGGGTGCAACAGAAAGGATTCAAAAGGACGCAACTGGATCTTTGTAACATCAGGATTCTCAGTGACACAACTGCTATAGCGAGCACGGTATGGACCAGGTTCGGATCCGACGAGCAGGTTTTGGAACGGCTAGGAGCAACCTACATGTTGCTGCATGCTGATGGGCAATGGAAGATCGCCGTGCTGACCGCCCATGGTGCAGATGTGATCGTAGTTACTGAATCAATACCATGACCAGGGTAATGGTTACCGGAGCTTTCGGACAGATCGGCACCGAGCTGACAGCTGCTCTTCGTAAGGTCTACGGTTTGAACAATGTGCTGGTAACCGGCCGGCGTTTACGCCAGCAGGGTACGCTCATGGACGGTCCCACTGCCGAGCTGGATGTGACCGATGGGCAGGCTGTATTGCAAGTGGTTCAGCAGTACCGGATAGAAGTGATTTACCACCTGGCAGCTCGTTTGTCTGCCATTGGTGAACAGGAACCTCAATCGGCATGGCGCATCAACATGGAAGGGCTTCACAACGTACTGGAAGCTGCTCGTCTCGGTGGCGTTCAGCGGGTGTTCTGGCCCAGTTCCATCGCGGTATTCGGTCCGCAGACCCCCAAGGATCATGTGCCCCAGGATACTGTGATGCGGCCGACCACCATATATGGGGTTTGCAAGGTGGCGGGCGAATTACTGTGTGACTACTACGTGCACAAGTATAAGCTTGATGTACGTGGCGTCCGTTATCCTGGCGTTATCTCCAGTCAAAGCTTGCCTGGTGGTGGTACCACAGATTATGCCGTGGAGATATTTCACGAGGCCTTGAACAAGGGCAGTTATACGGCCTTTGTGCGGGAAGATACTGTGTTGCCGATGATTTACATGCCTGATTGCATCAAGGCGGCGATGTCGTTGATGGAGACAGATGGCAATCGCCTCAGGCATCATAATAGTTTCAATATTCAAGCCATGAGTTTCTCGGCAGCTGAATTGGCAACGGAGATTGCTAAACATCTTCCTGACTTTAACTGTTGCTACCAGCCGGATGATCGACAAGAGATTGCAGATACCTGGCCACGTAGCCTGGATGATTCAGCAGCGCGCGATGAATGGGACTGGGCGCCGGATTATGATCTGGCTCTAATGACGAAAGACATGCTGGAAAAACTGAGTAAGCGATAGCTATGAGTGAACTCGATACACGCCTTGCACAATCCCTGACTGAGCTGCACAACGCAGGGACCTACAAGTTGTTGCGTCCGATTACTGCGCCGATGGACACCCTCACTCATATAGAAGGTGTGGGCGAGGTGCTGGTGTTCTGTTCCAACAACTACCTGGGCCTGGCCAATCACCCCAAGGTATTGGAAGCGGCACGAGACGGTCTCAATCGATACGGTGCGGGTACTGCAAGCGTGCGTTTTATCTGCGGTACTTTTGCCTGTCATGAGGAGCTGGAAGTAAAAGTGGCACAGTTCATCGGTACCGAGGCAGCCTTGAGTTACACCAGTTGCTGGAACGCCAATGAGGGGTTGTTGCCGGCATTAGTGCAGGAAGGGGATATTATCATCTCTGATGAATCGAACCATGCCAGCATCATCGACGCCGGTCGACTATCGCGCGCCGACCGTAAAGTATTTTCTCACAGCGACATGGATTCCCTGCAGAACGAACTGGAAGACGCGGCAGAAGCCGTGGTAAAGGTTGTTATCACCGACGGGGTATTCAGTATGGAAGGAGACGTGGCGCTTTTGCCGGAGTTAACAGAGCTTTGTAATCGTCACGGAGCAACTCTGGTGGTAGATGATTCACACGGTACCGGTGTGCTTGGAAATCATGGTCGAGGCAGCCATGAACATTACGGTTTGTCCTGCCAATCGCCAGGCGGCGTAGATATCATAACCAGTACCTTCGGCAAGGCGCTTGGTGGTGGCAATGGTGGTTTCGTGGCGGGCTCAAAAGACCTGGTGGACTACCTGATCCAGCGCAGTCGGCCCCATTTGTTTTCCAATGCCCTGGCGCCTCCCACTGCCTGTGCGGCACTGGCAGCGCTGAATGTTCTGGAGCAGGAGCCTGAGCGGGTAGCTGGGCTGCACGACAATGTCAGTACCATGCGGGAAGGTCTGCGGGCTCTTGGCTATGAAGTAATGGATTCGCCTACCGGTATTATCCCTATTATGATCGGTGATACCGCTGCAGCGATACGCTTGTCGAACCGACTGCTGGAGATGGGCATCCTGGTGGTAGGTTTTGGTTTTCCGGTGGTGCCGGAAGGCAAGGCTCGATTGCGTGTGCAAATGTCTGCGGCTCACACCCGTGAACAGATAGACCAGACCCTGGAAGCCTTTGCTGACTTGAAATCCTCAGTGGCATGAACCCGGTAATTCGTAATAGTTCCTTCTGTCTGGTGCACACACCGGATCTGGTGCGTTACGGTTCCAAGCCCCGGCGTCAGACCAGTATTGATTGCTCTCATGGGGAACGCCTTGCAGCAGGATTGAGGTCGTTCCAGGCAGCCGTGGATTATCCTCCCAACCAGGTTTTCATAGGCAACCTGTCTCCAGACCAGCTGGGTGCAATGCCCCGGCCCTGGTATCAGGCCGAAAAGCAGGCATCCACCACAGGACCTTTTGGCGAAATCATTTCCCAGGATCTCTTTTATGCCGTGCTGAAGCAGGCTGATATTCTGCACCCACCTTTGGTCGAGCTCACCGGTGAAAGCGCCGCCGAACTGCAGGAATTGCTTCAGGCGCACAAGGTGCTCAAAGATCTGGATCAGGGGCATTGGCAGGGTGTGGCCGTGCAGGAACTGTCCGCGACAATTACCGGAGATTGCCTGCCACTAACTACTGGCAAGCAATTGCGTGGCTGCATACGTCGAGATGATCGGGCGGAAGGGAAAGAGGACGACAACCTCGCGTCTCACATTTTACTCGAAGCACTGGCTACCAAAGCGTCGGCAGCCATCGCCCTGCGTCGGTTACTGCACCGCGAGGGCATCGCTCCTCAGCAGGTGGATTACCTGATCAGTTGTGGTGAAGAAGCAGTCGGCGATCGCTATCAGCGTGGTGGTGGCGGAATGGCCAAGGCGGTTGGTGAATTCTGCGGCTGCACTAATGCTTCCGGCATGGACATCAAAAACTTTTGTGCCGCCCCTGCATCCGCTTTGGTTACCGCCGGGGCGCTTGTTAAAGCCGGAATCTATGAACGGATTGCGGTAATCGCTGGGGGTTCGCTGGCCAAGCTGGGCATGAAGTCTGCGGCGATGCTGGAACAGGGAATACCGGTGTTGGGCGATTGCCTCGGATGCATGGCTTTTCTGGTGACCCGTGACGATGGTATAAGTCCCGTTCTGCAACTGGAACATGGCACCGTGGGCACAGCGCGGATCGGATCCAGTGTGTCCGATGAATTGGTGTATCGGCAATTGATTATTGATCCGCTCTCAGCTCTTGGTCTGACTATGAAGGATGTTGACAAATACGCGCCAGAGTTACACAACGCTGAGCTTATGGAGTACTCCGGATCGGGCGATGTGGCACACAAGAACTATCGCATGATTGCAGCCATGGCCGTCATGTCCGGGGCAATCGACAAGTCCGATATGCGACATTTTACCGAGCAGGTTGGCATGGTAGGATTTGCCCCACCCCAGGGACATATTCCTTCCGGGGTTGCCTATATCGGTCATGCTTTGAAAGCCATAAACGAGGGCAGGCTCAAGCGGGTAATGATTCTTTCGAAAGCCAGCCTGTTTCTGAATCGACTGACCGGATTGTATGACGGGGTTTCTTTCCTGCTGGAGGCTAATCCCGCCGCCAACAATCCGCCGTGAACTATTCGGGGTAAACAATCCGGGGTAAAACAATCCGGGGTAAACAAAGAGAAACGACAATGTTGAAAGATAAGAAAGTTGCTGTTTTCGGTGAGCGAGACGATGTCGCAGGCCTGGCCGTGCGAAATTGCGTCGAAGCTGCCGGTGCGCAAGTAATTTACGAAACGACGTCCTGTTTCGTCTGAACTTCCGCCGGTGCCGCAAGTCTTGCGGCCCAGGAAGATATCAAGAGGCTTGCAGAAGAGTGCGGGGTCGACAGTCTTGTGCTGGTGTTCGGCCTGAACGAACTTTTCAATCTCCGTATCATGGCATCCACTTTCAAGGAAGGCGACCCCAGCTTTGCCGGCGCCCTCGGCGGTGTGGCGCTGGGGCTGAAAAGCTACCATATCTTTGAATTGAAAGACGAAATTCCAGAGGACGTGTGGCAAAAGGAAATGGCGTTCAAGGAACTGGAAGTCGAGGACGAGCACATTGCCGAGATCTGCACGCTGATGGCGGAAATCCGTGGGGATTAAGAAGAAAGCAGTCAGCATGGACAAGGCGGTCATTTCGAGATACGGTTGATAGCCCACTCTTGATCAAACATCACAAATTCAAACAATAGAGTTCAGGAGAAATACGATGATTAAGAATAAACGATTCCTGATAGCCGCATCTGTCACGCTGGGTGCACTGGCGTTGCCCGGCATTTCAATTATTGCGCAACAACAGGATGAAGAACCGCCGGAAATGGGCTTCTTTATTACCAGTCGAAGTCTCGGAGATGGCGGTAATCTAGGCGGACTGGCAGGTGCCGATGCCCACTGTGAGGCGCTGGCCGGGGCTGCAGGTTCAACCCGAACCTGGGCAGCCTATCTCAGCACCCAGGGACCTGGCGCAGTCAATGCCCGGGATCGAATCGGCTCAGGACCCTGGGCCAATGCCAATGGCGTGATCATGGCCAGGGATGTAGAAAGTCTCCACTACGATAACTCCAACTTCAATTGGGAATTCACTCTCGATGAGAACGGCAATCAGTTTGCTTCACGTATCGACGGAGATCCCGATTTTTCTGAGCATGACGTGTTGACTGGTTCACGCATTGACGGCACCGCCTTCCCCCCGGGCCAGGATCAGACCTGTAACAACTGGACCAGTAACAGCGAGGGGAGTGCGAGGGTAGGTCACGCCGACCGTTACTCTTTCATGACACCGGGATCACCGTGGAACTCAGCCCACGGCACACCGGGCTGTACTCAGGCGAACCTGGTTCAGGTGGGCGGAGCCGGACTGCTTTACTGCTTTGCCACCGACTGATCGCAGAATCTACAACTTGGAAGAAGCAGGTTGGGGCAGATGGTAAAAATATTGTCTGCTCTGATTCTGCCACTCATCAGATGACCGGATTCAATGCCTCTGGAATTTTACTGCTAACGGGCCTGGCCTTCGCCTTCCGGGCACTCGCGGCTGAGCCGGATTCGCAAGCGGTTGATTTTACCGTGGAGCAGGCTCGCCAGGGCGAGATTGCCTACATGGAAAAGTGTGCCTCCTGCCACGGTTCCGGTCTGGAAGGATTTGGCCTGGTGCCGGGCCTCAGTGGCAATTACTTTGTCGAGCGCTGGGGTGATGTTGCTCTGACTCAACTGGCTGAGGATGTCCGTCGTATGCCCCCTGGTCAAGAGAGTTCATTAAGCAGCCCGGAATCTGCGAATCTCCTTGCATTCCTGCTAAGCCACAACGGTATTGCAGCGTCTGATAATCTGATGTCTGAACAGCTTGCTGATCTGCAAGGGTTAATTATACCGCTCAGTCAACTTAATGCACAGAACAGGCCGGTTGCAAGCCCTCTGGTTTATCATACCGACGGCCCTCTGGCGAATTCTCAGCTGCTGGACAATCTCAGCCCGGTGACAGATGAGATGCTGCTGAATCCACCGCAGCAAGACTGGATCAACTGGCGCCGCACCTTGAATGCCTGGGGACACAGTCCTCTGGGGCAGATCAACCGGGACAACGTCAATGAATTGCAGTTAGCATGGAGCTGGTCACTGCCGACCGGAGCCAACATGATGGCGCCGATCGTCCACGATGGTGTGATGTTCACATACAGTTTTGGCGATGTGGTGCAGGCATTCGATGCCAGCAGTGGCGAACTGTTATGGGGCTGGCAGCGCAATTTGGAGCCGGGTCGCGACCCGGATTCGAAGAAAGGCCTGGCGATCTACCAGCACAAATTGATCGTTCCCACTTCCGATATGCACCTGATAGCCCTGGACGTGCGCACTGGCCAGCAGCTTTGGGACCATCAGGTTGAACTCGATGGCGAAGACGGCCATTGGTTTAAGAGCGCACCGGTTATCGCCAATGGCAAGGCCATTATTGGCTTGACCGGTCGCCAGGCGGTAGAAGGCGGCAATTTCATCCTGGCGGTGGATCTGGAGTCTGGCGAGGAAGCATGGCGTTTCTGGACTATTGCCCGGCCGGACGAGCCTGGCGGTGACACCTGGAACGGCTTGCCACTGGATCAGCGGACCGGTGGCTCGGTGTGGATTCCTGGCAGCTTTGATCCGGAACTTAATCTGGTTTACTTCGGGCCTGCACCTACTTATGACACGGAACGACTGCGACAGGTTCCAGGTGATCTGAATACGAAGAATGATGCGCTCTTCACCAACAGCACTGTCGCTCTCGATGCCGATACCGGCCAACTGGTCTGGCACTATCAGCATGCCCGCAACGATCAGCTTGATCATGATTGGGCCTATGAAAGACAGATTATGGAATTACCGGTTAATGGAGCGCTGCGCAAGGTAGTTGTGACCGGTGGTAAGCTGGCGATCTTTGAAGCCATGGATGCTGCTACTGGAGAGTACCTGTGGTCCTTCGATCTGGACATGCAGAACGTGTATTCCGAGATTAATCCGGCTAACGGTGAGAAAACTTTGTATCCCGGCGCCATACCTGCGCTGGATGACGTGTTGAGCCAGTATTCATTGGCTGGTATCTGTCCTGACTGGCTGGGTGCACGCAATATGCAGTCCACTGCTTTCAATCCGGTTACGCGAAGATTATTTGTTCCACTTTCCGACACCTGTCTGGATGATGATAGTGGTGAGCGCTGGCAGAAGTATCCGGACCCGGGTACGGATGGCAGCTACGGGATTATCCAGGCTGTCGATCTGAGCACCAGGGAAGTGGTGTGGACTTCACGCCAGACAGGTCCACAAGCTGCTGCCAATCTGACCACCGACGGAGGACTGTTGTTTATCGGATCGGTGGATCGCTGGTTCAAGGCGCTGGACCAGGACAGTGGCGAGGTCTTGTGGCAGCGTCGACTGGACAACGCACTGAATTCGTATCCGGTGACTTACCAGGTCGATGGCAGACAGTATGTTGCAGTGGCAACCAACAGCGGGGGTATTCATACCCGCACCATGCGCAACGCCGCAGGTATCAATTTGCCGCCGGCAGGTGCAACCCTGTGGGTATTTGCCCTGCCTGACCTGGACTGAATTCGAGAAGTGAGACCATGGTTTCCAGACGCACGCTATTAAAGGTCGCCGCCGGGGCACCGTTGCTGGCCGGTTGCAGTGTTTCAATGTCCCCTGGGGTCGGCATTGCCAACCACTCACCTTCCGGTGTACCACTGCGACGAGTACAGGTTGCCGATGAGCGGGTTATTCGTACGGTTGCGGGTTTGCGACCGTTCCGCCGCCAGGGTTTTCGGGTTGACGCGAAGCGTATGGATGACAAACTGGTTATCCACAATTATGGCCACGGTGGCGGCGGAATCACCCTGTCCTGGGGCAGCTCCTTTCTGGCAACCGAATTTGCCATGCAGACCAGCCACCGCAGCTGCGCAGTGCTTGGTTCCGGGGTGATGGGCCTGACCACTGCTCGTCTTATGCAGGACCGCGGCTGGGATGTCACCATCTATACCAAGGATTTACCACCCGACACCACGTCCAACATAGCCGGTGGACAATGGTCACCGACGTCGGTATATCGCGCAGAATTTGTGACGCCCGCTTTTCGTTCCCAGTTTGAACGTGCCATGGCCTTTGCCTACCGCTATTACCAGAACTTGGTGGGGTCGCGCTACGGCGTACGCTGGATTGGCAACTGCGAAATTGCTTCCGGACCGCCGGCGGACGACAATTTTAATTACCGTTATGCTGATTTCTATCCTCAGCTTCAGGAGTTGCCTGCGGACAGGCATCCGTTCGCAGCTCAGCATGTGCGTTATTTCGATACCATGCTGATCGAGCCAGCAACCTTTCTGCTTGCACTGGTGCAGGATTTTCACGTGGCTGGCGGCACATTACATGTAAAGGAAATGCGCGACCAAGGCGAAGTACTGACCCTGGAAGAGCCAGTTGTCTTTAATTGTACCGGTCTCGGCTCCAGTGTGCTCTTTAATGATACAGATCTGCAACCGATACGCGGTCAGCTGAGTTTTCTGTTACCCCAGGAAGAAGTTGACTACATCATTGTCGGTAATGGTGGCCTGTACATGTTTCCCCGCAGCGATGGAATTCTGCTTGGCGGCACCTTCGAATATGATCAGTGGCTGGCGGAGCCTGATCCTGCTGCCACCCGACGCATACTGGATGGGCATCGTGCGTTCTTCGAGTCTATGGACGACCCCTGGTCAACTGCATAAACAGACGGGTAGGTCCGCTTTAGTCAAATACTCTTTGCTCTGTTATTTCCGTCTGCAGTGCTATCAGCGCCCGCTTTAGCAAATCCTCGCGCAGAGTGAATTCCTGTTCGAGCGACAGGGCAGGGTCACCCAGCGGATGAGGAATGGCAATGCTGGGTACGATACGATTGGCACCGACCGTCAGGGAAATCGGCACAATAGAGCAGAGATGGACCGTGGGCAACCCGGCCCGCTCCAGTTCCTTCACCATCGTTGCCCCGCAACGAGTACAGGTTCCTCAGGTGGAAGTGAAGATCACTGCCTGGACACCTTCGTTGACCAGCAGGGCAGCGATCTCCTGTCCATAACGTCGCGCTCTTTCCACAGAGGTAGCGTTGCCCACCGTGGCATAGTAAGTCTCGGACAACTTGCCAATACGCCCTTTCTGTTCGAGGGAGCGGGCGGCATCCACGGGTAGAACCCGGTCAGGATCCTGGTTGGCATAAGTGGGATCGTAGCCGCCATGCACACTCTGGTGTGTGCCGGAGCTAAGCCCATTAAGTCCGTTAAGCGAGTAGGCGCCGAACCTGCTGGCATTGGCTGCTTCGATATGGTCCGGATTGCCTTTTGGTACGATACCTCCTGAGGTCACCAGGGCAATTTTGCAGGTAGAGACATCGATCAGCGCGGGTGCCGGAGGCACCCGGTCGAATACCGGCATGGCATATTCTGTTCTGAACGGAGCGCCTTCGAGTTTCGCCAGCAGCATATCCACGGCTCTCTCGGCCCCGGTCTTTTCAGCCATGTAGTTCTGGCGAATGCCGCGACTGATGGTGTGATCCTGATCCGGTTGCAAAGGCTCACCCGCCAGCAGCCTGGTTGCTGCGCTCGTCATACGCCTGATCGCTTCCTGCATCCCCATGACATCTGACGCTGTTTCGATCATTGTGACCTGGCGCCTGAAACTGTCGACGGCGGGATTTTCCGGAAACATGCCGGTCAGGGCCGGAATATTCAACTGCTCGGTTGCCGCCTTACAGACAGTCGCACAGGCCATGCCGTAGCGCCCGGCATTGAATGCTGGTCCAGCCAGCACCAGCTGTGGCAAAGGATCGCAATGTGCCTGCAACAGAGCCAGAATAGTTTCGGCAGCTGTGTCCAGGTTTTCGGCAACATAGTTGTCTCCAGCCACCAGGGTCCCGACAATTTCCATCTGCGGTGCCATTTGCTGCAACAGCTTGCCTGGACCTCTGGCACCATCAAGCCATTGCGGGGCCAGATCAGCTTTTTCTTCCCCACCCAGTCCACCGAAAAACTGGTTCAGGTAAAGCACAATGCGGATCGGTTTATTCACATCTATACCTTTATAGCGCTATATCTCTCGGCAGCTCAGCCGGCCGTAGCCAAGCTGATTGGTGGCACCGATAATAGCCTGTAATTCGACTTCCAGGCTGCCATCTTCATGGAGGCTGCCGGCATACCCGCCAGCCAGCCTGGCAACATCCGGTACTGGGCCGATGGTGGTTGTCATCGGGGGTAACAGTAACTTCTCATTGGCATTACCTGTGGAGACGATAGCGTCTGCTTCCGGCGTGGTGTCGGCAATTGATTGTGAGCCGCCATCTGCGCCGGCAAACTCGTCGGTAATGCCCACAGTCCTGATTCCCTGCTGCTCAAGGCCACGCAGTATCATCACCAGATCAGCATCGGGATTACCGAATCCTTCCTTGCTGATTATGGCGCCATTTATGTCGCTCTTTATGGCACCTTTTATGGAACCCTGGGTATTCAGCTCCGTCACCATTGCTACAGCCGCGGCGGCTGATCGTTGTTTGTCTGCCAGCCGGACCGGCTGACTGGTTATCACCACGCCGGTGAAATTCCAGCGTTTCCCGTGACCATTCAATAACTCCCGAACAACCGGATTATTGCAATGGTGAAAACTGGTGTTTTTGTCACATGCGCTGACACAATTGCCTGAGATAATTCCGGCGTCGAGTATCACCCGGGGGTCGACACTGATTGGTAAGTTCTGCCTGGCGTTCTGTCCCATTACGTAAGTGTCATGAAGCAGTCCCTGGCTCAGGACCATCAGCACATAGGCGATATTCGGCAGCGAGGGATCCATGCCGATTTCATCCCAAAGGATTTCTTCCGTACTGTCTACATGTGTGTCCTGGCTCTTTTCAGCCAGGTATTCAGAAGCCAGCAACCCTGCCTTGCGGAGCGCTTCCTCGTGCTCATGAGGCGGCAAGTCATCCACAACTTCAAGTTCAAGGATCACCAGGGGCATTGAAGAGAAAGGAGAATACAAAGCGCCGCGCCCGGACATATCAATGATGCCTTCCTGAAAGCCGACGATTGGACCGGTAGTCACTACCGCCATGTTATCCAGTATCAGACGGCTACCATTGCCGTAACCTTTGTTATCGAGTTTCAGCGAAGGCTGAATGACATCTTTGACACATAGCACCCGGGTGGAATCGTCAGGATGTGCAAGATGTACGGATACAGTGCTCAGACGGGAATCTGCGGTTAGCAGAGAGGTGGCAAGATCAGCCGTTTCTATAGTCAGTACGCCCTGGTCAAACCCGGTACGATCGCCGGTTTCGACCTTCTGTACCACCAGTTTTTTCAAAATCAATGACATGGATTTCGCTTTGCTTTTGACTGTAACAACCGTTCTACCGGATCCAACCGGCGTGTGCCCCTGGCACATGTTCCCTGGAATTGTATCGAAGATCAAAATAGATCACACTGGCGGGGCTTTGTTCTTATTCAGGATCAAATTGACGGTGGAAGATCAGGCAAAAACTATAAAAACTGAAACTGAAAAGCCCGGGGCGGCTTCCTATCTGCGTTTCCCCTTGTCCACGCGCGTGTTGCACTGGCTTTCGGCGCTGGCAATCTTCGGGCTATTGTGGAGCGGTTTCTGGATATTCAATATTCACCCGCGGCTCTATTGGGGCGAAGTTGGCTATTTCGGTTCACCCGCCGTTGCCGAAATCGTAGCTGACACCTCCACAGAACCCGCGCAGATGACAATCAGGATCGGCGGCGCTTCGCTGGATGTCACCGGTTTCATGGGCCGCGTGAACAGACAGCCTTTTGTTAGGATTTTTAATTTCCCTGAGGGATTTCAGTTCGGCGCGACGCGCGCGCTGCATTTTACCGCTGCCTGGGTGCTGGTGCTCAGCTGGCTGGGCTATGTTTACCATCTGATCCGAAGCGGCAGGCTAAGGAATAACTGGCTGCCAGGTCGAAGCGAGTTATCCCCTGGCCACCTGGCCCGGGATGTAGTCGATCATCTGAAACTGCGCCGGGCTAAAGGAGATGCAGCACGTCAGTACAACACCCTGCAGAAACTCAGTTACCTTTCTGTCATGTTCGTGCTGCTGCCGCTGGTTTTTCTTAGCGGACTTACCATGTCCAACAGCGTCACCACCGCCTGGCCGTTTCTTTTTGATCTGTTCGGTGGGCGCCAGTCTGCACGAACGCTGCATTTCCTGTTTGCTTCACTGACTGTAATGTTTGTCTTCGTACATGTGCTGCAGTTGTTTGTTGTGGGATTTATCAATCACCTGCGAGCGATGATAACCGGACGCTTTCGCTTCACCCCGGAGCAGAACTGATGGCGAACAGGATCAGTCGCAGAACTCTCCTGCACGGTGCCATCGCTGGCGGTGCACTCGGTGGTATCGCGCTTGCAGTGCAGCGCTTTCCAGGAACCATTCGTAATCTCTACGATGTTGCCGATGCGCTGAATTACAGCGTTCATGATTTGCTGTTGTCCGGGCACCCGCTGGTACGGGAATTCAGCAGGTCAGATATCGTGTTGGACTTTCCGACCAGTGGTGTGACTTCACCAAGAGACGAACGTTATCAGTTACTCAAGGAAAACGGATTCTCCGACTGGCGATTTTCCGTTGATGGGCTGGTGGAAAAGCCGCTTGAATTTTCTCTGGCGGAACTTCAGGCCATGCCATCGCAAACCCAGATTACGCTGCATACCTGCGATGAAGGTTGGAGTGCTATCGGCTCCTGGACCGGGGTACCACTTTCTCACCTGCTTAATCTGGCTGGACTGGCGCCAGGTGCCAGGTATGTGGTTTTTCATTGTATGGATACGCAGTACAATCAATTACCGTACTACGAAAGTATCGACCTGTTTGCTGCCAGTCACCCGCAAACCATACTTGCCTATGGACTTAACGGAGAGGCATTACCCGAGAAAAACGGAGCACCCCTGCGGCTGCGCATCGAAACCCAGATTGGCTACAAGCATGCCAAGTTTGTGGAGCGGGTAGAAGTCGTCGATAGCCTGAAGCCGATTGGTGAGGGACGGGGTGGCTGGTGGGAAGACTGGAATGGGGCTGTCTGGTACGCCGGGCTGTAACGAAATCAGCTACGCTGGGCTATAAAAAAAAGCTGGGAGAATATAGATTCATCTCCCAGCTTTTCCCGGTTTTTCCCAGCTTTCGAATTCCGACCAATAGCGATCAACGGTTAGTCATCAATCCCAAATTCTTCATGTAACTCCAGGGTACGGGCGCCGGCCAGTGAACCTGGCATGGAGTAATTGCCTTCATGGCAGGCGTATTCGTAAAGCCGGCCTTCGGTAGCGTAGAAACTCAGTTCGGCAGTCCACGCTTGCTGATAAAGGTTACTGTCTTCGACGGTAAACCGGTAAACCATTTCACCATCGGAGTAGCGGCTGAAGCGTTCGATGATGCGACCCTGTTTGGTGATCGGCACCGAGCTTTGACGTAGTTGCTGCGGTTTGATGTTGACGGTTTCCACCACCAGCTCATCTGCCTCATACCAGCCGACCGAATCGCCGAACCACGGTTCATGGACGGCAGGTAGACGATTGGCGCGTGCTTCTTCGGGCGACGCGAAAATTGGAATGATACGGGCATCGTGCACCATCTCCACCAGGATCATCACGTAGTCATCGGTTTGCACGAACTGGTAGGTGTTGTTGTAGAGCGCACCCATCATGCCGGGCCCTGCCTTGTTGCCGAATCCTATCAGGCAGCGCTCCGAGATAGGGAACGCTTCCGGGCCACTGAAATCGGCAACACCGGTTGCATAACGGGCGCCGAAACTGGCACGCTCGAAGTCGAAGCGTGGATTATCCAGCCAGGGTACACGTCCGTTTTCCGGATTGACGATATAGGAAGTCCGATGCTCGCCCTTCACCAGGGCCAGGTTGGAACCGGGATCGACCCAGAAATTGTTGTAGGCACGGACACCAAAATCGTCAGCACCCTGTTCCGGCAGGTCATTGACTCCGTCGCCTTCATCCAGGCCTCCTTCGATGCCGGCAATGGGCGTTCTGGCCGCAATAACCCGTGCTTCCTCTGGAGAGACTACCAATGTTTCTACGCCCGCAGGACGCTGCAGATTGGTCAGCGACGCATTGGTCCAGGTGCCCTCGAGATCGGGTCGATCCGACATCTGTGCCTGAAGTGGGAGCGCGAGAACAGCCAGGATCAGAGTTAGTAACGTGCGATCAAGGGAAAAAATTCGTGAGGAACTCATGGTAAGGCTCCTTTCTGTGTGTTGTAAGTGAGTGTATTAGTTGTTTTTTAATTAGCCCTACACAATACGTAAGACGCGCGCTCTTGTCCATCGACAATTAGCTGTCACAATACTGGCAGGCTGGTTTTTCGCGTTGCGGGACAATGGCTGAGGCCAATTTGAGGCTAGAGTATCTCGAACACGAATACCCGGGTGGTGGCACTAGGTATTTCGCCAGCGTGGCGCGTGCCGCGAAGGATAAAATTCACGTTTGGTGCGTTTTCCTCATCAAACCATACCACGACGGCATCATACTGGTGAGCATGCAGTGCGGAGTCTGTTGCGCTATGGTCGGGGGATATTCCCATACTCTTACCCGCTCATTGGCACGTCAGTCCAGGGGGCTGTCGATGGGAAATGCTGGTATGCCGCTGTTCTCACCGACAGCATTCTGTGTGTCTCGCTTTATCTGAATGAAAATTGCTTGCAGGGGTTCATCGCTGACCCCTGTTGCAGTATGGGTTACGCCACTTGGCTGAAATGAAATATTCCAGGCATCGGTAATTACATCGCGCGCTTCGCCTTCCAGAGACGCGGTGACTCTGTCGCCGGCGGAATAATAAACACCTGAATAAACACCTGTATGAGGGTAGCGGTGCCGATGTATCGGGTATTCCTGTTTGAGCCAGCTGATATTCCAGACAATGACGTGCTGGTTCTCCAGAGCTTTTCCGGCACCCGCACGAGGGTAGGCAGGTGGATATTCGACCTGGGCGGGCGCCGGGACAAGGAAAAAGTAACAAGGAAAAAAGTACAGATAATTAAAATAAAACGATTCATCTTTACTGATTACCCTGAAAAACATTAAGCACGTAGTTAGCCACATCGGTGGCGCAGTTTGATGAGTCGTTGTCCCTGCAAGCCGCCGGGTTTCCTTGCGGCATGCTGTTGTCAATGAATATACGCAGCGTGTTAAAGGTGTCGAAGGGACTTGTACGCAGGTTAGGTGCTATACCGCCCGTTCCATTTTCCCCGTGACAGCTGCTACACAGCTGATTGTACTGGGTCTGGCCACGATCAATACTTTCCTGCAGGGGGTCTGGCTGTGGTTCGGGGTCCGGGTCCGGTTGAACTGCAGCAACGCTGAGTATCTCCGGATTACCGAGGGTGATTGGTTCGTCGTTGACTGGAAGCAAGTTTATCTCGTAAACGTCATTATTGAAGACCAGTGCCGGTATATACAGCGAGCTGCCATTGAAAAATGCAGCCTGATCCCCGGGGACGATGCCGGTGCCGTAAAGGTAAAAGTCCAGAACACCGAACTCCAGCGTTTCCACATTGACGGTAAAATTGGCGTTGGCGATACCAATGCCAGGCGCGTTGAGTTCAGGGACATTCAATACGTTGATGGAAGGTTGAAAGATGGCAAATGGATCTGCCTGTACAGGTACCTCAGCGGACAACCCATCAAACCGAGTGGGAGAAGCGTTCTGAGCCTGGCCGTTGCCGCTGAGTGACTGCTGTCCATTGCGCGGTAATTGCTCGCGGCTGTAATTCAGAATGTTGCTGCCTGTGCCGAAATCCAGCGTCCCGCCAGCGAGGGGGATAAAGTTATCTGGCAATATGTAGTCAGGTGTCAGACCGGTCAGATTGGAAAAACGCTGGGTCGCGAGCAGCACCGTTCGGTTGGCGGTACTCCCACTGAGATCACTGTCAAATATGAATTGCTGGTTTGCGACGTCCGGGCCGGAGCTGACAATCGTTTGACCGCCAAGCTCCTGTTCGGCGGCCGAGCTTGTTGACAGCTCAATATACTGAATCGTGCCGTCCGAGTTGCTGAAAATCTCGTTGAAGTCCCACAGGTGGAACGAGGCGAATGCGTTGTGGGGGGCTAGAAATACTGCGAGTATAGAGGCAATCGCAGCCACTATTCGGTTCATTGCTTGTTTCATCTTGTTCTCTTCGCTATTGCCGGGGACGCCACTATGTTCGTGCTGCTGATCATTTTTCTGGAGCTCTGCTGATCAAAGCCTGCTGATTTCAACCGCCAACTCAGTACAGGAGACTCGATAGTAGTCTGATTTCTTTCCCAGCAGGTACCGCAATCGCATGCGTCATATTGTCGCAGTCTCTGGCGCCGCTACCAGAGCCAGAACAGGTCCGTTGAAAGGGAATTTCAGGATCGGGATCCAGCGGGCCAGGGTGCTGGACACCACCCCCGTCAGGCTTTACGCTCTCATCCTACCTACAATAATAACAGGACCAATGTGTCCAGGCCGGTGTTGCTATGAAGCGAGAAAATCCCGATTCCAAGACCTCAGTCTTTAGCCGCAGAAACTTTATCAAGTCTGCCAGTGCCGCATCGGCATTCATGATTATACCCAGGTCGGTGCTGGGCGGAGAAAACCACATCGCACCCAGTGACCGCTTGAACATCGCCGCGGTCGGTGCCGGCGGCAAAGGCCGCTCCGATATCGAAAGTGTCGCCCACGAGAACATCTACGCGATTTGTGATGTCGATGACAATCGCCTGGCAGCAACCCTGGAGCAGGAATTTGCTGCGTCATTTCGGGATCGCGTGAAAACCTACCGTGATTACCGCGTAATGCTTGATAATGAACCAGAGGTCGACGCGGTATTGATCAGCACACCCGATCACATGCACGCGCCTATTGCCATCCATGCCATGAACCTGGGCAAGCACGTCTATGTGCAGAAGCCGCTATGCCACACTGTCACCGAAGCAAGATTACTGGCCCGGGTGGCGCGAGAAAACGACGTGGTCACCCAGATGGGAAACCAGGGGCATGCGGAAGAGGGTGCCCGACAGATTAACGAATGGGTGGCGTCCGGGGTGCTGGGTAATATCCGCGAAGTGCATTGTTGGACTAATCGCCCGGTGTGGCCCCAGGGTATAGCAAGGCCGGAAGGGAATATGCCTGTTCCAGGCACTGTTGGTTGGGATCTGTGGTTGGGCGCCGCACCGTACCGTCCATATATTGAGCGGGCCTATCATCCGTTTAACTGGCGTGGCTGGCTGGATTTTGGCACCGGCGTAGTAGGGGATATGGGCGCCCACATCATCGACCATCCTTACTGGGCGCTGGATCTGGGCTTACCGACTAAGGTGTCTGCCAGCTCTTCCCGTTTTGGTCGCGGGATGGAAACTTTCCCCATCGCCTCAAAGATCCATTTCGAATTTGCGGAAACTTCCAGCCGTCCGGCAGTCAGAATGACCTGGTATGACGGTGGTCTGTTACCGGAACGTCCAGTACAAATAGAGAATGGCCGACAAATGGGAGATAATGATGGTGGCGTGCTGATCGTTGGGGACCGGAATACGTTGATGCATGGTGTGTATGGACGTTATCCAAGGTTGATCCCGGAAGCCACTCACCTGGCCACCACTTCACCAGCGAAAGCTTTGCCGCGTTCACCGGGCATCTACCAGGAGTGGATCGATGCCATCAAGGACCGCAGCAAGCAGACTACGTCCGGCTTCGATTATTCGGGCCGGCTCACCGAAACCATGTTGCTGGGCAACATAGCTACTTTCCGTGCCAGTGAACACAAAGTACTGGAATATGACGGCGACGCAATGCGGTTCACGAATGATGAGGGTGCCAATGCCTACCTGGACAAGGAATACCGCCCAGGGTTCGGCATAGCCTGAATGTGATGCAAGGCTGTCGTACAAAAGTGCAATGCAAGGTTGTATTGGAAAAAGAAAGTATCTACGTTTCAATCAGGGGGATCCCATCACCATGGGAAGAGTTGTCTTTTTTTTCTGTACCATAATAGTTTCAACTGGCGCTTTTTCTCAAACCAGCAATGGCGCCATCAGTTCTTCCAGCCAGGATGGCTGGATCACCCTGTTCAACGGCAACGACCTGGACGACTGGATTCCCAAGTTCACCGGCCAGCAGTCAGGCGTCAACTACCTGGATACCTTCCGTGTCGAGAATGGAATCTTCACAGTATCTTACGAAAACTGGACTGACTTCAATGGCGAGTTCGGCCATATCTTCTACCGTGAACCTTTCTCCCATTACCTGCTGCGGGTGGAGTATCGCTTCGTCGATGACCAGGTCACCAACGGACCCGGTTGGGCGTTTCGCAACAACGGCATCATGTTTCACAGCCAGGACCCGGCTACCATGACTGTGGATCAGGAATTCCCGGTGTCCATTGAAGCACAGATGCTGGGTGGCAACGGTCGTGATACACGACCTACCGCCAACGTCTGCTCACCCGGAACTCACTATGTCATGAATGGCGAACTGGTTACCATCCATTGCACCAATTCAAGCTCCGAGACCTATCATGGCGATCAGTGGGTCACCATGGAGCTCGAAGTGCATGGCAGTGAGTTGATACGCCACGTGGTCAATGGTGAAACTGTATTCGAGTATTCTGATGTCCAGCTGGACGAATCAGACCCTGACGCACAGCGATTGATTGCCAGCGGCGCAGGACTGGAGATTACCGGCGGCTATATCGCCGTGCAGGCGGAAAGCCATCCAACGCAGATTCGGCGTATTGATCTGTTGCCGCTTGAGTCTGACTGAATCTGATGGTCAGAGGTGCTGCATTGACTGATACATTAATGTCTTCTTTGCTGCTAGAAGCGGTCCTTCCAATCAATGAAGGAAGGCTTGCCGAATTTTCTCTAGTAGGCCAACAGCAATGGAATCTACTCCTCCTTACCCAACCGGCATCTATGTGCTTAGACTGATATTTGATAATGACAGTCAATGGAAATAAGGAGGAGCCTGCTATGAAGATTACCCGAGTCGGTGTTGAATTGGCAAAAAATGTATTTCAACTGCACGGTGTTGAGCTATCAGGCGAATGTATTTGGAAACGCAAGTTAAGCCACAAGAATTGGTTGAGTGTGCTACTCAAAGAAACAGACCCTTCAGTCTCTGCATCATGTGTTGAGCGAGTTGAAGTCCCACCGCATTGCCAAAGGTAATCAATTAAGAGGCACTTGTAGAACTGGAAACTAGTCCCCCATACTGACCTGACGTGTGGCGAATCCACAATGGGATAGTCCCAGCGTCGGTGGTGACACGGAAATCGCGAAGGGCGCTGCCTGCTGCAAAACGTTCATTCCTAACAGGTTACGCCCGTTACTCTTGAGCACGGCCACCTCGACCGACCCCAACTCGCAACCATTCCCCAGGGAAAAACGTTCGACCAGATAGACATCCAGTACCTCGATTTTGCCGCTGGCCAACCGGGCACCCACACGACGGACCTTTTCGATCATGCCTTGTTCACGAATTTGTTTAAATAGGCTCAAACTGACCGTAACCATGCTCGCACCGGTATCCAGCAAGAATTCGGTCTCGATTCCACCCACCGTAGCGGTGACTGTATAGCTTCCCGCACCTGTGTGGCTGAGAGGCACGCTATGAGAAAACAATGCGGCAAATTCCACCTCTGGATTAGCGCGCAGGTTACTGGCCCCGCCCAGGGTTGCGATTAAAATCAGAATCACGGCAAAGTTGAGATAGACCAGAGAAATGTCACGATGTTGCTCTCGCATCTGGATTTTACCTAGGTTCTCAAAGAAACTTAGGTTGACCCAGGCAATTTATGGGCCAGTTATTTAACCTGTTGATTTTGTTAGGGGTCCAATTACCTTTAAGGACAGCATTGCACTATAACGGGGCAAAATGCACCAATATTGTGCGGGCTCTCGGGTGCGCGGAGCCCTGACACGCAGAGCCTTTATTATCACGTGCCAGCAACTGGCAGACGTCGGCATAGTAGGATTATAGGTATTTCCTATCGCCAATTCTGGCTGTTTATGTAAGTGCCAGGGCATTGTTTATATACACTACTCCCCGACACTCTGTTACGCGTTTAGTCAGTGATCTTTGGAGGAAGTAACATGCGTAAGTCAGTTCTAGCTATATGCCTTGCAGGTGCTCTGTTTTCACTACCGGCCATGACGGCTTTTGCGGATACTACTGGCGTAGAGATGGTCAAAGTCTGGTCCATCGACTTTTCCGGCCGCCCCCCTTTCAAGCGTCAACTGATTGAACTACCGGTAGCTGACGTGGCGCGGATGGAAGCCTCCAATGAAATTATCGAAACCAAGCGGGTGTGGACTGTCGATTATTCCGGTAAACCGCCCTTTCGGCGCAAATTTGAAGAAGTACCGGTGATCGACGCCGCCAGCCTCGAGGTGAATGAGGCTGACAAGCCAGTCCGCAAGAAGCCCCTGGGTTCGGTCAAGCGACACCGCTAGGCGTGTAGGGCACTGAAACCGGGAGCAAGTTAAGCCCCGGGATCAGTGAGGCAGCGGCTGTTGACAATGCAGTCCCGGAGATAGCATGAAAATCCAGCACATCGTCTGCCTGTGGCTGTTGTCATTTTTCGCACTGAGCTCCTCTGCAAATGCCCAGGTAGATGAAGATGAGACCGGCGCCTGGTATATGTATATGTGGAATAAATCCCTGGAAAACAGCAATTTCGGTTTCCAAGGTGATATCCAGCACCGTAACTGGGACCTTGGAGGCGATCTTGAACAGCTCCTGATTCGCGCAGGTGCCACCTGGTCACCGGAAGATTCCGGTATCACTTACACACTACACTGGGCCTGGCTCACATCACTTCAGGCGCTTATGGTCGGGATGACAGCAAGACCCGTGAGCGGCGTCTGTACCAGGAGGCGATGATTCCCCAGGTGCTGGGCTCGAAGCTTTACCTGACTCACCGCCTGCGTCTCGAACAGCGCGACGTGGACGATCAGGATTTTCGCAACCGGTTCCGCTATTTCGTCGCCCTGAATTACCCGTTCAACCAGGACTCTCTCGCAAAGGGCGCGATATACCTGTCCCTTTACAACGAACTCTTTATCAACCTGGAGCGGAACATCGGCAACGACCGGCGGGTGGATTACTTCGACCGCAACCGCACCTACCTGGCGTTGGGTTACAGTCTGACAGACACGATTCGCCTGCAGTTTGGTTATATGCACCAGGAATCCGATGACCTGGGCAAAGGCCAGCTACAGTTTAATCTGTTTCACAGGTTTTGACGGGTAAAACAGGGCTAAGGTTTCAGCCAGCCAGTTGCAAAGCAGATCCACTCATCCAGTTACCTGATGATGGTAACCGGACAGGGTGCCCGGTTGGCCACTGCCTGGCTGACACTGCCCAGAAAGGCTCGTTTGAGCCCGGAGCGGCCGTGTGATCCGATCACTATGAGGTCAACACTATTGTCACCAGCAAATTTGCAAATTTGTTCTGACGGATGCCCCCAAATAAAGACTTTGTCTGGCTCTTCTGCCAAATCGCCAAGCGCTGTGGCAGCCTCAGATATCTCGTTCTCCCGCGCGTGCTGCTCAAGGGAAACTCGAACCTGTTCGATTGTTTTTAAACCGTCTGGCGCGCCGCTCCAGAGATCGCCTGCGCCCCAGGCATGGGAAGGAACGCTGTCTTCGTCCTGCACACAAAGCACAGTGACTTTTGCCCCGAGTTTTCTGGCAAGATTACCTGCAAACACGGCAGCATGCAGAGATCCCTCTGAACCATCAGTTGCAACAAGTAGATGATTTAACCCAGTCACTTTTCTCTCCTAAAATTATCTGGGGGTAACGCCAATTACATTAGGTGTTCTTTATGACTAAGGGAATGCGGAATTCTGAAAGTTGGAGATAGATTTCACATATACCTACTTGCGCCCTAGTACACTGCGTCTACGATGTTTTAATTGAAGTCGATTGTTACTCACAGTAGAAAAGTTATCGGTATGCTTGCTACCTGTGGCCGGAATCGAACCGGTTCGGCGCAATGGCCGAGGGATTACTTAGCCGTTATTCTTGATTGTCATCAATCGGAATTTTCGAAATCCAGCTATATTCACAAGCTATACGTATTGTGGAGTGACCTCTATGCAGCGATTTAAAAAGATTTTGTTTGTTAATGAGCCGGGTTCCAGCGCTAAAACAACGCCTCAACGAGCGGCTCAGCTTGCACGGAATAACGGCGCTCAATTGACACTGTGTGACGTTAGCCCAGTGCTACCGCGAACGTTATCCAATCTCCATACGGCGTATAAGGGGTGTATTCGTGCAAATCGCGATTTCCAGGTGGTGGGGCCGCCATGTGATCGACGTTCATTTGATAAATCGGATCGCCGGCACCGCGCTTGATATCATCATTATGTCAGCGCTTGCGACTTTATCCCTCACCGTGATCAGCGATAATTTTCTGCCCTTCATGCTCCTTGCTCTTAGTGGCATTGTGTGGAATGTCCTTGGTTTTTTGTTCCTCGCGCCTCGTCTCATTCCTAAGTACTGGTTTGAGAACGGTATCCCCAATTTCGGCCAGTCTATGGGGATGACTGTTACGGGTATGCTGCTTTTTCGAATGACGGATCCTGATAATCGTTCCGGCGGCCTGGAGAATTTCGGATACAAACAATTGCTGTTCGAGCCGATTGTTGGCGGCGGCCTATTTACGGCAAGCGCCTTGACCTTAATCGCACAATTTGGTGCTCCCACAATGCTGGTGATTACCGCCAGCCTGATGATTGGTTGGATGTTCTTCGGTCTTCTTATTGTCGCGCCCACTGCAAGCTGAACCAAGGTGCCATAGTATTATCAAGGGTACTGACAATCATTATCCATTCACTCAACCTGCCTAACGAATCGGGATCACGTCATCCTTGAGTGAATTCTCGACGATCTTTCGGATCTCGGAAGCCAATTGCCGGTAGAAGGATTTGTGGGGTGAAGTATTTCTCCAGGCCAGTGCGTGATTGCGCATTACATCGACGCCTTCCACGCTGGCGATACGCACTTCGTCCTCGTCCCTAATTTCTGATTTCACATACAGGGCTGGCAAAAACGCTGCGCCCATGCCCATCACCACCATCTGCCGCAAGGTATCCAGACTGGTGCCTTCATAGTCGCGCCGAACCTGTGCCCCGACCCGCTCACAAAGTTCTGTGATCTGCCGGTGAAACAAATGATGCTCACCGATTGTCAGCACTTCCTCGCCCAGCAGGTCCATCCGGTTGATGCGAACCTTGTTGGCCAGCTTGTGTTCTCTGGAAACAATAAGTTTGAGTGGTTCACGGAACAATGGCACCACTACCAGTTCCTTGGAGGTAATCGGCAAGGTGCTGAGAATGAAATCGTATTGGCTGTTGACCAGGCCAATCTCCAGGTCACTGGGTGCATCCTCCCGAACATAGAGGCGTAAATTATGGTAACTCGCATGGATTGGGGTAAGTATGTGCGGCAACAGATAGGGCCCCAACGTTGGCGTAACTCCCAGGCGGTGTGTACCCATGCCACCGCCGGACAGATTATCCGCTTTAGAGGTCAGGCCCTGGGCCTCTTCCATGATCCTGCGGGCATTTAGCAGCAAATCCCGGCCGGCCACGGTGGTCGTCGTGCCGGAGCGCGTGCGCTCGAACAGATGCAATCCCAGGGTATCTTCCAGCGCTGAAATCTGGGCACTCAGGGTGGGCTGGGTGACATTAAGTTTGAACGCAGCCTGCCGGAAACTGCCGTTGTCTGCCAATGCAATGAAATATCGAATCTGTTTGAAGCTCAGTTTATTTAAGGCATCCATGGTCAATCCCGTCAATTAGGTGATATATATAAACTATGTCTGATTATACTTTATCGTCTAACTCCAATCACCTTTCCGGCGCTAAGCTTTTCCGCTCTTGTAATTAATCATCCCCAAGGAGTTAAACGATGGACAAAGTGATATCCGGTTTAGTCAACTTCAAGTCGTCTTCGTACGAAGAAAGGAAGAAGCTGTTTTCTGAGTTGGCTAACGGCCAAAGCCCGGAAGTACTGTTCATTACCTGTTCCGATTCGCGCATAGATCCAAATCTCGTTACACAGACTGAACCAGGCGATCTTTTTGTTATTCGCAATGCCGGCAACATTGTCCCTCCCCACGCCAGAGTTGCGGGTGGTGTAACAGCCTCAATTGAATTTGCAGTGATGGCCCTTGGCGTCAAGCACATTGTAGTCTGCGGCCACACCGACTGCGGTGCCATGAAAGGCGCACTCAATACAGCAGCTCTGAGTGATCTACCCCACGTACAGGAATGGCTGGATCACTCCCGTGCCGCGGTGGAAGTGGTCAAGGCCAAGCACGGTCAGGCGACGATTCAGGAGTTAGGCAGCGTCACCGAAGAGAACATCCTGCTGCAGCTGCAGCATCTGCGCACTCATCCCGCGGTAGCCAGTAAGCTGAGCACCGGTGAAGTGGACATGCATGGCTGGGTGTATGACATCGAGCACGGCAACGTCAGTGCTTACGACGAAGAGCAAGGCAAGTTCGTGCCCATCGAGGAACGCTATGCCAGTCTCATTTCCAATAACGAGGCGCTGCAGGACGTGAAAACCGCCTAGTCAGGATATTGCCCCCAGCTTAAAAGGGGAAAGGAGGGAATAGAGTGTTTGGATTTTCAACGCATAACTTAAGAGGCGACATATACGGCGGTATTACCGCGGGTGTGGTTGCCTTGCCTCTGGCGCTGGCCTTTGGTGAGGCTTCCGGCGCAGGTCCTATCGCCGGTCTTTATGGCGCTATCATCGTGGGCTTTTTCGCCTCGCTGTTTGGCGGCACCGGCGCCCAGGTCACCGGTCCTACCGGGCCCATGGTCGTAGTATTCGCAGGTGTCTATTCGGCATTGGCGGGTGATCCTTCACTGGTGTTCACTACCGTAGTCCTTGCTGGTCTCATGCAGATCGTCTTTGGCGTATTGAAACTGGGCCAGTATATTCGCCTGGTGCCCTATCCCGTGATCTCGGGATTCATGAGCGGCATTGGCTGTATTATAATTGCTTTGCAAACCAGCCGCCTGTTCGGGCACGAACCTGAATCTGGCGGAACGGTTCCGGCCCTGGTCGAGATTCCTGGCGCCATTATGGATCCGAACCTGGTCGCCACGGGCTTGGGCTTGCTTACGCTATTAATCGTGTTCAAATGGCCTGCATCTCTGGGTAAATATGTTCCCGGTCCGTTGGCCGCCCTGATCATCGGTACCCTAGCGAGTGTGTTCATCGCTGGTGCGCCGATTCTGGGTGATATCCCCACTGGCTTGCCCAGTTTTATCATGCCTGCCCTGAACCAGGATACAATCCTGATTGTCTTCGAGGCTGCCCTGATCCTCGCGTTACTGGGCTCCATTGACAGTCTGTTGACTTCACTGGTGGCCGATAACATGACCCGAACTCGACATAACTCCAATAAGGAGTTGATCGGCCAGGGTATCGGCAACACGATCGCTGGCATGTTCGGCGGTATTGCCAGTGCCGGCGCCACCATGCGTACCGTGGTGAATATCCGCACCGGTGGTGCTACCAAGATCTCCGGCATGCTTCACAGTGTGCTGCTACTTGCTGTTGTGGTTTCACTGGCACCCCTGGCTGCCCTCATTCCACATACCGTGTTGGCTGGCATCTTGATCAAGACTGGTTGGGACATCATCGATCGTGCCTACATCCTGCGCGCCCACAGGGGGCCACGCTGGGATCTGGGCTTGATGCTGGTAGTACTGATCCTGACAGTTTTCGTCGACCTGATTACCGCAGTGGTAGCCGGCGTGGTCATGGCTTCCCTGGCGTTTGTCAAGCAGATGGCCGATGAGCAACTCAAGCAACTGCGGGATATTACCAGTGAAGGTTTATCGAGACACTTCAGCGAGGAAGAAGCCGAGCTGATGACTCACTCCCACGAACGTATCAACGTGTTTGATTTCGGTGGGCCGCTGAGCTTCGGTGCTGCCGCAGACGTGGGCCACCAGGTACGGGAGAAATCCAAGGGATTGAGTCAGGTTATGATTCTGGACTTCGGTCAGGTGCCCTTTATCGATGTCTCTTCCGCACGGGCCGTGGAGACTGTCGCAAACGATGGCAAGATCTCCAACAAGCTGGTCTATATCTCTGGTATGAATGATGATGTGCGCGGCGTGTTGACCGGTCTCATGGGTGAGGTAATACCAAAGGACCACTACTTTGATACTCGTCGGGATGCCATCGCGGCGGCTGTGAATTTCGTCGAATCAACCGAGCAGCCAGCACAGCTGGCGACCACAAAGCCATCCGCAGCCTGATCTAGTAGGCTGCGGTCTTTATAAAGGCTGGTGGGGATATATACCACCAGCTTTTTTTATGGCTACTTATTTCAACCGTTAAACAAATCAGCTCCATGGGAGGTTCGTTACTGATAACCCAAGCTTTTTCTCGGTGTAGCGGCGTGCCAGGGGCAAGTGTGGATTCTAGTCCTTATTCTTGCCCATATTTTTTTCCCCGTCGCATTGCCTGCCTCAAGATTCTTCCGTTAATCCCTCAATGCATGAACATCTTCTGACTTTATCTGGCGAAGTTTCCAACCCAGCGGGTGGTTGAAATAGCCGCAGCAACGTCAGAGTGTTCCCGCAGCCAACAGGTCCGCCGCATAGTTTGCCGCCCGGGCGCTGAACGCCATGTAGGTCAGAGACGGGTTCTGGCAGGCAGAAGACACCATGAAAGCGCCGTCGGTAATAAACAGGTTCGGTACGTCGTGGGCCTGGCACCAGCCGTTTAATACCGACGTTGCAGGATCACGGCCCATGCGGGCGCTGCCCATCTCATGAATACGGTTGCCAGGTTTGGTCAGGTTCACCGGATTCGAGGTGATATTGATTGCACCTGCCGCTTCCAGCATGGCGATGGCATCCTTGCGGGCTTCTTCCAGCATGGTGTATTCGTTGTCGCTGTAGCGAACTTCGAATACAGCCAGAGGATTGCCCCAGCGGTCTCTCCTGGAGGGGTGCAGTGTCACACGATTGTCAGGATTGGGAAGCTGCTCGCCAAAGGCGCCTATATTGACTCGCCAGGGCCCGGGGCGCCGGTGCGCTTCCTTAAACTCGCGGCCGATACCAGGAATCTGTCCGTTAGCATGATTGAGTGGGCTGGCGCCGCCCTGGAATCCGAAACCACGTTTAAATGGCTTGTCATTTTCAGTGACGTTGGCGTAGCGTGGGATGTAGATACCGCCACTGGGACGCCGTCCGAAAACTTTCTGGTTTTCGAAGCCGGTCATGATGCCGGCGGCACCGGCGCCACTGACGTGGTCCATCAGATTGCGGCCCACCTGGTCCGATCCGTTGGCCAGACCATTGGGGAACGCCTCTGACCTGGAATTCAGCAGAATCAATGCGGAAGCGATAGACGAAGCATTCAGGAAAATCACCTTTGAGGTGTACAGTCTTCTTTCGTTGGTTTCTGCGTCGATCACCCGTACTCCGGTTACCCGGTTAGTCGCTGGATCGTAGTCCAGCGACTGTACGATGGCATTGTGCACCATGGTCAGGTTGCCGGTGCGCTCTGCGGCCGGTAATGTGGCGTTCAATGATGAAAAATACGCCTTGAAGGTACAGCCGTGATGACAACGGTTTCTTGCCTGGCAATTACTGCGACCCAATGATCGCTGTTCTTCGGTAGCGTCGGTGAGATGCGCTATCCGCGCCGGGATGACATTGCGGCCGTTAAATCGTGTTTCGACTCGTTGTTTGAATGTTTGTTCCACATCAGTCAGTTCAAACGCAGGCTGAAAAACGCTGTCGGGTAACTGATCCAGCCCCTCTTCAGTGCCGGCCACTCCAACGAAGGTTTCGACTTTCTCGTACCAAGGCACGATGTCTTCGTAGCGTACCGGCCAGTCTATGGCGATGCCTTCATCGCGGTTGGCGGTGAAATCCTGTGCGCTGAGCCGGTAGGTTTGGCGACTCCACATGATGGAGCGCCCTGCGGTGTGATAGCCGCGCAGCCAGTCGTAACTGGTTCCCTCGGCTTCTTCATAAGGGTGTTCGTCATCCTTTACCCAGAAGTGCTTGGTGGATTCCTTAATGGCGTATGCCACGCCCGCGTATTGTTTGAAATAATGCTGTCGGATCTCGTCCTGGGGGACGTTGTCCAGGTTGGGGCTTTGCCAGGGGGCGAGCTGGTCGGTGTAATCCCGCTCCGGAACTATTTCCGGTCCCCGTTCCAACACCAGGACTTTGAGGCCTCGTTCGGTGAGCTCTTTGGCGGACATGCCGCCGCTCATGCCAGAACCTACTACTATCGCATCGAAATCTGCCATGATCGCTCCTTATCCTCCCGCCGACACGTCAACACTGGGGTCCCAGCGGCCCGGTACTGCAACCCATTTCAGTTCCTGCAGCGCTCCGTCCTCGGAGGCGAAGTAGGCCTGAGTGATATAGCCCTTGAGTGAACGGTAACCGCCCAGGTTGCTGCCATCTTCGAATGCGGCACTGTCAAGTTCAGTTAGTGCTCTTGCGGCCTCGCTATTGCCGGCGGTCAGAAATTCACCGGTAGCCGTGTCCAGTCTCGCGGTAATCATCTGTAACGCTTCCCGGTGGGTACTTTGCGTGTCGCTGCTGGCCCAGTCGCGCATCAGGGCATCCAGGTAACCGGGTACATTGACGTCCACAGCGCCTGGTGTCTCCGTGCGGGGAATGATGAGATCGCTCAGGCGACTGACCAGAGCCATTTCATTGGAAGTATAAAATCTGCCGCTGGTGCCTGGCGTGGTTGCGATCAATTGTGCCGCTCCGCCGCAGGCGCTCAATGCGGTGGCTCCGCCAACGGAGACAATAAGGCCCCGCAATAGTTCCCGTCTGGTTTGCATTGTTCTTTTGCTCCTTCCTTTCTCTTTCGCTTAAGCTTTCGATTCCATTTTTTCTTTTTCTTTTTCTTTTTCTTTTTCTTTTGCTTCCGCTTATCCTGTTGTTATGGATGCTACGGTCTAAAATCGCAGGTTTCTTATGGTGTAAATACTGTTGGCGACAGATGCCAGGCCATTACCCGGATTGTCATGCTCCACAAAGTAGTGTTCGAAACCTGCAGTCTCGGCGTGGGCAAAGATGCCAGCGAAATCTATTGTGCCGCGTCCCACATCCGCCATGCGGCCGTGGGTATCCAGGTCCTTGACATGCAGCATGGTAAAACGACCGGGGTGGTCAGTGAAGTAGGACAGGGGATCGGAGCCGGCAACCGTGATCCAGAACAGATCTAGCTCGAAATCCACGAGCTCGGGCTGCGTTTCGTTCAATAAGACGTCGAAGTGAACCTGTCCGCCGGTTTGCTCGAATTCGTAATTGTGATTGTGATATCCCATCTTCAAACCAACACGGCGACAGACCTCGCCGGCGTTATTGAGGGTTTCTGCATGACGTTTGTAGTCGTCCAGGCTGCGCTCGTCGCCGGGCAGACTGGGGACAACGATATTGGTTTGTCCCAGCTTGGCGGCAAATTCGATTTCTTTTTCCAGGTCAGAGCGAACCGCTGCCAGTTGAATATGGGCAGCAGGAGAGGTGAGGCCGTTGCGATCCAGGATTTTTTTCACTTCGCTCGCAGAGTGATTGAAATAGCCGGCAAACTCCATTTCCTTAAAGCCCAGCTCGGCGACCCGGGCCAGGGTGCCTTCGAAGTCCTGGGCCATCTCTTGGCGCAGTGTGTAAAGCTGCAATCCGACCCTCTCGACCCGGCGGTCTTGTGCAAATGACAGGGAAGGTAACATTGCGGCTGCTCCCAAAGAGGCAGTCCGGATCATAAACTGTCGTCTGCTCGTTGTACTGATTGATTTATTCAAGGTGATCTCCCCCGTTACCTTGTTACAGCATAGAGATAGAGCCTAACTTAATTTCGGTCGGTTAAAAACCGCCTTATCAGTCTGTTGCACTGGACAGCGGCAGGGCTGTCCTGGATTCAATCAGCTGCGCTCCGGTTCCACTCCAGGCTCTTCCAGGTGTTACCGCTATTCGCGGATGCTACCGCGGCCTCGACAAACTCCACGCCTCTGACTCCTGCATGGAGATCGGGTACCAGCGAATTTTCTATGACCCCAGCGTCGCCGTTGCGATGGGCTATGACCATGTCGGCGAAATCCCGGTACAGGTTGGCAAATGCCTCCAGGAAGCCCTCCGGATGGCCGCCAGGTATGCGGGTTGCCTGTGCAGCACTGTCTCCCACGACGGAGCTGCCCCGGGTCAGCACGCGTGGTGCATCGCCCAGCGGTGAAAAGCGCAGCTGATTGGGTTGCTCCTGGAACCATTCCAGGCCGGCTTTTTCACCGTACACGCGAATGCGCAGTCCATTCTCGTGGCCCACGGCCACCTGGCTGGCCCACAGGCAACCACGGGCACCATTGTCGAATCGCAACAGTACCTGGGCGTTGTCGTCCAGGCGGCGGCCGGGCACGAACGAGTTCAGGTCAGCCAGAATACTTTCGACTTGCAGGCCGGTAACAAATTCTGCCAGCTGGAATGCATGGGTGCCGATGTCACCGAGGCTGCCGCCGGCACCGGCCTGTAGCGGATCGGTTCGCCAGCTGGCCTGCTTCTGGCCACTGCTTTCCAGGTCGGTGCTGAGCCAGTCCTGGGGGTACTCAACCTGGACCAGGCGAATGCTTCCCAGCTCCCCGGCCGCGATCATTTCCCGGGCCTGTCTGACCATCGGGTATCCGCTGTAGTTGTACGTCACCGCGAACAGAACATCGTGTTGTCTGGCAACTTGCTGCAATGCCCTGGCGTCCTGCAGACTGGAAGTCAGCGGCTTGTCGCAGATGACGTGAATACCGGCTTCGAGAAAAGCCCGGGCAGGAACATAGTGAAGATGATTGGGCGTGACGATGGCGACAACCTCGATACCATCTTCTCTGGCGCTTTCCATTGCCGCCATGGTGACGAAATCGTCATAACCCCGGTTCTGTGCAAGGCCCAGTTCCGCAGCGGATTCTTTGGCTCGGTCTGGATTGCTGCTGAGTGCTCCCGCCACCAGTTGGTAGCGGTTATCGAGGCGTGCGGCGATGCGGTGGACTTCACCAATGAAGGCGCCCTGGCCGCCCCCCACCATGCCCAGGCGAATTTTTGACTGTTCATTGTTCATAGACTGGTTACACTGTTTAGACACACTCGCCTGATTAGATTTAGTGGCCTGGATTTGTATTTATATTGGTCTCAAGCCAGGCTTCTGCGGCTTGAATCTGTTAAGCCTGGCAGCGGCCTATTCCAGGCCCAGTAACCTGCGATTACCGTCTCTGTCTGTGCCACCGTCAGCAAAATCGTCGAATGCCTTGTCGGTGACGCGAATAATGTGTTTGCTGATGAATTCCGCCCCTTCGCGGGCACCATCTTCAGGATGTTTCAGGCAACACTCCCATTCCAATACTGCCCAGCCGTCAAAGTCGTTGGCAGCGAGTTTTGAGAAAATGCCGTTGAAATCTACCTGGCCGTCACCTAGCGAACGGAACCTGCCGGCGCGATCAATCCAGGATTGATAGCCTCCATAGACTCCTTGCCTGGCGGTTGGATTGAATTCGGCATCTTTTATATGCACCAGCTTGATACGATCGCGGTATTCATCCATGAATCCCAGGTAGTCCAGTTGCTGTAACACCAGGTGCGAAGGATCGAACAGGATGTTGCAGCGGGGATGGTTGTCTACCCGCTCGAGAAACATTTCAAAGGTGACTCCGTCATGCAGGTCTTCGCCGGGGTGAATCTCGAAACCGATATCGACACCGGCTTCATCGAAGGCATCCAGAATGGGATGCCAGCGCCTGGCCAGTTCATCGAAGGCTTCTTCCACCAGCCCTGCTGGCCGTTGGGGCCAAGGATAGAAATAGGGCCAGGCCAGGGCGCCAGGGAAACTTGCGTGGCGAGTCAGTCCGAGATTACGGGAAGCTTTGGCTGCCAGTAATACCTGCTTCACGGCCCATTCCTGACGGGCGGCCGGATTACCCTGAACTTCAGGTGCGGCGAAACCATCGAACATCGCATCGTAGGCCGGGTGCACCGCTACCAGCTGACCCTGCAGGTGCGTGGACAGCTCAGTGATGGCGATGCCTTTATCAGCCAGCATGCCTTTGAGCTCATCACAATAGGTCTGGCTTTCTGCTGCCAGCCTAAGGTCGATCAGGCTGCTTTCCCAGCTGGGAATCTGTACGCCTTTGAAGCCAAGGTCGGCGGCCCACTGGGCGATATTCTCCAGGTTATTGTATGGCGCTTCGCTGCCGACGAACTGGGCCAGGAAAATCGCTGGGCCCTTAATAGTTTTCATTGGTGTCACCTGAAATGGTGTTATCTAAAACGGAGAATCTGGAAAGTAATACTCCTCGGCATTTTCATCCGTAATCAACGGTGAACCGAGAATGTATTCTCCTTCCACAGGCACATTGGCCATCAGCTTCAAGGCAGTAAGTTCCATCGCGGTGGAAATCATGGAAGGTGGGTAGAGTACGTCGACCGGCGTCAGCTCATCACCGTCCATCACCCGGCGCACGATATCTTTCATACCGCCCCCGCCAACAATAAAAAGGTCGTCCTGGCGCCGTGCCTGGCGCACCGCCTGTATCACGCCGATAGCTATATCATCATCCTGCGCCCACACTGCATCAATATTGGGAAAACGTGACAGGAAATCCTGCATCACCGTAAAACCATCGTCGCGATTCCAGTTGGCGTACTGATGATCGAGAACGTTCACGTTGCTGCCTTCGATAGCAGCCATGAATCCATTAAAGCGTTGTTCGTCGATGACAGTGGGGATGCCTCGCAATACCACGATGTCTCCCGAGCCGTTCAGCCGTTCACGGATGTACTCTCCGGAAACCCGCCCCATCTCTTCATTGTTACCAGCCACGTAAACATCCTGGAGGCCGGGTTCGCTGAGACCGCGATCGACTACCGTAATAAAGACATCGCGCCGTTTGACGTTGCGCACCGGGCCGGTCAGTGGCGCCGATTCGAACGGCAGGATGACCAGCGCATCGATATTGTGGATGGCAACCAGATCCTCCAGGTCATTGGCCTGTTCTGCAGCACTGTTGGCGGTCACCAGTTGAATACGCAGACCCGGGTATGCCGACTCCAGTCGCTCCCTGGTCTGCTCGGCATGGTAATTCAGGCCGCCGGTCCAGCCATGGGTTGCTGCCGGAATGGAGACGCCGATGGTTTGGGCGGACAGGGAAGTACTGCTGAGCAGACCGGCCAGTAACACCGTAGCCAGATATCGCATGCTTTTCATGATTGCTCCAGTTCTTGTGAACTCTATTGAATTGGTAGTCGTTAATTTTTGCGCCATGCTCCGCGCTGCAGGTAAACCGCCACGATCACGATTATGCCCTGAACCGCGCCATTGAGGTAGTTGCTGACGGCATCGGTCAGGTTGAGAATGTTGCCGATCAGGGTAAGAATCAAAGCGCCCACCACGGTGCCCCAGATACGACCGTAACCGCCTTTCAGAACCGTACCGCCTATGATAACGGCGGCGATCGCCTCCAGCTCCCAGAGAATGCCGGTCTGTCCGGAGGCCGAACCGAGCCTCGGCACGTAGATAATAGTAGCAATCGATACGCAGATCCCCTGCAGCACATAGGTCGCAGTCCTGACCCGGTCCACGTGAATGGCAGAGTAACGGGCCACACTCTCATTGGAACCCACCGCGAAGCAATGGCGGCCGAAAACTGTCATATTAAGAATCACATAGCCGACTATGGCGGTACCGAGGAAAACCCAGACCGGGTAGGGCAGGCCCAACAGAGTGCCGAAGTAAACCTCGCTGTAAAGGTCACCGATAGTAAAGCTCAACGACAGGGTTCCGCCATCTGCCATGTAGGTAACCAGGCTGCGGTAAATGCCCATGGTACCCAGAGTGACGATAAAGGCCTCGATGCGCGCGCGGGTGGTCAGCAGGCCGTTGATCAGACCGGCTATCGCGCCGATAGCGATGGAAGCGAGAATGGCCAGCAGGATGATGGCCAGGATCGAATCCATGGTGTTTAACAAGGAGTTCATCAACAGGATCATGCAGCCTGAGATAAAGGCCGCCATGGAACCCACGGACAGATCAATGCCGCCGGCGGTAATCACGAATGTTGCGCCGATAGCAACGATACCGATAAACGAACTGCGAGCCAGAATGTTACTGAGATTGCCGGTGCTAAGGAAGGCATCATTCACCAGCACGCCGATCAGGAAGATGGCAATGAGCGCGATAAATGGCCCTGCGGTTTTCAAATCTGGCACTACTGGGCTCCTGTCGCTGTCAATTTGTCGGTTGCAGAGAGTTGCTGGTCTTTCAGGCCGGTGGCATAGGCCATGATTTCTTCCTCATTGATGTCTTCACCCTCAACAATACCGGTCAGGCGGCCATGAAACATCACTGCCACCCGGTGACACAGGCCGATGATTTCCACGATATCCGACGAGATAACGACAACTGAATGACCGGATGCCGCCAGTGCGGCGATAAAATGGTAGATCTGGCTCTTGGTGCCTATATCGATTCCACGCGTAGGCTCGTCGATAACAATGATGCGGGGCTCAGCTTCGAGAACTTTGGCCAGCAGCAACTTCTGTTGATTGCCGCCCGACAGGCTGCCGGCAGCCAGCTTTGTATCCTTGATGCGAATATCAAAGTTGCTCACCGCTTTGTAAAAAGCATCCTGTTCCTTCTTCCGATCAATCACCCCGTGGGAAAATTTTTCCAGCGCAAACAGACTGAAATTGAACGCCAGGCCTTTCTCGAGCAGCAGGCCGCTGCCTTTACGATCCTTGGTCAGGTAAGCGAGGCCGAGTTCACGGGCCTGTTCCAGGTTCCTTATTCTTACGGGCTGCCCGAACACCGCCACGGTGCCAGGTGGGTTGCCAGTCGGTGTACGTAATCCCACCACGGTTTCCAGCAATGCACTTCTGCCCGAGCCGACCAGACCTGAGAAACCCAGTATTTCGCCCTGTTGTAACGAAAAACTGCAGGACGTTTCGGTCCCGCGTACCTGCAGGTCCTTCACCTCCAGTACGCTTGGTGCCTGGGAAACCGGCAAGCGCTTCGCGGGGAACAGATCACCAATTTCCCGACCCACCATCAGGCTTACCATGTCCTCGCGAGACAGACCCTCGGCCGCATAGTTACCCACCAGCCGGCCGTCGCGCAGGATGGTTATGCTGTCTGCGATACGTTCGATTTCCTCCAGTTTATGGGAAATAAAGACGATCGCTACGCCTTCTGCACTCAAACGGGCGATCAGCTCATATAGCACGTCGCTTTCCTGCCGGGTGAGTACCGCTGTGGGTTCATCCATGATCAGTATCCGTGCTCGCTTGGCGCGAGTACGGGCAATCTCGATAAGTTGTTTGGCAGAAACCGAGAGGTCGCCGACTCTGGCATGGGGGTCTACTTTGCAGCGAAGGGCGTCGAGATACTCGGCAGATTTCCGGTCCATCAATCGTTTGTCCAGGAACAGGCCGCGACGGAGTTCCTGGCCAAGAAAAATATTTTCACTGACTGTCAGCTGATCGGCCAGGTTGAGTTCCTGGTGAATAAGAACTACGCCATTGGCTTCGGCTTCCTCTGCCTGCCAGCCTTTGATCGAACTTGTATGACCGTTCCAGTCCTGATAGAGCAGCTGACCGTTGCTTGGCTGTTCGAACCCTGCCAGAATTTTCACCAGCGTAGACTTGCCGGCACCATTCTCACCAAGGATTGCCCGAACTTCACCGGCGTGCAGGGTGAGCGAAATATCATGCAGCACTTCCACGTCGCCGAACGACTTGGAGAGTTTATCCGCCTGCAGCAATACGGAATCGTTGTCTGTGGAAGCACCGTTCATACTAAAAGGGCATCAGTTTGGACGATTCCACATCTCGGGCAACAGGGTTGATTGCAACTCCTGTTGGCCACGCAACAGATGTCCACGCAATTGCTGAACGACCTCGGGAAATTCGCGGGTGAAACTATAGGTTTCGCTCGGATCTTTGGCCAGGTCGAACAATAGTCCGTTTGGACCGTAGTAAGAGCGTTCGTTGTCGAAGCTGGTGACTGCAGCTCGGTAGCGGGATTCCACTACCAGTTTCCATTGGCCGCTGCGGACGGCAACGAGGCGATCATTGTCGAACAGGAACAGGGCATCGTGGGGCGAAGCTGCGCCTTCTGTCAACATGGGCAGGATGTTCTTACCATCGATAGGCCGGTCAGCGGGCAGTTCACCACCGGCCAGTGCAACCATGGTTGGAAACAGGTCGATATTCATGGCCGGCTCGTTGGACACCAAGCCAGCCGGAATTGTACCGGGCCAGGAGGCAATGAACGGGACTCGTTGGCCGCCATCCCATGAAGTGCCCTTGCGATTTCGATAAATGCCGGGGCTGCCCTCGAACCAGGGTCCGTTGTCGGATGTGAAGATCACCAGTGTATCTTCGCTGAGGCCCTCGCGCTCCAGTGCCGCGAGTATTTCTCCCATACTCCAGTCGATTGTTTCGACAACGTCGCCGTAAAGGCCTGCGTCGGACCGACCGTCAAAACGCGGTGATACATAGAGCGGTACGTGAGGAAAGGAATGCGGAATATAAAGGAAAAATGGATTGTCGCGATTCTCCTCGATAAATCGTACTGCCTCTGCGGTATAGCGTTCCGTGAGGGTGGTCTGATCGACAGGGTCTTCGACAATCTGTTCGCCGCGATAGAGTTCCAGCGGCGTCATGTCGTTACTGTGCAGCAGGCCAAAGTATTCATCGAAGCCGTTGTCCATGGGTGACCATTCGAGGCGGCTGCCAAGATGCCACTTCCCGAACAATGCGCTGCGATAACCCAGCGGTTTTAACGCCTCCGCCAGGGTGATTTCTTCAGGAGCCAGGTGAATCTCATTGGTCGGACGGGCTACGTCCAGAACAAGATCGAGTCTGATGGGGTAGCGCCCGGTCAACAGTCCGCCACGAGCCGCGGTACAGACATTGGCGCTGGAATAAAAACTGTCCAGTCGCGCGCCATGCAGAGCCATGCGATCAAGGTTCGGGGTATCGATAAGGGTGGAACCATAGATGCCGAGATCTCCATAGCCAAGATCGTCAGCCATGATTACGATAAAGTTAGGCGGCCGGTCCTGGGCTAAGGAGGCGCTACAGATGGCCAGCCAGCAGGCGACCAACAGGCTCAATTTATGTCCAATATTCCTGACCATTACTAATTTTCTCCCCCTCTAAGAAAATTGGCGTGTGCGCTCTCCTCTTTAACTGGCGGAGAACATGATTGCTAATTATCCAGCTCCCGAATCCAGATGTTGCGGAAAGACACAATCTGGCCATGGTCCTGCAGGCGAAGCGGCAACTTTCCGGTGCAGTCCCGTTCTCCTTCGAGCTGATAAGGGACACAGTTCGCCTGATATTCCGGCTCAGGAGTAAATGTCATGCCCTGGATTTCAGCATGGTTCTGTACCAGCACACCATTGTGAAAAACCGTTACATAAGCCGGCGACTGCAAGTTGCCGCTATCATCCCAGCGTGGTGCTATGAAAATGATGTCGTAATTCTGCCACTCACCGGCAGGTCGCGAGGCGTTGACCAACGGTGCGTGTTGCAGATACACGGCACCAGCCTGGCCATTCACGTAAGTCGGGTTGGCCGAGCTTTCGAGGATCTGCAGTTCGTAAAGTGACTGGAAAAAGATGCCGCTGTTACCCAGCGCCTGACCTTCACCCACTTCCGTCGGGTCGGTGCGCCATTCCAGATGTAGTTGCACATCACCAAAGGCCCGGCGAGTTTCAATGCTGCCAGTCCTGGGCACCACGGTAACAGAATCGTCTTCATTGACTCGCCAGCCGGGTGCTGCGCCGGTACGGATCTGGCGCCAGGCGCTCAGGTCGGTGCCGTCAAACAACACGATGGCGTCTGAGGGCGCGGAACCCCCGCCAGGTGCTGACACACGCTGAGGTACAGGCTCAAAAACGCGGCGTTCTGCCTGGGCCAATACAAGCCCTGGCAGGAGTAACAGAACGGAAAGTAAAAAGTAGATTTGCACCCATAAACTCCACTAGGTAATCAGGTTCATGTCATCGTCCCATTCGGCGGTAATCTCGCGTCGGGACTGGTCGACGCACTTGGACAGCCATTGCGGATCATACTGTTTGCCATGGCGCTGCAACACTTCTTCAGGCACGCCGTCCCACACATTGGGGGTATTGCCTCGATAACCAAGGTCTCTAAAACCCAGCTCGGTGGTGTAGTACCCGGTCATCGTCAGGTCTCGAACCAGGGAAAAAAATCTAATGCCAGGCTGCAGGACCGGATCGTCAGCATCGGGCCAGGCAATGGCGTCGCAGATTGCCAGCCGCTGTGTTTCACTGACGCTGACAAAATCGGCACCATACTGGTTAATGGCAAAGTTATCCAGCCACATGATGCCCCCGCGCAAAGGTACTTTGTAGTTCTCCCGTTCCTTGGCCATGAATTCGACGAAGTCCGGGACGCCCGCATCAAGCGCTCCACCGTTAGGATGATCGTTAGGGAGAATGATGTCGCACAGCACTGCGATGGTGACCAGTTCGTGGTTGCTGAAGAAGGTCTGGTCGAACAGTTCCGCATCATGGGCTTGTTCGTCTCTGGTGCGGCCATAGGAATATTGAGTAGGCAGTGGCGTCCAGGCAATACGACTGCCCGCATTGGCATTCGGTAAACCGGTACTGCAACCAGTGGTGACTATCAGGCTACCGCCTATCGATGCCAGGAACAGGGATTTAAGTGATTCGCGACGATCCATAATTTAGTTTCAGTTACAGGTTTCGTTGGTTCATTTGCTCGACAATGTAGTCCGATGTACGCCAGGCCAACGCCATTATCGTCCAGGTGGGGTTCTTGTCAGCCTGGCTGACAAAGGGTCCGGCATCTGCCACAAATACATTGTCCGCATCGTGTAACTGACAATACTCGTTGGTGACGGATGTGTTGCGGTCGTTGCCCATGCGGGTAGTACCCACTTCGTGGATGATTTCACCTGGCTTGGTAAGGCCGTAGTTATCGTCGGCACCGGGTTTACTGCCCAGCAGAATGCCGCCGGAGGCTTCCAGCAAAGCTTCCATGGTGTCCTGCATGTGACGCGCCTGGTTGATTTCGTGCTGGGTCCATTGGTAATTGAAGCGCAACACCGGCATACCCCATTCGTCCACGACGCCAGGGTCAAGCTCACAATAGTTGTTGTACTGGGGAACGCTCTCGCCCCGACAGGCTATGGACAGACGGGCACCATAGTAGCGCCGGATGTCGTCACGCAGGCTATTGCCGTAGCCGCCTACCCGTTCACCGAAAAAGCGGTTGTATTGATTCACCGCAAAACCAAAACCGTAGCCCGGCATACCCATGCCGCCGCCGATTTCCAGATGATAGCCGCGGGTAAAATCCAGGTTCTCTTGTTCCAGCCACCAGGGGGTGTAAACATGCATTCCGCTTACACCATCTTCGTTGTAGATATCGCGGTCGATGAGGTCTGGAATGAATGCGGCGCGACTGGCGCCGGTGGAATCATGCAGATAACGGCCCACATGTCCGCTGCTGTTACCGAGTCCGTCTGGGTGTTCAGCGCTGCGGGAGTTAAGGAGAATCCTGGCGGAACTGCAGGCGGACGCGGCTAATATTACAGCTCTGCCACTCAGTTCATTGACACTGCGATCTTCCTTATTAATGAAAGTTACCCCGGTAGCCCGGCCGGAACTGTCGGTATTGACTTCGGTCACCATGCAATTGGTAAAAAGATCAACCCGACCCCCATTGAGGGCTGGATAAACCAATGAAGTGCTGGACGAGAAGTCAGCATGTATGGAGCAGGCCCGATCGCATTGCCTGCAGTAGTAGCAGACCCCGCGCTGGTCATTGATGCGCTTGGTCAGGATGGATTTCCGCGCCGGTATGACTGGCACGCCGAGTTTGCGTGCACCATCTATATAGTAGAGTTCGTGCAATCGTGGCTTGGGTGCTGGCAGGAAAAACCCATCGGGGTCGTTGTACAGGCCTTCGTTACTGCCGAACACGCCGATCAGCTTGTCCACCTTGTCGTAATAAGGTTTGATATCGTCATAGCCAATCGGCCAGTTGTCACCCAGTCCGTCGACATCACGACGCTTGAAATCAAGCGGCCCGAAGCGCAGCGAGATGCGCCCCCAGTGATTGGTGCGACCACCCAGCATGCGAGCCCGCCACCACATGAATTCTGTACCTTCAGTGGTAGTAAAAGGTTCGTCTTCTATTTCCCAGCCACCAAGACAGGCGTTGAAATCCCCAAACGGTCGCCGACTGGTACTGGCACCGCGGCGGGGAGATTCCCAGGGATATCGGAGCTGAGTGCGTTGCTCATCGCTGGCGGGGTCGTAGAATGGTCCGGCTTCAACCAAGGCCACTCTCAGTCCGGCATTCGCCAACTGGTAGGTGGCCATGCCGCCGCCGGCTCCCGAGCCAACGATAATGGCGTCATATTGTTGCTGTGCCATGTCCCGGAGGATTCCCAATTCTTGTTGTTACAGGTGGAGATCAATAGTACGTGGCTACACCGGGGGATGCAATGCGGTGGCCCGGGATCAGCCTGTGCTTGTGGCAGGCAATGCGCCAGGATAGAGCCGCCAGGTTCTGACCCTGCATATCGACCATGCCCGGACATTGAGGATAGCACCATGACGACTTCGAGTTCTCACCCAATTCGCGCTATTCCTGGGCAAGGTTTTGCAGGCGAGATAACGGCTTTCTCTGTGGAATCCTTTTTCGCCGCGGGTCTGGAAGCGGGACAATTGCACTTGCCGCAAATAATTAGATCCGAGAATATAATTATGAATCAACCTGCGACGCCTTATCTGATGCGCTTGTGCCAGAGGGAAGGCTTACAGGGCATTATGACGGTAGAATACTGGCACGCGATAGTGTCGTAGAATTACAGAACGACGAATTTTGAATATAGTTTTTCAAGCTGAAGATGGGTGATAAGTTTTTCGAAGTCGCATTTGATTGGATCGAGCTGGAAAGCAATTTCGGCAATGCTTATACCCCAAGCCAGGAAAGGCATCTTCGAAAATGGATGGGGTGAAGTTAAAAAAGCAATCAACAACAATCCTGATTATAGATTATCTTTGAATAGCAAGTTTCGCGAAAGAAAGTAATTTGTACTCAATCCACTGAGACCACCTATGGCTACTGCCATATAGGGAGGAATTTCCGCTACGATTTGTAAGGTAACGAAATAAACGAAATAGTTAACAAGTCCCCCTACGAGCATGAATGAGAAATAGGTGCGGTATTCAGAGACAAGTGATACACGAGAAGGTCTTTTTCTGAAAGTAATATGGCGGTTAAATATCCAGGTGGTCGTTACTGCAAACAAGAAAGAAACTACGCGGCCAAAATACAGCCCAAGTGAATCCATAACCAAATAGAGCACAACCACATCAACAATGTATCCCAGCGTTCCAGCAATTCCGAAATAAATGAAATCCAGACTGAACTTAAGCACAAAGCTATTCCATTCTTAATGAAGGAATAGCCAGATAGGCTAAACGGCGTGTTTCATGGCGCCCTTGAGAAACGGTATCCAGTATCAGCCCACATACGAATGATACCAACCCGGAAAGCACCAGGCCGATAATGAGTATTGCGGTAGGGATTCGAGGTACTAGGCCAGTCGCAAAAAATTCAATAAAAAGGGGAATTGAAAGGAAAATTCCAGTTACCAAAAATAAAAGTGCAATTATGCTATAAAAGACCAACGGGTGTTCAATCATGTATAGCCTGGCCAAAGTCTTCAATATTCTCAGACCATCTTTGTACGTTGATAACTTACTTTCCGAGCCTGAAGGACGGGTCCTGTAACGAGTCTGAAACTCTGCAACAGGCATACGTAGTTCAAGGGCGTGAATCGTTAATTCTGTTTCAATTTCAAAACCAATACTCAAGGCAGGAAACGATTTAACGAATCTTCTGGAAAAAATCCGGTAGCCGGAAAGCATATCCTTAAACTTACCGCCGAAGATACCTCGTACTGTGGAGGTCAATAGGAAATTTCCTATTCTATGCCCTGGTCGATAAAGTCCCTCTTCTTTTTCATCCATTCGATGACCAACTACCATGTCGAGATTTTTTTCTACCAATAAACTAACCATGCCTACAGAAGCGGATGCGTCGTATGTCATATCAGAATCAGCCATCACGTAGATGTCAGCTTCTACATCCGCGAACATGCGGCGTACTACGTTGCCTTTCCCTTTTGCGCTGACTTCGAATACGATAGCCCCGGCCGCCCTGGCCAGACTGGCGCTATTATCAGTTGAGTTGTTATCAAAGACATAAACGCTGGCGCTCGGCAGGGCCTTCTTAAAATCAGCGATTACCTGAGCTATTGCGTCTTCTTCATTGTAACAAGGCAATATAACCGCAATTCTATATTGGGTTAAATTCAGTATAGATTGGTTATCAATCTCTGAGTTCACTCTAATCCTTCTGTAAACAGAATTGAAAATTATAATCAGTTTGGCCGAGGTTTGCCGTGAATGGTTCGCATGCAAAATCCTCAACACCCATTTCAAGAAATAGTTGAAGAATCGTAACCGGGCCTTCTGCACTAATCTCGATTTCTTGAGGAAAATATTGTTGGATAAGATCCGCTGGTATTTCTGCCCCTATGTCTCTGATGTTGGGACTGTATATAATTCCCAACCTTCCGTCATCTATCACGAGATCTCTCACTCTATTTACATAGGTTGCTGATACCAAATAATTAGGAGCTATCTGAATAAACGGTCTAGTAACATTAAAAGCAGGTATTAACCAGGCCAGGGGCTGTCCAACTAGAACAATCTTGTTTGCTTCTGCGAATCCTACGGGTATTTCCGTCTTGTAGATCTGTTCGCTCCATCCAGCGCGCCCCCAATCAGCAGCTCCCGAACTGTTTATCCATGTTACCCCGGCTAACCCGATTAAGGCGCCATACCTATAAAGCCGATTACTAAAAAAAGTGCCAAAGATGATAAAGATCATCAAGGGAATTAGTAAGTCCAGACTGACTAAATAGCGGTAGATCCCAAAAAGTAAAAGCCACAAAAAATAACTCGCTATGAAAAAGCCAAGAAACAGTTTCTTGTCTTCTGACAATGAATCTTGTGATCTAAATCTCTTGTTGAATGTGAATAGCTTACTAAGAAAAAACACCACAATAGCGAGGTAGACAATCAGCCAACTGTATTGTGCATAAGCAATTCCGGAGACTCTCCGTGGACTAAATGTGAATACGATTGGATATGCCAAGTAGTCAACAATGCCCTTCGGTAAAAACCTCATATCGCGGCTCGAAGCTACTTGCGCCAGATCACTACCGAAGAATGAATTAAATAAGGGAAAAAGCGGGTTTCCAAAGTTTTCAAACATGAATAGAAACCAGAACCCTCCGACCAGCAAGATGCCAATCACTACCCCACTACTATAGATACAACTGAGCAAGAAGCGCTCCCTAAATGTCTCAGACAAACAAAAAATCGCCACACATAAGCCCAGGGCATAGACTCCAACGACAAGTTTTACTGCACACCCTATACCCGCTAAAAAACCTCCGATGAGAAAGTACAATTTTGCACGCTTGCCGTTACAGTTGTTGACTGCATACAAAACAAGAAATAGCGCAGCCAGTATGAATAACGACACGACATTATCAAATTGCGTAGTGCCTATTTCGGAAATAAAGCCAACTGACAATACACCCATCAAAGCCAGCGCGAGAGCAATATACCGCTTTGCACGTTGTTCCGGTAACAGTTGGAGCGCAATGCCATACACAACAAAGAAGTTGAGGCTCTGTATTAAGGCCAGTATCGATGCAGAGACTTGTGGTGAGGTATGGTTAATTAACCAAAAATACGCAAGGTAAAGTATCGGATTAAAGTAACTTTGAAGCCCCGCAGGGCTTAGATCAATAAGATGGCGAGCATTGATAAATGCATAAGGCGCGTACAGGTGGTAATTTTGCAGGTCCCAGTTGATATCCTGTCCTGCATTAAGGGCAAAACTTATGCAAAAGGCGGGTACCAGAATAAAAATGAGGTATCTGGCAAGGACTCTCATGACAAACCCAGATGGATTTACGCTAATTACTAGTTAGGCGTATAGGACGATTTAAAGGTATCTCCAAAGCGGGGGATTGTCCAGTTTGGTGAGCGGGAAACCGTGCGAAGTCCTTTGAGGAGCCTCTGACTGGTTATGGAAATGCTCGGTAGGACCCGTTGGTGAGGCCTGTCGGGCGCCGCTGCGTTATTGTCGCGCTTGGCAAGGGCTTCGGCTATTACCAATTAATCAGAGATTCCTAAATCAGTTAAAATCCCAAGAGATCGACTGCTTCTAATCTACAAACCGATAGGACTGGGTGTGTTTTCCTGGCTAGATTCCGCTCAGACCTGTGCCTTGCCGCGTGCTGCCTGGCAACCGGTCCTGTCCCCTATCATGGTTTGGGTTCGTTCGGCTAGGCAGAAGCACGAAGGGTGAAGTGCTGGCTGCAGCAAGTCGATTCCTTTTCGACAAGGTGTCAATGCAAGTGTAGTTCAGTACCAGGTTCTGACCCCGTATATTTGACCCTTCTCGGACATTGGGGATGGCGTCTTGACGACTTCGAGTTCCCACTCGATGCGTGCCATCAATGGGGTGTTGTGTTAAGGTTTTCGACAAAATAACAAGCCACGCAGGATCAGTACCCAGCCTGCGATAAGGTGGTTCTATGGGTAATCTCTTTCAAGAGCTCAAGCGACGCCAGGTGCTGCCTGTTGCAGGTGGTTACGTGGTAATTGCGTGGGTATTAATCCAGGTTGCAGATGTCGTAGTTCCAGCGCTGGACTTACCGGAAGTTATCATCACTGCGGTATTGGCAATTACTGTTGTCGGCTTCCCGATTGCTATAGCTCTGGCCTGGATATTTGACATTACCGCAGATGGTATTAAACGCACTTTGTCTGAATGGCAGGATGATGGCATCGACGCCACTCCAGATTTTGAGACTGCAAAAGGCAACCCCCAAACCACTGCTCCCAACGGGTCAGTTGTGGTCTTGCCGTTTGCGAACATTGGCAGTGATCCAGAGAACGAATACTTCAGCGACGGTTTGACAGAAGACATCATCGATTCTCTAGCAAAAGTTTCAGGCTTACAGGTTGTTGCCCGTACTTCAGCGTTCGTTTTTAAAAACAAATATGAGGATATTCGTGATATAGGTTCTCGTCTCAATGTTGAATTCGTAGTTGAGGGAAGCGTGCGAAAGGCAGGCAACAAAATGCGTATCGTTGCCCAATTAATCAAGGTAGAAGATGGCTACCATGTGTGGTCAGAAACATTTGACCGTAAACTTTTGGATGTATTCGATACCCTGGATGAGATTACTGATTCGATTGCCAATCACCTTACAGGCTTGCTATCTGAAGGTTTCATTGCAGCTAAAGAACCAAGTGTACATCGAGTCACACGACACACAAATAATTTGGATGCATACCATCTATATCTGAAAGGCCGCTACTATTGGAATATGCGTGGCGACGGGATCATGAAGGGGATGGAGTATTTTCAGCAGGCAGCTACTGCAGATTCCAGCTATGCTTTACCTTATGTTGGGCTTGCGGATACCTACGCACTACTTGGCTACTATGGTTACATGCCACCAAGAACTGCGTTTCCACTGGCAAATGAAAATGCAACTAAAGCGTTGTCAATAGATCCCTCACTTGCTGAGGCTCACACATCCAGAGCTTTTGTAAAGATGTATTATGATTGGGACTGGGAGGGTGCCCGAGAAGAATTTTTAGAGGCGCTTGAACTTAATAGTAGATACGCACCAGCGCGCTATTGGTTTTCTGTTTTATATACAATTCTACAGGATCCGGAGAATGCGCTGCAGCAAGATAAGCTGGCTCTGGAGGTCGATCCGGTTTCTCCCTTTGTTAATATGCATCATGGTTGGACGCTACATTGTGCTGGCCGATACGAAGAAGCGATTACACAATACCTAACAACACTGGAACTGGATCATAGTCTGTGGCCAGTTTATCAACTTTTAATTTATTGTTATTCTGAAATTGGTCGCTACGATGAAGCTATCGCTGCTGGAAATGTCATCAAGGAAGGTACTCATAACAGCATTATGACGCTACCATCAATTGGATATGCTTACGCAAAATCAGGTGAAAGTGAAAAGGCTAGAGCGGTAATAGCAGAGCTGGAGTCTCGGGAAGGTGAGTTTTTCTGGCCATCCCACGTCGCAAGTATATATGCTGTACTGGAGGATTTTGACCAGGCTTTTGAATGGTTGGAGAAGGCCTATTCAATTAAGGATCATTGGCTGATTACCATGAATGCACAGCCTGAGTTCAGAAGTTTGCATCGTTGCTCAAGCTATCATGAATTTGCATCTCGTGTTGGGATTGGTGATCCGGTAGCCTACCAAGACAGAAGAGAGTTTTCCTCATGAGTTGTCGACTTCAAACACATCAATGCCTGCTGTCGGTAGAGAATTGAGAACGCGAACAAGAACAATGAGAGGGACTGAATGAATTGGGATGCTCTTGGGGCTATCGCGGAGGCATTAGGGGCCCTCGGTGTAATACTTACGCTGTTGTATCTGGTTACCCAGATTAAACAGAACACGAAGGCGCTTAAGGTTGCAACTTACAGTACAAACCGAAAGTCCTTGAATGAAACCAGTCACCTGGTTGCCAGTAACAATGATGTCTTACGCGTAATGCATCTTGCTTTACATAATCGCGAAAGCGAGTTCAGTGAAGAAGACGAAACACGATTCTCGTTCTTTGTTACTTCCATGCTACGTACCTGGGAAGAATCCTATTTTCTGAAAAATGAAAACCTTATTGATGATCAAGCCTGGAACAGGATCGAGACGTCTCTAAAAAGGGTGGTCTCACTTAACTACTTCAAGAGATACTGGCAATCCCAGGAGTTTTCCTTCGATGAGAGATTTACTGTTTATGTAGACGCGCTGATGGAAGAGAGTGCGTAATACAGCCGGTAGTTGAACAAATGAGTATTGAAAATAGTCCGCCATTTACTCCTGGGGGATTATGACTTGAAATATCCATATACACTTACGAGAAGCTTGTAATATAGAGTAGAGTGTAATCTAAGGTAGCGTGCAATCAAAGGCAACGTGTAATTTTCAAAACCGTGCAATCGATTACCTGCATGACTGGCGCAGCAATAGGGGAGAATTGTAATGATACGGGCATTAAACTTGAGTTTCCTGGTTGTCGGAGCTCTCATAATCGGAATACTACTGACGCTGCGTTTTACCGGACTGGACCCTCGATACATCGATCCCAGCAGCGCAGCGTTTGCCGAAAGCGGGCGAACTGCCTGGCCTGGATTGTGGCTCGAAGGGGAGGTGGTGCGTGAGCCAGTGACAGACTGGGACTGGGTCTACGAAGTCAACGACCCGATTCGTGGAAACACGATTATGCTGGAGACTCGAACCTGGTACGGGATCCCGCACTCGGTCACGATTAACCCCACCGCCCGCGGCGACAAACTTTACATTGGCGGCAGCGAACAGGATTTCAGACTGGAAAAGGAGTTTCCCTACTCTAAAAGGTGGTGGGCCAATATTGAGCGTGATCCACGCATACGAATGAAGATTGACGGCAAGATCTACGAAATGACGGTGGCACTGGTTGCCGATCGCGCCGAAGTTGCCCAGCTAATTGGCAGGAACCCGGTCACGAAAGTAGTCGCTGCAGACGGAACGGAGCAGATTACCGGTGTGCGGCATTACTGGCGAGTTTTTCAGCGGAACATACCGGAATATGGTGATGGCTCGGCAGTTACGAGATCCAACGGCTCTAACTAGCAGTGGCCACTCCATACCTGTTCCTTGTTCTAACCTAAGCGAGGGGAAACACCATGTCATCAAAAGAGCGACGCACAGTTCCAGTTGAAGCGATTGAAATTTACAATCAGTATATTCACGGTGACATCAGTCGCCGGGCATTTCTGAATGGCGTGAAAAAATTTGCGGTTGCCGGTCTTTCAGCCAGTGTCATTGTGGAAGCACTGATGCCGAACTACGCGATGGGGCAGCAGGTATCACGCGACGACGAACGAATCTCGACCAGTTATGTGACTCTACCCTCACCGCGGGGAAACGGATACATAAGGGGTTACCTGGTGCGCCCCTTTAGTGCTGACAGTCGCAGTGAATCGCCAGCTCAACTTCCTGGAATTATCGTGGTTCACGAGAATCGCGGTCTTAATCCGCACACTGAAGACGTCGCCCGTCGATTCGCTTTAGCCAATTTCATGGCATTTGCACCGGACGTGCTCACATCTGCCGGCGGCTATCCGGGTGATGACTACCAAGGTGGACAGTTATTCAGGCAGATAGATAATGACAAAAAGTTCGAAGACATCGTAGCCAGTGCGCTATGGCTGAAAAACCGCTCAGATTGCACCGGAAAAATTGGCGTGACCGGATTCTGCTACGGTGGCAGCGTTTCAAATCGACTGGCGGTAAGACTGGGTGAAGATCTTGCGGCGGCGGTGCCGTTTTATGGAGGAGGGGTTGATGCTGCGGATGTTTCGCGAATAAAAGCGGCGATTCTGGTGCAGCATGGTGAGCTTGACACGCGCCTGGTGGAAGCCTGGCCGGACTACGATGCGGCCTTGACCGCTGCAAACGTCACGCATGAAGGGCATATCTATCCAAATGCTTTACACGGATTTTTCAATGACGCAACACCCGAGCGCTACAATGAGTCTGCGGCAACCGAGGCATGGACTCGGACAATCGATTGGTTTAACCGGTACGTAAGAGGTTGAGGTAAATCTAAGCGCCGGGCCCGTTCTTAGCGGAGCGACCCGGCCCGGGATATTCGGATTGCCAATACTGTGCAAATTTACATGGTTTGAGTAACGCATACTCACAGGAGAACCAAGCAGCCAGTATTAACACCATGGCTCAAGTTCTTGGGCCGAATAATAAAACCAGGACTTTGGGAAGAAAAACAATGAAGAGCAAAGACTATGTGTTTTACGGCGTTTCCATTCTTTCATTCGCACTAATCGTGTTTTCACCTGTCATTATGGATAGCGTTTATGCGCAGGATGCTCCAATCTCCAGTATTTTAAAAACATGGCTGGAACATGGTGAGAACTTCGTAAATTCAATGGCTTATGCCGCTGGGTTCTAGACGATGGGATTTTTGCCTGGCTGGACACCCCGGCTGATTCTGAAAGCGCATCCATGTTAAGAGAGTTTGCACCATCGCTCTTTGTCGCCGAAGGGCCGACAGTCTCGTTCTTTGGATTTCCCTACCCCACTCGGATGGCATTAGCACGTTTGAACAATGGCGATCTCTGGGCATGGTCACCAGTTGCCCTCACCGACGAACTGGTCGCCGAAGTAGAAGCTATCGGGACAGTGCGCCATATTGTCTCGCCTAACAAGATTCATCATCTTTTTCTTGCCCAGTGGCAAGAGCAATGGCCCGAAGCACGTCTCTATGCTCCACCTGGTCTGGCACGTCGGAAACCTGGCATAAAATTCTACGCTGAGCTGGGTGATAGCGCGGATCCACCCTGGGGGGAGGAAATCGACCAGGTGATTTTTAGAGGATCTGTGGCGATGGAGGAGGTGGTTTTTTTCCACAGACCCTCCAGCACGGCAATTATCTGTGACCTTATCCAGCGCCACCCTGAGGGAAGCATGACTGGATTTAAAGGCGTGCTGATGAGACTGGATGGCCTGGTAGGCGATCACGGAAGTACGCCACGTGAGTGGCGACTGAGTTTCCTGAATCGGCGGCCTGCCAGGGAGGCACGAGAAAAAGTACTGGCCTGGAATGCAGAGCGATTGCTGATTGCTCATGGTGATTGTGAAATGTCAAATGCCGCCGTGGTTATCAGTTCCGCGTTGGCCTGGATATAATGCTCAAACTTACGAAAAGAAAAAGACCTGCAAAGGAGGCGTCTTCTGATGGCAATGAACATACTTACGCACCTGATGTTTGACGGTGCTGCGGCAGAAGCCATGCAGCTTTATGTCTCGCTGATCCCCGGTTCACGAACAATTTCATCGGACTATTACACGGAAGGAGATTCGGAAGGAAAGCTTCAGCAGGGGAGATTCGAACTGGCTGGTCGCGAATTTATCTGTATCGATACACCTGTAAAACACGATTTCGATTTCACGCCCTCCATGTCGATCTTCGTCGAGTTTGATTCAGAATCTGAACTCCGAAACTGCTTCAGGCAGCTTGCTGAGGGCGGCTCGGAACTTATGCCGTTGGACAATTATGGATTCAGTCCATTATTCGGGTGGCTGAGTGACAGATTTGGCGTAAGCTGGCAGCTCAATCTCGTTGAGTAGCTGACAATAAGGACTGTTACGCCGTGGAGTTGTGGTATGAGTATGAATACAAATATGAGAGAGTCCCGAAAGCAGCCTGCATTAGTACTTATTTTATTTGCTCTGCTTATTTCCAGTTGCTCTAACCTGGGTGTAGAAGATCGAAAACTCACTCAGTTCGATACACCAAAAAATATCGTCTTTATTTTAAGCGATGACCATCGCTATGATTTTATGGGGTTTACCGGCAAGCTGCCCTGGTTGCAAACTCCAAGTCTGGACCGGTTAGCCGCTGAAGGTGCCTATTTCCCCAATGCCTTCGTGACGACTGCATTATGTTCGCCGAGTCGCGCCTCAATTCTTACTGGCTTGTATTCCCATACGCATACTGTGGTAGACAACACTGCCCCTGATCCGGGCAATTTGATTTTCTTTCCCGAGTATCTTGAGGCAGCCGGGTATCAGACTGGGTTCTTCGGTAAGTGGCATATGGGCAGTCACACCGATGAACCGCAGCCGGGCTTCAGCCACTGGGAGAGTTTCCCGGGCCAGGGTGTCTACTACGGCCCGACACTCAATATCAATGGTGAGCGCGTGGAGTATGACGGGTCCACTTACATCACAGACCTGTTGACCGATCACGCCCTGCAATGGATGGAGAACCGGGATTCAGAACAACCGTTTTTCCTCTACCTTTCACACAAGGCAGTCCATTCACAGTTTCAACCTGCAGAACGTCATGAAGGACACTACCATGACCAACAACCGGTTTATCCCCCGTCCTTTGAGACTCCGCAATATGGTATACCCGAACTGCCAACTGGCAGCGACGCAGAACAACCGTTGAGCGGAACAGACTATTATGGAACGAAACGTCTACCAGACTGGGTGAAAAATCAGCGTGAATCCTGGCATGGTGTGGACCACATGTATCACGGGCAGATTAACTTCGAGGAATTTTACCAACTGTATACTGAAACGCTGATGGGGATCGATGAAAGTGTTGGTGCGGTATTGGATTATCTCGATGCTAATGGCCTGGCTGACGATACGCTGGTTATTTACATGGGAGATAACGGGTTTTCATTCGGGGAACATGGGCTGATTGACAAGCGCCATTTTTATGAGGAATCAGTCAAGGTACCGCTATTGGTCCGCTGGCCTGAGCGATTGGAAGGCGGTCCGCCCATCGAAAAGCTGGTGCAGAACATAGACATTGCTCCAACCCTGCTGGAAGCGGCTGGCCTGGCAGTGCCGGATTACATGCAGGGCAGTTCCATGCTGCCGTTGCTGACACGGGAAGAGGTTCCGTGGCGGGACCGGATTTTTTACGAATACTATTGGGAACAGGCATTTCCCCAAACACCTACCATGTTCGGCGTGCGAACCGAACGGTATAAATACATCCGTTATCATGGTGTCTGGGACACTAACGAATTCTATGATCTTTCGAATGACCCCGATGAAATGCAAAATCTGATTGCCGAACCAGAATATCAGGACCTCATACGGGATTTCGCCGGACAGATCTACAATTGGTTGGAAGAAACTGGCGGGATGCAGATTCCTTTAAAGGACACTGTAAACTACCGTTTCGGAGATCACCGAAATCCGGATGTGTACTAGTCGCATTTTTGCGCCGTGATCACTTCAACTCGACACTAACTATTCGATAGGATGTAACTATTCCCTTCCTTCTTCAGTCTTTTAGCAAACAACCTTAAAGAAAGGACTGGACATGTTTTTCAATCGACTCGCCGCCCTGGCGGAAGTACTGTTGGTTCTGGCTCTTGGAAATATCATCGGAGAAGCCCTATTTGTCGCCATTGTCCCCGATACTGTGGCAAATGGCAGCGCCAGCGAGATTGCTACAGCTGCATACGAAGGCCTGTTAATCCTCCTTCGCCTAGGGCTCGCCGGTCTGTTTGGCTTGGCTCTGCTCTACTACCGAACTGGCGTTACACCTCGCCAGGCAGGATTGAGCCGCAATGGTCACCCATTGGCAAGCCTGATTGGACAGGGACTGATCCTTGGTTTGTTTTCTTCTTTTCTGGTAACGCTGTTATTCGCAGTGCACAGTGTTACTCCATTGGGTGAGGGGCTGGCCGCCTGGTGGACTTATTCCGATACACCAATCAATACCGCATTCTGGATTTATTTATTGGGGACCTCGGTTCTGATACCCCCACTGACTGAGGAAATTATGACCCGCGGTTACTTCCGTGTACGTCTTGTTGAAAGTTTTGGGATGATGTCAGGGGTAATTCTGACTGCGCTTGTGTTCGGTCTTTCCCACGCCCGTTACCTGCAGGGCGACACCATGCTGCTCCTGTTCATGGCGGTCATTCTCATTAACTCCGTGTCCTGGACTTACCTGGTACAGAAAACTGGTTCCATCATCCCGGCCCTGGTTGCCCATGCACTATCTAACGGGATAGGCACGGCCGTATTATTCAATGTCTGGCTTCCTTTTGTTCTGGTGAGCTTTGCCGTGTTGCTGTTCAGTAAACCAATTCTTGCAACGCTGCGAACTTTTTTCCACGATCTGCAAACTGACCACCAGAAGCATTCAATCTGGCAGGGGCTGGCAATCGTTCTCGTTATTCTGGTTTTGGCTCTGTTGCTTTTGGGCGTAGCCGGACGGCAGTTGACTTTGATTGCACTTGGCGTTTTTTGTCTGCTTGTTACGCTGACGAATCTTTTTATGGAGAGAAAACAGCCAAGTGGAAATCCAGTTTAGTCGCGCTTACGGAACCTCTGATAGATTATGGAAATACTCTATCAGAGGTTCCTTAGGTATAGATCTGCAAAAATACTGTATGGATATACATGGTTTGGCTGACCCATAGTCAGCACAAGTCTGCTCGACTACTATGGCAACCGTGAACAGCGCAGAGGCAACCATGAAAAGCACAGATTTCCAATATCCGATTTCAAAGTCCGTAAAGAAGCAGACCGGTCCGCTGATTTTGATGGTCTTGTTAGCTGCCTACGTCCTAGCCAACTAGATCGACAAGCCTTAATACCTGCTGCTGCGGTCACATAGACAGTGTCACCAGACAGTGTTGGTCGTGTCTTCAGTGTTATTAAATGGCCGCAATCCTTCATTGGCAGCGAAACAGAATTTGCAGTACGATCGAACACGGAACTCACCCCTAATTACTACTAATAACAAGGCAGAGGGACGTGATATGAAGAATTCCCCAGTCGCCTGGCTGCTGTTGATGCTTTTTTTTGTATCAGCGGGAGCATCGGCGCAACGAACCAGCCCAGATCCGCTGGCAGTAGCCGAACCACTACTGCTATCAACTTTTGATGTACCACAGGTCCGGCTGGTGCCAGTAGCGACCGGCCTGGCCAATCCCTATGCGCTGGCATTCCGCGAGAACGGCGATATTCTGGTCACCGAGCGATATACCGGCCGGCTGCGGGTAATCCGAGACGGCAATCTACTGAGTGAGAGTGTCAGCGGGGTTCCCCAGGCCTATACCAAGGTATTTCGCGCCGGCTTGATGGATATCACGCTACACCCGGATGATGACAGCCTGGTCTACCTTACTTACACCAAGCCACTTACCTCCGGTGAAGAGCCCACACATACCGTGGCGCTGGCCCGAGGCAGGCTGGTGGAAAACCAGCTGACCGAGGTGAGCGATATCTTCGTTGCCAAGGAGATCGATGAAGGCATTGCGGGTTCAGTCCTGCAGTTTACTGAGGACAACAAGCTGTATATGTCTCTCGGGGGCGCTTATGCGTACCAGGCGATCGGCGAATTAGCTCAGGATCCAGCCGTCCACTTCGGTAAAATGATGCGACTCAACGACGACGGCACTGTGCCCGCTGACAACCCGTTCGTGACCAGTGGTGACTATCTTCCGGAAGTCTACTCGGTGGGGCACCGAAACCAGCTAGGAATGGCCATTCACCCCGAAACCGGAGAGCTGTGGGCTGCCGAGAATGGCCCCCAGGGTGGCGATGAGGTCAATATTGTGCGGGCGGGTGAAAACTACGGTTGGCCAAACGTCTCATTCAGCCGGCAGTATCGTGGTGATTGGGTCGCCGGCGAGCCCGGTCATGCAGATTACCAGGCGCCAGAAGTGCTGTTCTGGCCGTCGATCGCGCCTGGCGCCATCAGCTTTTACACAGGCGACAGGATCCCGGAATGGCAGGGCAACCTGTTCGTCGGCTCTATGATGACCGGGCGCATTCCCGGTACCGGCCACCTGGTGCGAATCGTATTCAATAGCCGTGGCGAGGAAATTCGTCGTGAAAACCTGCTGACGGAACTACGCTCACGAATTCGTGAAGTACAGCAGGGACCGGATGGCTACCTGTACGTGCTGACCGATGAAGAGAACGGCGCGTTGTTGCGCCTGGAACCGGCAAACTAGAAGAGGGGAGCAACTGGGATAGTGGTGGGACCTGGACGAAGGCCAGGTTGTTGTTTTTTACGCTTGTTGTTTACGTTTGCTCCTGGCGTACCCTGCCTGTTTCTCAGTCGATTATTTCTGCAGTCTGGATCAGTGGTGTTGGCGAGCGCTGGAGGCCGAAGGCGTTGATGCCTTTCAGCAGGTTGAGCGCCTCGTTTAACGGGTAGTCATTGACCAGGATCTGCTGGGCACTGGCCTGGGGCCGCGCGCCTGGTTCCTCGGTGGTACTTTCCAAATGGCCCTGCAGGTCGGCTTCCGAGTAGGCGGCGCGACTGCGATCCAACCGGGTTATCAACGCTTCGTCCACCACGATGTCCGGTTCAATACCATATGCCTGAATCGACCGCCCGGAAGGTGTGTAGTAGAGGGAAGTAGTCAACTTAATGGCTCGGTCTTCGCTGAGCGGCAGTACCGTTTGCACCGATCCCTTACCGAAACTGCGATTGCCCATAATGATGGCACGACCGTGGTCCTGCAGCGCACCGGCGACAATTTCTGACGCCGAGGCGGAGCCTTCATTGATCAGCACCACTAAGGGAGTATCGCCTCCAGGGTTGCTGCGGGTGGCATCAAATGACATGTCACTCTCGTTCAGTCGCCCCTTGGTAGAAACGATAGTACCCTCGGAGATGAACGCATCCACTGTGGCAACGGATGCCGGCAGCACGCCACCCGGGTTGTTGCGCAAATCCAGCACCAGTCCTTTCAGCTCGTCGTTTTCGACCTGCAGCTCCTGCAGGGCTTCGACCACTTCGTCGCCGGTGTTGGCTCGAAACTGGGCGATTCGTATATAACCATAGCCTGGTTCCAGACTGCGCGTGCGCACACTGGCGACAGAGATGACTTCGCGGGTGATTGTCAGGTCAAAAGGCGCAGGTTCGCCGTCGCGCACGATGGTGATCGTCACATCGGTGCCGGGCTGGCCGCGCATCATGCCGGCAGCTTCCTCAGGCAGTATGTCCTGCAGGGGTTGGCCGTCGATGCGAATGATCAGGTCTCCAGCCTGGATGCCGGCCCGGTCCGCCGGGGTATCATCAATCGGGCTGATAACACGGATATAGCTGTTTTCCTGGCCAACCTCGATCCCCAGGCCACCAAATTCGCCAGTCGTGGTTTCCTGAAGGTTGTCGTACTCGGTGGGGGCCAGGTAAGAAGAGTGGGGATCAAGTCCCGCCAGCATGCCGCGAATGGCGTTCTCAAGCAGCACCTCATCATCTACCGGTTCCACGTAGGAAGCACGGATCCGGTCCAGTGCCTGGGTAAACATACGCACTTGATTGAGAGGTAGCGGTAAATTCTGCTCTTGTCGTGCCTGCTGAGCAATGGCCGACAGGGATGCGCCGGTTGCTAACACAACCACCATCAGGGTGGCGAAAGGACGCTTTAAAAACTGCTTTTGAATCATGTTAGGTGCCTGATTTTAAACAAACTGTTTGCTGTTCCCGGTAGTACGTTGCGGTTGGACTTATAGTTTCAGTTTCTGCGCTGTGACGCAATGCCAATGGTCGCAAAATCCCTCAATGTTCAATCGAAGGCTCAATCGAAGGCTCAATCGAAGGCTCAATCGAAAGTTCAATCCAAGGCGCGGAAGTCATTTGAAATTGGTGTCCTTAACGATTTTCAGGCTCCAGCCAGGCAAGGGGATCTACCGGCCTGCCATTGTAGCGTATTTCGAAATAGATGCCGGACTGTCGCTGACCACCACTGTTCCCGGCGGTGGCGATTACTTCTCCGGCATTTACCCAGTCACCTTGCTGCTGGGTCAGGGTTTCGTTGTATCCGTAGAGGCTCAAATAGCCGTCACCGTGATCAAGAATCATTAGATGCCCGGAACCGCGAAGCCAGTTGGCGAATACCACTCGCCCACCATGTACAGCCCGCACCGGATCACCGGTTTCGGCGTCAAGGGTAATCCCCTGACGTTGCAGCTCACCGTTTCCGTAGCGGTCACCGAACCGGCTCAGCAGCGAACCGGACCCTGGCCAGGGCAAGCCCGCCTGGCGTTGGGCAAACGGTTGCTGGCTGCCAGGTAGCGGAATCGCTTCCATTGCACGTTGTACTTCCTCTAACAGCAATTCCAGAGCCTCGCGGTCTGCCTGCAGCTTTTGCAGTTCAGCGTCGCGTTCAGCAATTGACGCCTCCAGGGTGGCCAGCGCCTGCTGGCGAGCCTGCCTTTGCATTTCCATTTCCTGTAGCTGCAGGGCCAGTTTCTCATTTTCTGTAATTAGCTTGTTATTCGAGTTCTGGATCTCTAATTCGGTATTTTCCAGGTTTGTAAGTGTTCGCTCATAATCCTGTACCTGGGCCAGTCTGTGCTCGTTTATCAGGCGATGGTAGTAGAGCATGCGGGCAGCTTCCGCTGGGTCCTCCTGGTTCAGAACCAGCTTTAACATACTTTGCGAGCCTTCCATGTAGGCTGCTCGAATCAACTGCTTGATGATTTCGGTTTGCTGGCGTTTTTGCGCTAAGAGCTGTTGTTGCTGCTGTTGCAGGGCATTGAGCTGGGTATTGCCGGCATCGATGCTGTTGCGGGTTGTGGAGATTTGCCGGGTAACTGTGGCAAGCCGAAGCTCGACAGCCTGGAGATTCTGCTCGTATTCCGGGTGCTGCAGATTGGCCTGCTCCAACCAGGCCTTGACCCGGTCAATGGCTGTGTTGATTTCGGCCAGCTGTTGCTCCGAGGGTGGAGTGTCCGCAGCCCTGAGATGAGGTAGCCAGAATCCCGCAAGGACCGTCACTGCGAGAGTCAGTGTGAGACCAGAGAAAGCAGATGGTTTCATTGTCTGGCGATTATCCCGACTATAATCCTGCCCAAAGCCCCAACAATAACCCCGGCCATTGTGCTGGACTCCCGGGCTGTTTTTTTGATAAATCCCGCGGCCTGGCTGTTACCCGGCAGCCCGCTGGGCGAGTTCCTCAGGGCTGACCAGCAGAATGCGACCGCTCATTTCTGCCGGGACCGGTAACTGCATCAAGGTAAGCAGGGTAGGCGCCAGGTCGCAAAGCGAACCTTCGCCATCGAATGCCAGCCCGCTGTTCCCGACATAAACCAGTGGCACCGGGCCGTTGGTGTGCGAGGTCAATGGCTGACCGGTTTCGCTGTCGATCATTTGTTCCACATTACCGTGGTCGGCGGTTACCAGTAACTCGCCGTCGACTTCCTGAATGGCCTCCACGATCCTGCCCAGGCATAAGTCGACAGTTTCAACCGCCTTGACTGCAGCATCGAAATACCCCGTATGTCCTACCATATCGCCGTTGGCGTAGTTGCAGATGATGGCGTCGAACCGTCGCGAGTGAATGGCGTCAACAAGCTTGTCGGTGACTTCCATGGCGCTCATTTCCGGTTGCAGATCATAGGTTTTAACTTTCGGTGAGGGGACCAGGACCCGCTCTTCGAGCTCGAAAGGCTGTTCCCGGCCGCCGTTAAAAAAGAAAGTCACATGAGCATATTTCTCTGTTTCCGCAATTCGCAGCTGAGTTTTGCCCAGTGTTGCCAGGTATTCACCGAGTACATTTTTCAGCTCTTCCGGGGGGAAGGCGCAGGGAGTATCGATATCGGCAGCATATTCCGTGAGCGTGACGAAGCCGGCGAGGCTGGGGCGTGCTTTCCGCTTAAAACCGTCGAAATCATCGTCCACAAAAGCACGAGTCAACTGACGGGCCCGGTCGGCGCGAAAGTTCATGTAAATAACACAATCGCCATTGCCGACAGACACTGCCGGGTGCTGCTCATCACTGATCACAGTGGGCTGCACGAACTCATCGTCTTCATCCCGCTGGTAAGCTGCCTCAAGTGCAGCTTCAGCGCTGGCATTCTGGAAAGGTGCCTGGCCCAGGGTCAACATATCGTAGGCTGGCTCAACCCGCTCCCAGCGTTGGTCGCGGTCCATGGCATAGAATCTGCCGGCGATGGATGCGATGCGGCTGTCTCCCTTGCCTTGCAGCACCTGATTGGCTTTCTGCAATGATCCCAGGGCACTGCGCGGTGGCGTATCCCGTCCATCCAGGAAGGCATGCAGATAGATGTTATTTGCTCCACGCTGATGAGCAAGTTCGATGGCGGCAAAAATCTGTTCTTCGTGACTGTGGATACCGCCTGGGGACAGCAGACCGAAGATGTGCACTGCGCGATTATTGTCGACGGCCTGGTCGACTGCCGTGCATAACGCCGGGTTAGTGTAAAAATCGCCCTCTTCTACCGACTTGTCGATACGGGTCAGTGACTGGTAGACAACGCGACCGGCGCCCAGATTCATATGACCCACTTCCGAGTTGCCCATCTGTCCTTCCGGCAGTCCAACAGCCAGTCCTGAAGTGCGCACCAGGGTATGCTGGGCTTCGGACCAGAGCCGATCCCAGACTGGTGTGTTGGCGCTGTGGATGGCGTTATGATCGGTCTCTTCCCGGTATCCCCAGCCGTCCAGAATCAGCAGCAGGGCGGGCCGTTTTTGCGGATCGCTCATTTAACAAGTTTCCCAAAATAAGATCGCTAAAAGATCTGTTGATTATACGCTGAGTCAGACCACATGAAACTTCTTTCAGGCCGTGCTGGCGTGTATACTGCTCCCCTTTTTACGGGCGGATCCCGAACAGGCAGGCCTGTTGCGACGGGAAAATAGGAGTTATGGAGCAGTTCATCGAGTTTGTCAGTAATCACCTGGTACTGTCCGGCTTATGGCTGGCGCTGCTGGTGGCCATCTTTGTTCAGCATCGAGTCCGTTCCAGTAAATCGGTGGCTCCCCAGCAGGCTGTGATGATGATCAATCGCAACGACGCAGTGGTGCTCGATGTGCGCGACAAGAAAGAATTCGATACTGGCCATATTGTCGACGCTATCAATATTCCCATCAGCAAGCTGAGCCAGCGCGTTACAGAATTGGACAAGCACAAGCAGAAGCCCGTGGTGGTAGTGTGCAAGATGGGGCAACACTCCGGCGATGCCTGCAAGACTCTGCAGGAAGCCGGGTTCGAGCAAGTTGTGCGGTTGGGTGGTGGTGTCGCCGAATGGAAAGCCCAATCCCTTCCGCTGGTGCAGAAATAAACCGATCGCAGACGCAAAGCAACAGAATCAAAAGTCAGTTAATACAATACAGGATAGACCATGGCAGATAATGACCAGACCATCGATGAACAGGCAGCAGCTCAGGGAGCGGAACAGCAGGGACCCAATTTTGCTCTGCAGCGCCTCTACCTGAAGGACGCCTCGTTCGAGTCACCAAACAGCCCCGATTCATTCCGGGGTAACCAGTGGCGACCGCAAATTACTTTCGATATTAAAAGTCGTAATAAAAAGCTGCAGGATGATCTACATGAAGTAATCCTGGTGTTGACCGTCCAGGCCAAACAGGATGAACAGGTAGCGTTCCTGGTTGAAGTTCAGCAGGGTGGCGTATTCAGCTGCAACGGACTGGAGGACGCACAACTGGAACATATCCTGGCCACGGTTTGTCCTAATATCATGTTCCCCTATGCTCGCGAGACTATTGATTCCCTGGTTGTGAAGGGTAGCTTCCCTCCGCTCATGCTGGCGCCGGTCAATTTCGACGCACTTTATGCCCAGAGCAAACAACAGGAAGCGCAGCAGGCCGCCGCTGGAGATAATGGCGGGGCTAGTGGAGGTAATGGTGCCGCAGCCGCCGAAGAGGGTTCCGAACAGTCCTGATCGTGGATCAGGCTCCACCGCCGAAGCCCAGTTGTCGCCAGGCTTCATAGACCACAAGTGCCGCAGCATTGGATAGATTCAGGCTGCGGCTGTCAGGCAGCATGGGGATGCGCAGGATTCGCTCAATCCCCAACTGCTGCCGAACTTCTGCAGGTAGTCCCCGGGTCTCCGGTCCGAACACCAGGTAGTCATCCTTTCGATATTGCGCTTCATGATAAGCCAGTTGTCCCTTGGTGCTCAGACCAAACACTCTGCTATTGCCGACGGTAGCAAGAAAAGACTGCCAGTCTTCATGCAGTTGTACCTGGCTGAATTCATGATAATCGAGACCGGCTCGGCGTAGCCGCTTGTCATCCAGTTCGAAGCCCAGTGGCTTGATCAGATGAAGTCCTGACCCGGTATTAGCCGCCAGGCGAATGATGTTGCCAGTATTGGGAGGTATCTCTGGCTCATAGAGGACGATATTGATCACGGGTGAGCGACTTGTGGCTGATGGATGTCAGCCAATGATATCAACTTTGCTCTTCTTCCTGATCGGCTTTGCTGGCGCCCAGTTCCTTGATTTTACGGGTCAGAGTATTACGTCCCCAGCCCAGCAGGTTGGCGGCGTCCCGCCGGCGACCTGCCGTATGCTTCAATGCTATATCGATCATGGTGCGCTCAAACATGGGAACTGCCTGATCCAGAATGGAGGAATTACCCAGCGCCAGTTCCTGGTCTGCCCAGGCTTCCAGCGCCTGGGTCCAGCTGCCGGAATCGCCACGCTGTACTTCCTGCTCGGAGAATTCCGGTGGCAGGTCGTTCAGATGAACTTCGCGACTGGACGCCATGACGGTAATCCAGCGACAGAAGTTTTCCAATTGCCGGACATTACCCGGCCAGTTCAGATTGGTCAGGTACTGTTCGGTTTCCGGGCGCAGCACCTTGGGTTCCACATTAAGTTCCATGGCAGCCTGACGCAGAAAATGCCGCGCCAGTTGTGGAATATCCTCGCGTCGGTCCCTTAACCGGGGGATGTGAATGCGAATAACATTGAGCCGGTGGAACAGATCTTCCCGGAACAGGTGCTTCGACACCAGTTTCTCCAGGTCCTGGTGCGTGGCAGCGATGATACGCACATCGACCTTGCGGGGCGTATGCCCACCGACCCGGTAGAATTCACCATCTGACAAAACCCGCAGCAGCCGGGTCTGGGTTTCCGCCGGCATATCGCCGATCTCGTCAAGAAACAAGGTGCCGCCGTCGGCCTGTTCAAATCGGCCGACCCGTTGCTGAGTAGCTCCGGTGAAGGCACCTTTTTCGTGGCCGAACAGTTCAGATTCAATCAGTTCCTTCGGAATTGCTGCCACGTTCAGGGGAATAAAGGGTTTGTCCCGTCGCGGGCTATGACGATGCAGGGCCTGCGCTACCAGTTCCTTGCCAGTGCCTGATTCACCATTGATCAGTACCGAGATATTGGATTGTGAAAGGCGGCCGATTGCCCGGAAAACTTCCTGCATGGCCGGGGCTTCGCCGATTATTTCCTGGGCTTTATCCGGTTGATCCGACTGGCTATTGACGTTCTTTTTGCGGGTGTGATCAAGGGCCCGCTGGGTCATTGCCACCGCTTCTTCGATATCAAAGGGTTTGGGCAGGTACTCGAACGCACCGCGACTGTAGGACGAAACTGCACTGTCAAGATCAGAGTGCGCAGTCATGATGATGACCGGGAGTTGCGGATACTGCTGCTGAATATTGGACAGCAGTTCCAGTCCATTGATACCAGGCATGCGGATGTCACTGATAATGGCGTCTGGCTGATCGACTTCCAGGCGGTGCAGCAGCTCATCGCCGGTTTCGAACGAAACGGTTTCCAGGCCCTTTTTCTCCAGGGATTTTTCCAGCACCCAGCGAATTGATCGGTCGTCATCCAGAATCCAGACAGAATTGTGCGCGCTCATGCTTGGTCAGTACCTCTTTGACTAGTTCCGTCGGGCAACGGCATGGTGATGGTAAATACCGTTGATCCCGCCTGGCTGTCGCATTCGATAATGCCGCCATGCTGATTGATAATACTTTGGGCAATTGACAGCCCCAGGCCAGTGCCTTCGGCCCGTCCGCTGATCATGGGATAAAAAAGCGTGTCGGTAATTGTTTCGGGGATGCCGGGTCCGTTGTCGTAGATTTCCACTCTGACTACCAGCCGGTGCAAGGTGTTGCCGATGGTGACGTTGCGCAGCACGCGCGTTCGCAGCCCGATAATACCCAGATCATGGTCGACCGATGGACTCTCAAGCGCCTGAACCGCATTGCGAACAATATTCAGGACAGCCTGTATCAGTTGCTCCTGGTCACCCATAACGGGCGGAATACTTGGGTCGTAATCTTTCTCCAGTTCTATGGCTTTGTTTGCTATTTCCGCTTCCACCAGACTGGTAACCCGCTCCAGAACCTGGTGGATATTGAGCGATGCCATTTCCGGCAGTTTGCGTGATCCAGTCAATCGATCCACCAGGTTGCGCAGGCGATCGGCTTCCTCGATGATTACGTTGGTATAGTCCTTCAGGTACTCGGCAGGCAGCTCCTGGGCAAGCAATTGAGCCGCACCGCGGATACCGCCCAGCGGATTCTTGATTTCATGGGCAAGGCCACGGACCAGCTCGCGAGTCGTTGCCTGGGTTGACAGCAGCACCTCGTCGCGGCTGATTCGCTGGGAATAGTATAATGAGTGAAGCTCCATCATGATGCTGGCTTCGCCATCATCCTTGAACACGCTTATGGTATAGTCAACGGTAATGTTCTTGCCGGTGTAGAGCCGGAAACTCGCCTGGTGTTTGGTATAGCTGGATTCGTTTTCCAGTGCCTGCCTGATTTCCCGAATATCTGTGTCAGCGCCGATCAGGATTTCTTCCAGGGTCATTTTCGGAGCCTGCTTATCGCTGACTTCCAGTAACGATTCCCCTTCCAGGTTCAGGTATAGAATCCGCAGGTCCTTATCCAGCAGCAGCACCCCAGTCTTCAGCTGGTCAAGCAGTCGTTTGTGAGGATTTTCTTTTTCCATATTTACAAGCGACACATAGGATTCCGGGTTAATAGCTGCTGCGACATTCCAGTTCATTCATGCATTTATGCAATAACCAAACCAATACGAAAAGAATGCTAAAGATTCTGGCAACTCGGCGAGATTCCGTGGCTTTTATGCTTCCAGAGCACAGCAGGCAGGTCTTTTTTGAGGCTATCTGGCCAGTCGCGGTATCAATATGCACTATATTGGTGCGTTTTACGAGAACTCAAGGGCTGCCGAATGCTTTAGCTTACCCTGGTCCGGCTGTTAGAGAGGTTTGCGGGTTGGCGGGGATACTTACCCTGGCACTTTTATGGTGCTCAAAAAAAGCCCGGGCACTGCCCGGGCTTTCTAATAGGGTACTTCTTCGTCTGATTAGACAGAATAGTACATATCGAACTCGACCGGATGAGTGGTCATGTTCAGTCGGATCACGTCGTCTTGCTTCAGTGCGATGTAGCCGTCGATCAGGTCATCATCGAACACGCCACCTGCCTTGAGGAAGTCACGGTCAGAGTCCAGGGCGGCCAGTGCTTCTTCGAGGCTGCCACAAACCTGTGGAATCTCGGCTTCTTCTTCCGGTGGCAGATCGTACAGGTCCTTGCTGGCTGCTTCACCTGGATCGATCTTGTTCTGGATACCGTCGAGGCCTGCCATCAGCATGGCGGCGAAGAACAGATACGGGTTGGCGGTACAGTCACCGAAACGAACCTCGATTCGGATAGCCTTCGGATTGCCACCCAGAATGTACGGAATTCGAATTGCCGCCGAACGGTTTCTCGATGAGTACGCCAGCAGAGTCGGCGCTTCGAAGCCTTTTACCAGACGCTTGTAAGAGTTGGTTGAAGCGTTACCGAAAGCATTGAGCGCCTTGGCATGCTTGATGATGCCGCCGATGTAATAGATTGCTTCCTGAGAAAGTCCCGCATAAGCGTCACCGGCGAAGACATTCGTTCCATCTTTGAAGATGGACTGGTGGCAGTGCATGCCGCTGCCGTTGTCGCCTACCAGTGGCTTGGGCATGAAAGTGGCAGTCTTGCCGAATGCGTGGGCCACGTTATGCACGCAGTACTTGAGAATTTGCACTTCGTCAGCTTTCAGTACCAGGCTGTTGAACTTGGTACCGATTTCGTTCTGACAGGCAGTACCCACTTCGTGGTGATGCAGGTCAATTTCCAGTCCCATGCCGGCCATGGTTTCACTCATGGCGCAGCGCAGGTCGTGGGATGAGTCGACTGGAGGAACTGGAAAGTAACCACCTTTCACGCCAGGTCGGTGACCCAGGTTGCCGCCTTCAAATTCCATGCCGCTGGCCCACGCAGCTTCTTCTGAATGCAGTTTGTAGCTGGCACCTTCCATGTCGGTATTCCAGCGTACGTCGTCGAAGACGAAAAATTCAGGTTCGGGACCGAAATAAGCGGTATCACCGATACCCGTAGATTTCAGGTATTCTTCCGCGCGACGGCCAACCGAACGGGGGTCACGATTATAGCCCTGCATGGTCTTGGGTTCGATGACATCGCAGCGGACATTGACCTGGGGCTCGTCAGCAAAAGGATCCAGCACCGCGGTGCTGTCGTCTGGCCGCAGGATCATGTCGGATTCGTTAATGTCCTTCCAGCCGGCAACTGATGAGCCGTCGAACATCATTCCATCGAAGAATTCGGCGTCGATTCGCTCAGCCGGAAAAGAGACGTGTTGTTCTTTGCCCTTGGTGTCTGTAAAACGGAGGTCAACCCACTTTACATCGTTCTCTTTGATTAAATTAAGCGTCTTTTCAGACATTCCTGATCCTCCGTGTGATCAATCTGATTGGTTCGATTACCTTAGTTAATAAGCTGAAGTCTTTAGGATGGTGCATCAGGGATGACCTGCTGAGACTTCTGGTACTACTTGTACAGCTATCCAAGAAGCGCGAATCGTTGTATTGCACGATTAGCTTGCCTTGAGTGCAAGTGGTGGAGCAAAATATATGCCATAACCCTGCAACTTAAAAGGCCCTTAAATCAGGGGCTTAGAGAGCACTTAATATTAATCGTGCACACATATAGTGCATATCTTTTTGGAGCGCACTAAATTAGTGCTCTATTATGCTGTTTGTCGTCAAGCTTTATCCCGAAATAACCATCAAGAGTCGCCCGGTGCGCCGTCGCATGGTGCGGCAGTTGCGCAAGAATTTGAAAAAACTGCTGCGACAGCTGGATGAAAGTGTCGAGGTTGTCGGCGAATGGGATGTAATCGATATCGAAACCTCATCGGATGACCAGTTGCTGACTTCCCAGGTCTGTGAGCGCTTGAGCTGCACACCGGGCATCGCCCAGTTTCAGGTAGTGGACAGATTTCCCATCACCGATCTGGATGCCATTGTGGATGTCTGCAAGCCCTACTATGTAGAAAAACTGGCAGGCAAAACGTTTGCCGTACGCTGCAAGCGCCAGGGTAAACATCCATTCACCTCCGTTGATGTAGAACGCCATGTAGGTGGCGCGTTGCTGCAACAGACCGAGGCCGCCGGCGTCAAATTGAAAAACCCCGACGTGACCGTGCAGCTGGAGATACGACAGGATCACGTCCATGTGGTCAAACAACAGCAGCCAGGCATTGGCGGCTATCCTCTTGGATCCCAGGATCCCGTGCTGTCGCTGATTTCCGGCGGCTTCGATTCAGCAGTATCCAGCTACCTGTGTATCAAGCGAGGGCTGCTGACTCACTACTGTTTTTTCAATCTGGGTGGCAGGGAGCATGAACTGGCTGTCAAGGAAGTTGCCTTGTACCTGTGGATGAAATTCAGTGCCTCCCACCAGGTGCGCTTTGTCACCGTACCCTTCGAGGGTGTGGTTGAAGAAATACTGACCAGCGTTGAGAACTCTCAGATGGGCGTGATTCTCAAGCGTATGATGCTGAGGGCCGCTTCGCAGTTAGCTGATGAACTCGGATTTCAGGCGCTGGTTACCGGGGAAAGCGTTGCCCAGGTATCGAGCCAGACGTTGCCGAACCTGGCAGTCATCGACAGCGTTACCGACAAGCTATTGTTACGACCGTTGATCCTTTCAGGTAAGCAGGACATCATCGATGTTGCGAGAGCTATTGGTACCGAAGAATTTTCCAAGCATATACCAGAGTATTGCGGCGTGATTTCGAATAAGCCTACTACCCGGGCACGACCTGAGCGCATTGCCCGTGAAGAAGCGCGTTTCAATATGCAGTTGCTTGACGATGCGGTTGTCAGCGCCAGGGTCCAGCTGGTGAGCCAGGTAGCGCTGGACCTTGCTGGTCCGAAGGTCGAGATTCGAGTGGCAGATAAATTGGAGCCGGGTGTCACGCTTATCGATATCCGCCATCCAGATGAATTGGAAAGATCGCCGTTGCTGTTGGCAGATGGGGGTGCAGTGGAACTTCTCCAGGTTCCCTTTTATCAGCTGCAACCGTACATGGCAGATAAAGATCATTCTGCCTGCTACCTGCTGTATTGTGATAAGGGCATGATGAGCCGCTTACACGCAGCGCACCTGGCTGACCAGGGCTTTGCTAATGTCGGTATTTACCAGCCAGGGAAGTAACAGTTCACTCCAAACCAATTCACTCAGCTCCAGCTGAGGCAGGTCCCGCAGCATAACCTCTTTCGGGTGTTTCCAAGCTCCTGTATACTCGCCGCCTTTTGCGGTGAAGCCAGGTCAGAAGCCAGGTCAGCTGAACCGCGATACTAATCATCAACTACGGTCCAGCCAGTGCTAGAAAACATCAGAAATATTGCCATTATTGCCCATGTAGATCACGGCAAAACCACGCTGGTAGATCGTTTGCTGCAGCAATCCGGCACATTGGAAACCCGTGGCAAGTACATCGATCGGGTAATGGATTCCAATGACCAGGAGCGGGAGCGGGGTATTACTATCCTGGCCAAAAACTGTGCTATTGCCTGGCGGGACTACCGTATCAATATCGTCGACACGCCGGGACACGCCGATTTTGGGGGCGAAGTGGAGCGGGTCATGTCCATGGTTGATAGCGTGCTGCTACTGGTGGACGCTGTAGAAGGACCAATGCCACAGACCCGCTTTGTGACACAGAAAGCATTTGCTGCAGGACTGAATCCTATCGTGGTAATTAACAAGGTGGACCGCGATGGAGCACGCCCGGACTGGGTGCTGAATGAAGTTTTCGACCTGTTTGATCGTCTGGGTGCCAATGAGACCCAGCTTGATTTCCCGGTGATCTATTGTTCCGCCGTGCAAGGAATAGCCGGTTACGAAGCGGATGAACTGGGCGACGACATGCAGTCTTTGTTCGAAACCATTGTCAAGCATGTGCCACCTCCGCGAGTAGATCGCGATGGTCCGTTTCAGATGCAAATCAGTGCGCTCGACTACAGCAGTTATGTTGGCGTGATTGGTGTCGGTCGAATTTCCCGCGGGCAGGTCCGGCCAAACATGCCAGTGGTGATCGTCGACCGGGACGGCGCGACACGCAAGGGCAAGGTCCTGCAGGTGAAAAACTACCTGGGCCTGGAGCGCATGGATGCCGAGCTGGCGGAAGCCGGGGATATCATCTGCATCAGCGGCATCGACAACCTGCGGATCTCCGATACCCTGTGTGATCCTGACCAGGTGGAAGCACTAACGCCACTGACCGTGGATGAGCCAACCATCAACATGACTTTTCAGGTCAATGACTCGCCATTCGCCGGTCAAGACGGCAAGTTCATTACCACCCGTAACATCAAGGAGAGACTGGAGCGGGAACTGCTCTACAATGTTGCGTTACGGGTGGAGCAGGGCGACTCTCCCGATAAATACCGGGTCTCCGGGCGCGGCGAATTACACCTGTCGGTACTGATTGAAACGATGCGTCGAGAAGGTTATGAGCTGGCTGTATCGCGCCCGGAAGTGATTGTGCAGGAAATAGACGGCGTTAAACAGGAGCCTTTCGAAGAACTGGTCATCGATTGCGATGAGGTAAACCAGGGCAGTGTGATCGAAGAGCTGGGCAACCGCAGGGCCGAAATGCAGGAGCTTATTCCCGACGGCAAGGGTCGGGTGCGCATGAGTTTCATTATCCCGACTCGCGGGCTGATCGGTTTCCGTTCACAGTTCCTCAGTATGACCTCCGGCAGCGGCATAATGACACACGTGTTTGATCACTATGGCACTGTGAAAGCCGGCGAAATCGGTGGTCGCAAAAACGGGGTACTGGTGTCAATGGTCTCGGGTAAAACCCTGGGCTATGCGCTGTTCAATCTCCAGGAGCGGGGACGCCTGTTTGTCGGACCTAACGTGGAAGTCTACGAAGGTATGATCGTCGGCCTGCACAACCGCGATAACGACCTGGTAGTCAATCCGACTAAGGCCAAGCAGTTGACCAACGTTCGTGCATCGGGCAGCGATGAAAACATAATTCTTACGCCGCCGGTCACTCACAGTCTTGAACAGGCCATGGAATTTATCGAAGACGACGAGCTGGTAGAAGTGACACCGGCGCATATTCGTTTGCGCAAAAAGTACCTGACTGAGAACGCGCGCAAGCGTCAAAGTCGTGGCAGCCTGGCGCGGGGTTGATTGGTTACGATCAGAAAACGCAAATTGTGTTCTAACGGAGATAAAATAGAGCGCGTTCTGTGTATTCAGGTCAGTCGCCAAGCCAGGCGAATTAGCCTAATATTGACCCCTGTTGCCAATTGCCGTTTGTTGTCATGAGAGGACTGCCGTGCTGGTCTTGTACCCCGAGCTAAAACCCTACAACCGTCACCAGCTGCGAGTATCCGAGATTCACGAGTTGTATCTCGATGAGGCCGGCAATCCCGACGGTATTCCCATCCTGTTTATCCACGGTGGTCCAGGCAGTGCCTGTGACTATGCGTCCCGACGTTACTATGATCCGGAAGCGTACCGCATTATAACCTTCGATCAGCGTGGCTGTGGTCGGTCCACACCTCATGCTGAGCTGAAGGATAATGACACCGAGAACCTGGTCAGTGACCTGGAAGCGATTCGGGAATTTCTGGGAATAGATCAATGGGTTTTGTTTGGTGGTTCCTGGGGTTCTACCCTGGCGATGCTGTATGCCCAGAAGTATCCTGATCGGGTAATGGCCATGGTGCTGCGTGGCATTTTTCTGTGTCGACGCTCTGATCTGGACTGGCTTTATGTAGAGGGTGCCAGTCGGGTATTTCCGGATCACTGGAAAGAGTTTGTCGAGTTTGTTCCAGGAAATGAGCGAGAAAATCTGGTTGCTGCTTACTACAAGCGGCTGATAGCCTCGGATGAACTGGCACGCATGGCGGCCGCCAAAGCGTGGGTGAGCTGGGAAACTCGTTGCTCAAAGTTGCGTCCCAGTCCCGATGCGCAGAAGCGGTTTGAGAAGAAGCATAACGCCCTTGCCATGAGCCGCATAGAAAGCCACTTTTTTATCAATAATGGCTTTATCGAAGAAAATCAGATATTGAACAACCTGTCAAAAATAGCACACATCCCGGCGAAAATTATTCATGGCCGTTACGATATGGTTTGTCCGCTTGATAACGCAACAGCCGTGCACGAAAATTGGCCTGCTTCCGAGCTTTATATCATACGTGATGCCGGGCACTCTGCATCCGAACCAGGAATTACCGATGCCCTGATCAGGGCAACAACCGACCTGGTAAAGGAACTAAGAGACGAGCCGCTGTAGGCCAGAGTATTTCCATGATCAATTAGAGGTTCCCTAGTGATCGTCCTCATTCAGCGTGTCCGGCAAGCCAGTGTGGTAGTCGATGGTGAGTCGGTGGGCGCTATCGATCAAGGGATACTGGCGTTTATCGGTCTGCAGAAAGAAGATACCGAGAAATCTGTAGAAGACTCCCTGGAGCGGCTCCTGGCTTACCGGATATTTTCCGATACTGACGGGAAAATGAACCTCAGCGTCAAAGATATAGATGGCGGATTACTGCTTGTTTCGCAGTTTACCCTCGCTGCCGATACCCGGCGTGGATTGCGTCCCAGTTTCTCTTCGGCGATGCCGCCAGCGGAAGCGGAGCAGCTCTATGACCACATGGTGGTTATTGCCAGGCAGCGCCATGGCAAAGTTGCCAGCGGTCGCTTCGCAGCTGACATGCAGGTGGAACTGGTCAACGATGGACCCGTGACATTTATTCTCTAGCTTGCTGCTTCTTCAGCTTCTTCTTTCCGCTGTTGCTTCTTACGGGCTATTCTGCCGGCCAGAATTCCCAGTTCAAACAGCGCCCACATGGGTAGCGCCAGCATGGATTGTGTAAATGGGTCCGGTGGTGTAAGGAGCATGGCCACCACGAAGCAGCCCACCACTACATAGGGACGCTTCGATGTTAATGATTCCGGTTCAGCCAGGCCCGCCCAGATAAACAGGAACACTGCAATAGGTACTTCGAAGGCAATTCCAAAGGCGAAGAAGATGGTAAGGGCAAAACTCAGGAAGCTGCTGATGTCCGGAGCCACTGCGACACCTTCTGGTGCCACTGAGATGAAGAATCTGAATACGATACCGAACAGTACATAACGGGCAAAGGTGATTCCTGTATAAAACAGTGCAACGCTGGATATGAACAACGGCATGGCAACCGCTTTCTCGTTCTTGTACAGGCCTGGTGCGATAAATGACCAGAGCTGATAAAGAATATAAGGTGCTGCAATGATTACTGCTGCATAGAAAGTCAGTTTGAATGGCGCAAAAAATGGCGAGGTCGGATCAATCGCTATCATGCTGGAGTTTTCCGGCAGAGCGGCGATCAAAGGATCGGCGATAAAGACGTAAATCTCGTTGGCAAAGGGAAACAGGCACAGGAAGATAACTACGACAGCAGCCAGTGTCTTTAAAATACGATCACGCAATTCAATCAGGTGATCGATAAGAGTCAGTTCCTTTTCCTCTTCTGCTGAGCTCATGTTTTGTCACCAGAATTGTTTTTGGTAACAAAGCCCGGATTCCTAATTTTTTCTTCTATTTCCTTTTTAGAGGCTTTTACTTCGCGGGATATGTCATTGACGTAATTGACAGCCTGCTTGATTTCACTTCCGACAGTAGGTTCAGAAGATTTCGTTGAACCGGCAGTGGCAGAAGTTGCGTCCTGCTGGTCTGAGTCGCTAGTAGTTTGCTCGCTACCGGCATCGGATTGATCTGCTTTCTGCGAGTCTTTCGATTCAGTTGAGTTCAACGCCAGTTCTTCGACAGCCGCCCTTTCGACGTCGCTGGCAATCTCTTTTGCCTGTTTCTTGGCGTCTTCTACTTCAGCCAGGATGGATTCGTTGTGCAACTGACGGCGGATTTCGTCGGCGTTCAGCTCCCGTTCGACATCAGCCTTGATCTTGTGAAAACTGCGGCGGAACCGTCCGACCCACAGGCTGGCTGTCTTTACCGCACTGGGCAGCCGTTCAGGGCCAATGACCAGCAGGGCAACGACAAAAATAACCAGTAACTCCGAAGGACCAATATCAAACATAGAGCAGGTGCCAGAAATTCCGGGAGGGCAGGGACAGTCTGTTGTAACAGACCGCTAACAGGTGAAACCCGGAATGGGGATTGTAAGGGAGAATCGAATCAGCTCTTGGCTGCCGAGTCTTCGGTTTCTTCTTCAGCCTGTTCGGATATTTCGGTGTTGTCTTCCGTGTCACCTTCTTCCTTTTCCTCATCATCTTTCATGGCTGACTTAAAACCTTTCAGAGCACCGCCCAGGTCAGAACCCAGGTTCCGTAATTTCTTGGTGCCGAATAACATCACTACAATTAACAGGATGATCAACAGCTGCCAAATTCCAATACCACCAATGCCCATGTGTTACCTCCGATATGTAGCCTTCAAGACCAGGGCGGTCTGCGCCAGTCTTGAAAACCTCATTGGGTTGTCCGCGACGCCTTTTCGACGAGGCCGGATATATTAAAGCGTTTTTCCAGTTCCTCCAACACTTGCTCGGCACTCAGCCCTAGATGGCTCAGCATGACCATGCTGTGAAACCACAGATCAGCTGTCTCGTTAAGAACCGCCGACTCGTGTAGCGCGGAGGGGTTGGTCCCACAATCCTTGGCGGCCAGCACCGTCTCTACGGCTTCTTCACCGATTTTTTCGAGGATCTTGTTCAAGCCCTTGGCATGCAGGCTGGCGACGTAGGATTCACTGCTGTCCGCCTGTTTGCGTTGTTCAAGGATTGCGGTCAGTTCCTTAAGAATATCACTCATAATCTGGTTTCGCTGAGGTTTGTTGCGGTTATTTGCTGCCGTACATCTGTTTGGGGTCACGAATCACCGGGTCGACTGTCTGCCATTGGCCATCAACAAGCTTTTGATAAAAACAGCTTTCACGGCCGGTATGGCAGGCAACGCCACCGATCTGTTTAACCAGGTAGCAAACCGAATCATTGTCGCAATCAAGGTATATATCCACAAGTTCCTGCACATTGCCGGACTGCTCTCCCTTGCGCCATAAGGACTGCCGGGAGCGTGACCAGTAAACGGCTCTTTTTTCGCTCACAGTTGCGACAAGCGCCTCTCTGTTAAGCCATGCCTGGGTAAGTATTCGCTTACTGACATGGTCCTGGGTAATGACTGGAACCAGGCCGTCGGAGTTCCACTTGACCTGGTCCAGGAAGTCTTTTGTCATGGTCTTGCCCTTGCTACGCCCGGCAATGGGCTTCTGATATTCTGGCCAATTATAATGGATGCACGTCGTTAAAGTATGAAAAACCGGGCGACCGGGGCAGGTTTCAATCCCCCTTGACGACCAGCCACAAGCCAGCCAGACCGAGAACCAGCGACATTGCAGGTAGATCGGCCGCCACGGCGGCAACTGGTGGGTAGGCAGTGAGCACCGCTGCTGTGATAAACAGCGTCCCGGCTGCCCGCGAGCGGCTGCGTTGTCTGACCTGCCTTTTCATTTGCAGTTCCTGCTCTTTTATCAGTGTCGCGTTTATTTCTTTGAGTTGTCGCGCTTCACTGATCGCATCAATGGAAAGTTGTGGTAAATCAGGTAGTTGATCGATCCAGTCCGGGATGTTTTCGCGCAGTCGATTGAGTAGCGATACCGGGCTCAGCCGTCTTGCATTCCAGTTTTCCAGGTAGGGCAGGGCGGTCTGCCAGAGGTCCAGTTCCGGATAGAGTTGCCGGCCCAGCCCTTCGATATTCAGCAAGGTTTTCTGTAACAGGACGAGTGATGGCTGCACCTCCATATTGAATCGACCCGCAGTGCTGAACAGCTGCACCAGCAGTTGTCCAAACGAGATATCTTTAAGTGGTTTCTCGAAAATTGGTTCGCAGACCGTGCGCATGGCCGCTTCGAATTCGGTAACCCGGGTTTCTTTGGGCACCCAGCCGCACTCAACATGCAGCTCCGCCACCTTGCGGTAATCGCGCTTGAAAATAGCCAGCAGATTTCTGGCCAGATACTGCTGATCGGCAGGGCTTAGCGAGCCTATGATGGCGCAGTCTATGGCGATGTATTGCGGGTTATCGGGTCGGTCCGGATTCACGAAGATATTGCCGGGATGCATGTCGGCATGAAAAAAGCTGTGCTCAAAAACCTGGGTAAAAAAGATTTCCACTCCGGTTTCCGCCAGTTTTTTCATATTGACATTTCGGGCTTCAAGGGCTTTCACGTCGGCTACTGGAATACCATAGATTCGCTCCATCACCAACAGATTACTGCGGGTGTACTCCCAATAGATCCTGGGAACATAGAGCACATTCGAGCCCGTAAAATTTCGCCTCAACTGGGTGGTGTTAGCTCCTTCCGCGAGCAGGTTGAGCTCGTCCAGAATGGTCTTTTCATAGTCGTCGATGACTTCCACCGGACGCAGGCGTTTGCCGACAGGAATACTGTTTTCGATGTGCAGGGCCAGCCACTTGAGCAGGGCGATGTCGGCGCGAATGGTTTTCTCGATACCCGGCCGGATTACCTTGACGACGACTTCCTCGCCGTTGATCAGTTTAGCCGCGTGCACCTGGGCTACCGAGGCGGAGGCCAGCGGTTCCAGGTCCAATTCACTGAAGACTTCATTGGCATCCAGCTGCAGTGACTCACTGATCAGCTTCTCAATTCCCGGGTTGCGAAAAGGTGGTACATCGTCTTGCAGTCCTTGCAGGGCATCGGCCAGCTCCGGTTCCAGAAAATCCCGGCGGGTGGAAAGCAATTGCCCGAATTTGATGTAGATGGGCCCCAGTTCCTCGAGTGCCAGACGCAGACGCTGGTGACGATCAAGTTCGCGAGCCTTATTGGAAGACCAGGGCAGGCCGTAAACAGTCAGTACCAGCTTGATCAGGGATGTTCCGCTATGGCCACGCAGGTAGTCGCCCAACCGGTATTTCGCAGCGACGTTTAAAATTTTAACCAGACGGGTCAGGTGCAGCATAAGGTTTACTCGGTCGGCGAATTATCAAGCTCGGTTAGCTGATGGTTAAGCTGCCTGATTCTGGCCTGCAGTCGATCCAGGCGCAACCGCAGGGCATCGAGATCCTGATCGAAGATTGCCACTTGATTAAGAGGTGGCACCATACGACTTTCTTCATGGAAATATTCATCGATATTGCGTTTTATGCTGCTTATTGTTCCCTGGGCGAAATCGCTCAGGCCATGCAACAGTTGGCCCAGGCCGTGGGTTGGGACATCCCCGATGACTCGAGACAATGGTTCCTGCCAGTCAATTTCCAGGTTCAGGAACAGGCGGTAGACAGACTGCACGAATTCGCTGTCGCCGCTGATCTGAATAGCCGGGTTGACCAGAGAGCGGGACTCGTTTCGTTCGGTAAGCAGGCGCATCATTGCCAGAGCTGTGCCGCTGATTCGGCCATCCGGTTGTGGAGCTTGTTCGGCAGAAGAATCAGGTACCCCATTTATGGATTCAGGGGCAAATGAAAGGACCACACTGGCTGGATAAAAATGTACCAGTACACTAACAGTTGGGGAGGTTATATCCAGCTGCAGAATTTTACCCTGATGACAGGCGACGCCATCGGCCAGTTTTATATCCTGGGCAATACAGCGATTGATGATAGCCTCGAAGGGTACCAGCAGGTTTGATGACAACAGTGTCTTCACGATGTTTGGTTCCGACCAGCCAGTGTTTGGCGCTCAGTCGTTGGGCTCAGCGGGTTTAAAACCAAGATGGATTGCGCAGACACCACCCATGAGATTATGGAAGCGTGTATCAGTGAATCCTGCGTCTACCATCATTTGTTGCAGGGTCTGCTGGTCTGGATGCATGCGGATTGATTCGACCAGGTAGCGATAGCTGTCGCTGTCGCCGGTCACCATTTTTCCGGCTATTGGCCAAAGTCTGGAGTAGGTGTCGTAGGCCTTTCCGACCAAAGGATTTACTGGCTTGGAAAATTCCAGGATCAGCGCCCGCCCGCCGGGTTTCAGGGTTCTGAACATGGAACGCAAGGCAGCATCCTTGTCGGTCACATTGCGCAGGCCATAGGCAATACAGATACAATCGAAACTGTTGTCGGCGAAAGGTAACGCCTCAGCATTAACCTGGCTGAAAATAATGTTGCTCCCGGCGCCCCTGTCGATGATGCGGTCTCTGCCCACTTTGAGCATTGAAGCATTTATGTCCGCCAGAATTACACGGCCTGAATCTCCTACCAGACGAGAAAATTTGAGACTTAAATCGCCTGTACCGCCAGCCAGATCCAATACTGTCTGTCCGGTTCTGATGGCACTCAGCTCAATGGTAAAGCGTTTGACCAGCCGGTGAGTCCCCAGCGACATGATGTCGTTCATGACATCGTACTTGCCGGCGACTGAATCGAACACTCTGGCTACCAGTCCGGATTTTTCCTCCACCGGTACCGTTTGATAACCGAAATGGGTAGTTTGATTGGCTTCAGGGGAATCGGACATGGGGTTTCATTTGCCAGCTCAGGGCTCTCGGGATTGCGGAGGCACAATACTAACCACCTGGGTTCCCAGTGGCAATGGCTCTCGCGAGGCGCCCACCGCGCGCAATTCTGCCAGGTAGTCTGACCAGTATTGCTGCCTGTTTTCGCCCAGTTCTTTCAGGTAATCCCAACTGTAAATACCTGAATCATGGCGATCATCAAAGGTCAGACGTATGGCATAGTTGCCAGTAGCTTCAATGCTTACGATTTTCACGTATTTCTTACCAGTCTGAAGAATTTCCTGCCCTTTCCCGTGGCCACGCACCTCCGCCGACGGAGAGTGCACACGTAAATACTCCGCACTCAGCTCGTAGCTCGTTCCATCGGCGTAGACCAGCTCCAGGACACCGGATCTACGGTGCAGGCGGATATCGGTCGGTGTAGTGGTTGCGGGCATGGCAGGATCCTGTGGTTCCTTAGAGGATAAACCGGCTCAGGTCTTCGTCTTTCGCCAGCTCACCTAGCTGCTGATCGACGTACTGGGCATCCACAACCAGCTCGTTGTCGTCCCCGATTGCCACGTCTGATGCGCTATAGGATATTTCTTCCAGTAGTCGCTCCATCACTGTGTGCAGGCGTCGCGCACCGATGTTCTCAGTGCGCTCATTGACCTGCCAGGCGGTTTCAGCGATGCGGGCGATGCCGTCATCGGTGAAACGCAGTACGAGGTTTTCAGTGGCAAGCAGAGCCTGGTATTGCTCGGTAAGTGAAAAATCCGGTTCCACCAGGATACGCTGAAAATCATCGGTAGTAAGCGGTTCCAGTTCCACACGGATCGGTAGTCGACCCTGGAGTTCAGGGATCAGATCAGAAGGTTTAGAGAGATGAAAGGCACCTGACGCTATGAAAAGGATGTGGTCGGTCTTCACACTGCCGTATTTGGTGGAAACTGTAGATCCTTCGATCAGTGGTAACAGGTCCCGCTGAACGCCTTCCCGTGACACGCTGGCCGAACCTTGTTCGTGGCGCGTTGTTACCTTGTCTATTTCGTCAAGAAACACGATGCCTGTTTGTTCCGCAGCTTCCACGGCACGGTTCTTGATATCGTCTTCGTTAATCAGCTTTGCAGCTTCTTCGTCCTTGATGAGTTTCAGGGCCTGTTTGACTAACATGCGCCGTGAATGTTTCTTGCCGGAATTCAGGTTGGAGAACATGTTCTTTAACTGGCTGGTCATATCCTCCATGCCCGGCGGTGCCATAATTTCGAATCCAGCTGCCGATTCGGCAACCTTGATCTCGATTTCCTTTTCATCCAACTCCCCTTCTCGCAGCTTCTTGCGAAACATCTGGCGGGCGGCTGACTGACCCTGGTCGGCTTCGTCATCCCCTCCTCTGGCCTGGGGCAGCAGTACATCCAACACCCGCTCTTCAGCTAGATCTTCAGCGACGTGCTGGACTTTCTGAATTTCTTCCTCGCGCAGCATTTTGACTGCGACATCTATCAGGTCCCGGACTATGGACTCCACGTCACGACCTACATAGCCTACTTCGGTAAACTTGGTGGCCTCGATTTTGATAAACGGAGCATGGGCCAGGCGTGCCAGGCGTCGCGCGATCTCGGTTTTACCCACGCCAGTGGGGCCAATCATCAAGATGTTTTTCGGCGTGACTTCGTTTTTGACTTCTTCGTCCAGGTTCATGCGGCGCCAGCGGTTCCTGAGGGCGATTGCAACAGCCCGCTTGGCGTCATTTTGACCGACGATGTGTTTATCGAGTTCAGAGGTGATTTCTCTGGGTGTCATGGTGGACATGCTGTTACTACCTTGTTTGGTTGTCCTGCGGGATTCAGGACAGGGAAAGCTCTTCAATGGTGTGGTTTTGATTGGTGTAGACGCAGATTTCGCCCGCTATTTCCAGGCTTTGTTCAACAATGGCACGGGCATCCAATTCGGTGTGGCGACACAAGGCGCGGGCTGCGGAAAGCGCGAAAGGCCCGCCGGATCCGATTGCCATGATGGCATCTTCCGGTTCAATAACATCACCGTTCCCGGATATGATTAGTGAGGCCTCACTATCAGCGACAACCAGCAGTGCCTCGAGTCTTCGCAGTGCCCTTTCGGTTCGCCACAGCTTGGCGAGTTCCACGGCAGCACGGGTGAGCTTGCCGCGGTGCTTTTCCAGTTGCTCCTCGAAGCGTTCAAACAGGGTAAAGGCATCTGCGGTACCCCCGGCAAAACCGGCGATTACCTTATCATGGTAGAGCCGGCGTACCTTGCGGGCATTGCCCTTGAGCACGGTATTGCCCTGCGATACCTGGCCATCGCCCCCGATAACCACCTTGTCGTTGCGCCGCACGGATACGATGGTCGTGCCTCGGTATTGTTCCACGTTGATCTCCAATCCAGTGTAAGAATGTTTAATAGGGGGGGTTTGCGCTATTTCAAGCGCTCAGCGACGATCGACGAAGATGCTGTCAATGTCATTGCGTTGTAAGAGCGAGCGGATTTCATTTAATTCCGAGGTGCTGCTGAAAGGACCGGCCTGGACGGCGTGCAAGGTACCGCTGGCCCGGGCGTATTGGGTGATAAAAGCGTCGACGCCCAGTGATCTGACAATGCCGAGCTGAGTCTGGGCACTGCTGGCTACCTGGAATGCGCCAATCTGTATTAACCGGCCATTGCTGGCGGTGGCCGGTTCTCGTTCTTCTACCACGGTTTCAACGGTTACCGTGGATTCAAGGGGAACTGGGGTGGTATCCACTTCGACCACATAATCCGGCAATTCCTCGTAGAAATCGAGGTCGAGCGGGTTTTCAGCTTCTTCAGGCGCTGGCTCTGCTACGACTTCCGCGATCTGCAGCTGGGCTGGTTCTGTTTCAGGCTCGAGGGTTGTTATCACAGTCTGGGACTGCAGAGGCGGCACATTGCCGGAAAGGTAAAGCAAAAAGCAACCGAACACGCCGACAGCAATACCAGTGATCAGCCCGGTAAACAACAGGGACCACGCTGGTGGTGCTTCCATAGAGCGTTTTTCCAACACAGGCTCGGGCCTGATTTTTGCGAAATCCTGAACCATCGACACCAGGCCGACAGCGGCGAAGACTCATTCTTCGCTGCGATCGACCCTAAATCCCCGTTTTCGACACAACCAAAACAATTATCGGTAATGGCTTGTCGCACTTTATGATGATGCGGGTTTCGGCCAACATTGTCACGTTAGATCTACCGGATCCACATCAATCGACCAACGGGTTCTGCGAGCCTGTTTCATCACTTCAATCTGTGGACCTACAATTGACAGCAGTTGCTGCAGGGCATGGCGTGAGCCGGCCTTCAGCAGCAACTGGGCGCGGAATTTCCCGGCCCTTCTTTCCATCGGCGCCGGCAGTGGCCTGTGGACTTCAACTGTCGGCAGGCCTGATTGCTTCACCAGGCTGCTGCAAAGAGTGCAGATGGCGTCCAGCAGAGCCATCGCCTGGCTTGCCTGAGCGCTTTCCGCCCTGAACAGAGCCAGGTGACTGAATGGGGGCATCTGGCTTTGATGACGTTCTTCCAGCAGTTGCTCAGCGATCTGATGGTAGTCGTTTTTCACCAGGGCCTGCAGCGATGCATGGCTGATATGGCGGGTTTGGACCACTACCTGGCCTGGATTTTCAGCCCGTCCGGCGCGACCTGCCACCTGGAATAGCAGCTGAATCATGTGTTCCTGGCCCCGGAAATCGGCACTGAACAGGCCGCTGTCGGCGTCCAGCACTGCCACCAGAGTGACCTGCGGGAAGTGGTGTCCCTTGGCCAGCATCTGGGTCCCTACCAAAATACAAGGCTGGCCCTTCTGAACCTGCTCAAGCCTTGAGCCCAAGGCGTCCTTGCGTCGGGTGGAATCGCTGTCGATACGCAATATCGGGACCTGCTGAAAATACTCCTGCAGGAATTGCTCGCTTTTCTCGGTGCCGATGCCTCGCGTTGACAGTTGCCTGGAGCCGCAGTTCTGGCAGGTACGGGGAATGACCTGGCGAGCATCACAGTGGTGGCAGTGCAGGACCGGTGGCGACTTATGCACTGTCAGTTGCGCATCACAACGCCGGCATTCGAATTCGTAGCCGCAATCCTGGCACAGCAGGCTTGGGGCAAAACCTCTTCTATTGATAAATACCAGCACCTGGTTGCCGGAACTCAGGTGATTCCTGATCAGATCCAGTAAGGTTAGTGAGAAGCCATCACGGCTTTCAGTTTCAGTCATATCCAACAAACTGATCGATGGCTTGCGAGCGTTGCCGGCGCGCTGGCTCAAGACCAGGTGGGTATAGCGACCGTGGCGAGCATTCTGCAGGGACTCCAGCGCTGGTGTGGCGGAGCCAAGCACGACACTGATGGCTTCCTCACGCGCTCTGACAATGGCCAGGTCTCGGGCCGAGTAGCGAAAACCATCCTGCTGTTTGAACGAACCGTCATGTTCTTCATCGACAACCAGCAATCCCGGTCTGGCAAGGGGGGTGAAAACAGCCGAGCGAGTACCGATTACAATGCCTGCCTGTCCATTGCGCGCAAGGCGCCAGCCTGCCAGTCGTTCGGTGTCACTCAAGCCGGAATGCAGGACTACAATCTGGCAGCTGAAGCGCGCACGGAACACCGCCACAGATTGTGGTGTCAGGCCAATTTCAGGGATCAGCACCAGCGCCTGACGGCCCTGTTCCAGAACCCTGGCTATGACCTGCATGTAAACCTCGGTCTTGCCGCTACCGGTGATCCCATCCAGCAGGTGGCAGGCGAACTCCCCCAGTGAACTGCCGATGGCTTCAATGGCATGTTGCTGATCTTTGTTGGGGACCCGGACCGGCTTGCCTGGAGCAGCCGCTGACTGATCCTTATCAGCTGTTTCCGCACGGGCCGCAGCCACTCTTATCAGGCCTTTGTCAGCCAGCCCATCGATAACAGTGGACGTGTACCCAGCCTGGCGGCAATCTGCAGCGGACATCGGTCCGGACTTGCGCAACAGGTCAAGCATGGCGCGTTGCCTGGGTGCGCGTGACAGCAGGTCGTTGCCATCGCCAGGCGAGATTTCAGTGATTTCCCAGACTGGCTCAGCAACAGGGTCCGCATCGATACCTTGACGGAGCTTGACTGGCAGAGCGGTGCTGAAAACTTCACCAGGCGGGTGCTGATAGTAGGTGGCAGCCCAGCTCAGGGTGCGAATCAGAGCATCAGAAAACAGCGGTTCGGTGTCCAGTACCTCGATAGTGTGTTTAAGCTGGTTTGCTGCCAGCTCACTTGAACTGGCTGTGCTCATTAGCACGGCAATAACCTGGCGACGCCCAAACGGCACGCGCAGACGCAGGCCCGGCTTCCAGTCATCAGGGCTCCGGTCCGCACAACCAACCGGCGGCAGGTAGTCGAACAGTCGTCGTAATGGCGACGGAACCGCAAGTTGCAGTATGACTGTTGGCTTGTTTTTAGTGGAACTCGGCATGCCGAAGAAGACCCGGGATCCGGGCACCAGGGAATTTGTGACTGGCGGCATGGTAAGGCTTAAGCAACCTCTGATCAATTAGTGAGGGACTCTGGTGCCTGCGGTACGCCGGTGTGGCATCCCGGCATTTGGTTTATACTTGCCCGAACTTCGTCATCGACGGGTGACGGAATCAACATCAACTGGTTGTCGAGGAGTTTGGGACATGGCACAAGCGCCAGTGCCACAGCAATTGCTTGAGGTAAGGGAAAAAATAGATCAGGTGGACAGACAGCTGGTTTCGTTGCTGGCTGAGAGATTTGGACTTACCAGCAAAGTAGGGCATTTGAAAGCAAGCAGTGATCTGGAAGCGGTAGATCCCCAACGCGAGGCACAGAAACTGGAAACCCTCCGTGCCCTGAGCAAGGAGCATGATCTCAACCCGGACCTGGTGGCCGAGCTGTTTACTCTTATTATGGCGGAGGTGGTTAAGAATCATCGCCGAATAAGCCGAACAGAAGGCGCCGACTGATTTGGCTCCTGCCCCCTGACTATCAGGAAATCCGACGACCTTAAATCTGCTACCACAGACTTCGATATGGCGGGGGTGGGTGCTGTCGCCGATAGGTATAGGCTACTCAGTAACAACTCTTGCGCGGAGCCGGATCTCTGGTAGAATGCACGCCCATTTTGCTGGATGGCTCCAGCACAGGAAATAACCCAGGTGTGGTACGCAGATTTCCTTTGGTTATCTGGTTAGCTAGTTAGCTGATAGTTGATAAAAATGCTGCGTGGCGACACCGATGGAGACCACAATGAAACCAGATATACATCCCGAATACGTTCCTATCAAGGCCACCTGCAGCTGTGGGAATGTGATTGAGACCAGTTCAACACTGGGCAAGGACATTCTTATTGAAGTCTGCTCCAACTGCCACCCGTTCTACACAGGCAAGCAGAAGATTCTCGACAGCGGTGGTCGGGTTGATCGCTTTAAGCGACGTTTCGGTAATCGAAAGGTCTAATTAGAACAAGGTTTCAATCGAAACCTCTGTATCCTCTCCATCAGATGTGACGCCCGGAATCTCGCTGTTGAGATCCTCGGGCTCATTCTCGGTCCGGAAATATTCGAACATGGTATTGGGCTCACCAGCCCTGGCAGGTCTTCCGGTGGTCTTTTCAACCAGACGGTCTACCACGCCGTCGGGTCTGGCCATGGTGCGTTCCGGCATGTCGGCGAGTGCCTGACTCATGTAGTCTATCCAGATCGGTACTGCTACGGTCGCCCCCTGCTCTGACTCGCCCAATGGTTCCGGTTGATCGAATCCGATGAATACCGTGGTCGCGATATCCCGGTTGAAGCCAGAAAACCACAACTCAGCCGGTCCGTTTGTAGTACCGGTTTTTCCCATCAGGTCACTGCGGTTAAGAGCCCGCTGTACTCCTCTGCCGCTGCCTTCGACAACCACCGATCGCAACATGCTGTTGAGAATAAAGGCAACCCGCGGATCGATAACTCGCTCTGCTTTTGGCACAGGTATTTCCGAATTCTCCGATTCGTATAGGTTGCAGTCCGCGTCGCAGGCCAGCACCGCTTGAGATTGATAGATCACGCCATCGGAGATATTGCGTATCTCCTTGATGAACCAGGGCTCTACCTTGAAGCCACCATTAGCTATCGCCGCATAGGCAGACACCATTTCCAGTGGTGGTACATCCTGGCTACCCAGCGCGACGGTGAGATCACCCCTTGGAAAGTGCGTGGTCTGGATTCCCAGTTTGCTTGCGAAATCCAGCACTGCTTCCGAGCCGACCTGATCGAAAAGGCGAACTGCCGGCACGTTGCGTGAATCCTGCAGGGCGTAACGCAAAGTGATTGGGCCGAGGAAGGTATTGTCGTAGTTGTTAGGTCGGTAACCACTGCGAGTGATCGGCGCATCGTTGATCGTAGACGATGCCGAGTAGCCCTGCTCCAGGGCTGCTCCATAGACAAACGGCTTGAAGTTGGAACCTGGTGGTCGTGCTGTCAGAACCCGGTTAACCTGACTGCGTCCAAAATCATAACCGCCCACCAGTGCCATGACTTCGCCGCTGGTCGGAGATACCGAGACAACCGCGCCCTGGACATCCGGAATCTGGCCCAGGTGCCACCTGCCATCCGTTTGTTTGACTCTTATCAGGTCGCCAACGGTAGCAATATCACTGGCACTTTGGGGCGGTGGCCAGGCATTGTCGCGGGAAATGAACGGACGCGCCCATCGCATCTCTTCCCAGCCGACAGTGATCAATTCGCCACTCTTCAACAGCACCCGCAAATCTCTTGCAGCCACTTCAGCAACGATGCCTGGTTGCTGATTACCGAAGACAGGTACCGCCGCCAGCTCCTGCAACCAGGCAGCAGTTGGATCGACGTCATTCGACGCATAGTGGGCGTCAACACCGCGAAAGCCATGGCGCTTGTCGTAGTACTCCTCCAGCCCGTTGACCAGCGCCTGCTTGGCAGCGAGCTGCTTGTCACCGTCCAGGGTGGTGACCACTTCAAATCCCTGGGTGTAGGTATCCTCGCCAAATTCTTCATACAGTTGCTGGCGGACCATTTCGGCGATAAACGGCGCCGGGACGTCGATATTGCGGCCATGACGACCAGCCGTGACCGGGGCTGACTTGGCGCTGGCAAGCTGTTGCTGATCAATCATGCCCTCATCGTGCATGCGGTCCAGTACTCGGTTACGGCGATTCACGGCACGGTCAGGATTGGCCAGAGGGTTACACGGAGATGGGCAGGGCAGCAGCGAGACCATCATAGCTGCTTCCGGCAGGGTCAGTTCGCTTGCCTCCTTGCCGTAATAAATAAACGATGCTGCACCAATGCCATCGGCGCCCGCCCCAAAGTAAATCAGGTTCAGATACAGCGTGAGGATTTCTTCCTTGGTTAACTCTCGCTGGATCTGCAAGGCAAAAGGAATCTCTTTGAATTTACGCAGGTAGACATTGTCGTTATCGAACGAGATGTTGTTGGCCAGCTGCATGGTTATAGTGCTGCCGCCGCCCAGGTTCACGCCACGAATGAAGCCCCAGAAGCCGCGAATCAGACCTCTGATATCGACGCCGGGGTGGGAATAGAAGCCTGGATCCTCACTGGCTATTACTGCATTTCGCATGACTTCAGGAATCTGCTCAAAAGCCAGCGGCTGGCGTCGATTGCCAATTTCATCGATCAGCCGGTTGTCAGCCGTGTAGATACGAAGCGGGGTTTCCAGTTGCACAGTTCGGTAGTTTTCAGCGGATGGTAACTGGGGTGACAGATACATGTAGGCAGCCGCAGCGATCATTACCGCGCCGCATAGCCCGGAAATACCCCATAACAGGAGCCACTTGAAATACTGTGTCAATTTGGTGCTCAAAATTAGTGTGATCCAGCACTTTGCCGGGTATCCGGCTGCAAGTCAGTGTTTACGGCAATTGTTCAATCACAGGCAACGGATTGGTCGGAACGAATCCTGGTGAAAAGCAAGTATACACCCTGGCGGCCCATGGCAGTAACGAATGGAAAAACGTCATGGGCGCTGAGTGCATTAAACAAGAAATGTGATCGCAGTGGACTAAAAGCCAGTCCACCCTGGTTCTAACCGTGATGGGATTCATAGAAATGACGTCCTACATGCGAGATTATTTGCTCCGAGGTCAGACATACCGAAACCAATATAATTACCTGAAAACTCTAAATTTTTCATTTACCGCCGATACATGGGCTGATTTGTGGAAATTTCGGTAACCCTGACCTAAGTTTTTGGAAGACCCGCTAACTGACGAACTTCTTGCTCTCATTCAGTTAACAGCAACGGCAGAGTAATCAGCAGAACGAAAAGGTCGATAACTCTGAATGTAACACTGCAGATTCAATAGAAAGCCAACTTCAGGAATTGCCAGGTGTTAGACAAATTTAAAAATTTTGGAAGTAGATCAAACTCCCTGCTCGGTGTCGATATCAGTTCCTCGTCCGTAAAGATCGTGAAACTGAGTTCCAGTGGCGGCAAATACAAGCTGGATAACTATGTCATCCGGCCACTGCCGGCCAAGTCGGTGGTCGAAAAAAACATCAGCGATATCAATGCAGTTGGGGATGCCGTCGCCGCTGCAGTCAGCGTCATGAAGCCTTCGATTAAAGAGACTGCAGTAGCCGTAGCTGGTTCAGCGGTTATCACCAAGACCATCGAAATGAACGCCGCGTTGAGTGATGCTGAACTGGAAAATCAGATTATTGTGGAAGCGGATCAATATATCCCCTACCCGCTGGATGAAGTCGCAATCGATTTTGAGCGTCAGGAAATTTCTGACCGCAGCGAGGATCTGGTGGAAGTACTGCTGGCGGCCTGCCGGAAAGAAAACGTCGACTCCCGGGTGATGGCCCTCGAACAGGGCGGCCTGGAAACCAAAGTAGTCGATATCGAAGCTTACGCCATTGAAAGAGCTTTCGGCCTGCTTAACAAACAGATTGAGTCAGACGAAGACCAGACGACAGCCATTATCGACATTGGATCCACTATGACAACGCTTAATGTCATGTTGGATGGCAGGACTATCTATACCAGAGAGCAGGTGTTTGGAGGCAATCAGCTGATCGAGGATGTCGTAAGACGCTTCGGGCTGTCTGCTCCAGAGGCAGAACTCGCCATCAAGCGAGGTGGCTTACCGGAAGAGTATGAAGTTGAGCTGCTGCTGCCTTTCAAGGATGCTGTGGTTCAACAGATCAGCCAGACACTCCAGTTCTTCTTTTCTTCCAGCCATTACAACGACGTTGACCACATCATTCTTGCCGGCGGTGTGGCAGCAATACCAGGCCTTGACGACCTGGTACAGGAACATCTGACGACGCCGGTTCTGGTCGCCAATCCTTTCAGGGACATGGAAATAGGATCCAAGGTCAACAAGACAATGCTGAACAACGATGCACCGGCACTACTGATTGCTACCGGTCTGGCAATGCGGGGGGCTAACTAATGGCTCAGATCAATTTACTGCCCTGGCGCGAAACGCTGAGGGAAGAACGCAAACGCAAGTTCCTGGCGCTGATGGTGGTGGTACTGATTGCCTCCGGAGGTATGGTTCTGGGGGCTGATCGTTATATGCGTGGCGCGATCGAAAATCAGATTGCCCGCAATGAATACCTGCTTACCGAGATTCAAGTAGTCGATCAGCAGGTTGCAGAAATCAGCAAACTGCAACAGCAGAAGAGCGAAATTCAGGACCGTATGTCGGTCATACAAAATCTGCAGGGGTCTCGGCCTGTCATCGTCAGGGTGTTTGACGAGCTGGTTAAAACCCTGCCGGATGGCGTCTATTTCGAATCTCTCGAACGTAACGGGGAGTCGATGAATATTGTTGGCGTAGCCGAGAGCTACAGCCAGCTGACTACCCTGATGCGCAAACTCGACGGTTCTGACTGGTTTACTGAACCCAATCTCCGAATCATTTCCGCAGCCGACGACGAAGAAGCATTCAGTGACACGTCGGCAAACCGGTTCAATCTTAATCTGACTTTGGTGACCCCGGAAGAACCAAGTCTGGATGACGCATCGGAATAGGCTGAGAAAATTATGTCTGTGTTCAAACAAGCGATAGAAGATCTGCGCAGTTTTGATCTAGCCGATCTGTCAGATCTGGACAGTGTTGGCGTCTGGCCGAGACCCGTTAAATTCGTCCTGGTGTTGCTGGTAATACTGGCCTGTCTGGCTGCCGGGTGGTTCCTGCATGTGCAAAAACTGCAGGAGCAGCTGGAACGACAGCAGGCGGAAGAGACTGCCCTGCGCCAGAACTTTGAACAAAAAGCGTTTCTGGCGGCTAATCTGGACCAGTACCGAGCTCAGACAGTTGAAATGGAAGAAGCCTTTGCGGTCTTGTTGAGACAGCTTCCCAGTGAAACCGAAGTGCCAGGCCTGGTCGATGATGTTACCGATACTGGCCTGGGTAGCGGCCTGGAGTTTTCCAATATCGAACTTTCTGACGAGGTGATTCAGGAAATCTATATTGAACTGCCGATCGAAATTGATGTCACCGGGAATTACCACGATTTTGCAACGTTTGTCAGCGGCGTAGCGGCCTTGCCTCGAATTGTGACCTTGCATGATTTTGAAGTCATCCGGCAGGACAATGTCTTTCTGACTATGAGCATCACGGCAAAAACCTACCGTTATAAAGAGGACGAAGAAGATTTCAGTACCCTCTGAGATGGCCAGCCTTATGAAATTATTTAAATCAGTAACCACAGTCTTTTTGCTGCTGCTAATGGCGGCATGCACACCGGTCAACGATTACTCCGACCTGCAGGTGTTTACCACTGAAGTGAGAGCCAGGCCTGGTGGTGAAGTCGAACCGATACCCGAATTCAAAGAATATGAAGCGTTCACCTATAGCGCTGCAGGTTTTCGAAGTCCGTTCGATATTCCTGTAAGGATAAGACTGCAGGAAGGCATGACAGCTTCCGAGAACGTAAAACCTGACCTCGATCGTCAAAAAGAGGCTCTTGAAAGTTTCTCTATAGCCGAATTAGCTATGGTAGGGATGGTAGAGAGGGATGGTCACTACGTAGCCCTGGTGGAAAACACTGCCGGTGAAGTGCACCGTGTATTGCGAGGCAACTACATGGGCAGGAACCACGGCCGAGTGGTCACCATTTCTGCATCACAGCTGGATATTATAGAAATAGTACCCAGCGGCACCGGTGGATGGATGGAGAGACCACAAACCCTGACGCTGGTCAGATAAAAGGACAAGGAGGCAGGATGCTATGTCCGCTACTAAATTGCCAAGACAGCACGCAACATGGGACGGATTGACTATGTGCATTAAGCGTTTCGTTTTTATTCTGGCAGCCTTGCTGATGACAGGTGTCGTCAGTGCACAGCAAAATGTGCGGCTGGAGAGCATCGGATTTGCCAGTCTGACAGGAGATACAGTCGAAATCAGGCTCGGTTTCAACGGTGCCCCACCGGAACCCGACGGCTTTGTGCTCGACAATCCGGCGCGGATCTCCATCGACTTGAATGGCGTGGCCAGCGGCCTTTCGCAACAGCGCTATGACATAGATTCCAACAACGCCGATAGTGTGATTGTGCTGGACGATGGCGCCAGAACCCGTTTGATTGTCAACCTTAACCGGGTGGTCAATTATGAAGCCAATACCGTGGGCAACAATATTGTCTTAACAGTAGGGAATGGTTCCACTCAGTCTACGACGCCCGCGGTGGCAGGTACTTTTCAGCAACAGACCGCTCCCGCACCTTCCTCCTCATCATCAAGTGGTCAGGCAATAACCGACGTCAGCTTCAGGCGCGGTGAAGGTGACGAAGGGCAGGTGGTAGTGGAACTGTCCAGTGACCGGATCGTCGGAAGCATCGAACAGATCGGCGCTCGGGTATTTGTTGAATTTGCCAATACTTCAGTGCCGGAGCGTCTGAGTCGCCGCTTCGATGTTACTGACTTTGCCACTCCGGTTGCTACCGTCGACGTGCTTGGTGACGATGGCAATGCCACAGTGATTGTCGATGTGGATGGCAACTATGAGTATGTCGCCTACCAGACTGGAAGCCAGTACACCATCAGCGTTCAGCCTCCTCCGGTGACAGCTGCGGCCGAGGAAGATCCAACCGATGCTTATAATGGTGAGATCAGTTCACTGAGCTTTCAGGATGTGGAGATTCACGCAGCGTTGCAGATTCTGGCTGACGAATACGATTTCAACCTGGTCGCGCCTGCGATCGACGGTACAGTAACGTTGCAGTTGCAAAATGTGCCCTGGGATCAGGCATTGGACTTGGTGCTACGGGCCGGAAACTTGGATAAGCGACTGGTCGGTAACGTACTTTATGTTGCCCCGGCGGACGAGATTGCAGCTCAGGAACAGGCTGAGCTGCAGGCCAATCTTGCTGCTCAGGCGCTGGCGCCCCTGTACACGGAATTCGTGCAGATCAATTACGCCAGCGCCAATGACATCCTGACTCTGTTGCTCGGGACAGGTACTGAAGGACAAGGTGGCCCGGCCCAGGCGGAAGCAATTGAAGGTGCTGGAGGTACTACGCTGGACGCAAGTGGTAACGGCATTCTCTCTTCCCGCGGCAGCGCTACGGTTGACCCACGTACCAACATCATCATCGTCCGGGATGTAGAGGAAAAACTTGCAGAGGTAAGGAATCTTGTTGCTCAACTGGACGTACCGGTTCGCCAGGTTTTGATTGAGGCGCGAATCGTCAACGTCACTACCGACTTCGGCAAAGACATCGGCGTTCGCTGGGGTGGTGCAGGCCAGAGCGGCAGGCATGACAATTTTCGCTATGGTGGTTCACTTGATTCCACTATCGAGCAGAACAACAATCGCGTAGCCAGGGAACTGGCTATGCAGGACGCACTGCTGGCCGGTGAACAGGCAAGACTGGATGCCCTTGAAGAGGGCACTGATCCCAGCCTCATTCCTGCGTTGATACGACAGGCTATCAATTCTATTCCGATTCCTATTGGCACGACCACGTTTCCGGAGGCGCTGGCAATCGATCTTGGCTCCGAGGAAGAAGAGTCCACGTCGTTTTCAATTGGATTCACCGGCAACGACGGGATTATTGAGTTGGAATTATCGGCGCTGGAAAGCAGCGGCAACGGTGAAGTGATCGCCCGACCGAAGGTAACCACCCAGGACAAAGTCACTGCCCTGATCCGTTCAGGCGTGCTGATTCCCTACCAGGCACAGGCCGGTGGCACAGCTGGTGGTTCGACGGTGGAATTCCAGGAAGCGGTTCTGTCACTGGAAGTGACTCCGCAGATTACCCCTGATGGCAGAATTATCATGCAACTGCTTGTTAATCAGGATTCCGTGGCGCCAGGGTCGAGCATCGTCCCAGCCATCAACACCAACTCGGTGGAAACCAGTGTACTGGTAGACAACGGTGAAACCATTGTTCTGGGTGGTGTGTTCCGCGAGGAAACCACGACATTGGAAACCAAGACCCCGATACTGGGGGATGTTCCTTACCTGGGTCAGCTGTTCAAGCGAACGTCCAATGAAAGTCGCCGCACTGAGCTGCTGATATTCATTACGCCGAAAATCATTTCCGAACTGAACGTACTCTGAGGCCGGTTCCCGATCCTGTCGGGATAGCCGGTTAAGAGCCAACCCAAGCCCGCGTTGTCAGTCAACGCGGGCTTTTTCATTGTACAATGTGGCCTTGTTACTCGAATGCTGCATATTCCCGTTCCATGAAACCCACAGATAATATCTTCCTGGTTGGCCCAATGGGGGCTGGCAAGACTACGATCGGCAAAGTGCTGGCCGACCAGTTAAAGCTGGAATTCGTGGATTCAGACCAGGAAATCGAAGTCTCCACTGGCGCCGACATACCGTGGATATTTGATGTGGAAGGTGAAGCCGGTTTCCGCCAGCGAGAATCCAAGATGATTGCTGAGCTGACCAACAGGAAGGGTATGGTGCTGGCTACCGGCGGTGGTTCGGTACTGGCGCTGGCAAACCGCAAGTGTCTCAGGTCCAGGGGCTTTGTCGTGTATTTAAGAGCTTCCTTGTCGCAGCAACTCGAGCGCACCAGCCGGGATAAGAATCGACCGTTATTGCAGACTTCCGATCCCGCAGCCAGGATTGCTGAGCTGATGAAAATCCGCGATCCCCTGTACCGGGAAGTGGCCGACATTGTGGTGGACACCAACCGTCGTAGTCCACGCATGGTAGGCCAGGAGATCATCAGGCGACTGGAAGATTTCCGGGATCAACAAACAGAGCAAGACGCCGGCAATGCGCCAGGAGAAACAGCTTAGTATGCAAAAGGTAACAGTCGACCTGGGTAGCCGCAGCTATCCAATTTACATAGGCTCTGGATTGCTTGAAAAGGCCGAGCTTATCAAGCCGTTTCTGCAACAGGGTAGAACGCTGGTGGTAACCAACGAAGCGTTGGCACCGTTGTATCTGGAGCAGGTCAAGCAGCTGGCAGGCGACTGTGATGCCATCGTGTTGCCAGACGGTGAGCAGCATAAAACTCTGCAGACCGTGAGCTTGATATATGACCGCTTGCTGACAGGCAAATACGATCGCAAAACGACACTGATTGCGCTGGGAGGAGGTGTGGTCGGCGACATTACCGGTTTTGCAGCGGCAACCTTCCTGCGCGGAATAAACTTTATCCAGATTCCTACCACGCTTCTTGCCCAGGTGGATTCATCCGTGGGTGGCAAAACCGGCGTAAATCATCCATTAGGCAAGAATATGATTGGCGCCTTTCACCAGCCTCAGTGTGTCATTGCAGATACCGATGTGTTGCAGACTCTGCCGGAGCGGGAATTGAAAGCGGGCCTGGCGGAAGTTATCAAGTATGCACTTATTAACAAGGCTGATTTTCTCGCATGGCTTGACCAGCACCGTGAGGCGATGCTGGACAGGGATGGTGAGTTACTGGCCGAAGCGATCAAGGTCAGTTGCCAGCAGAAGGCGGAAATCGTCGCCAAGGACGAACTGGAGGGTGGCATCCGTGCCTGGTTAAATTTTGGCCATACCTTCGGGCATGCCATAGAGACAGCCACAGGCTACGGTACCTGGTTACACGGTGAAGCGGTTGCTACCGGTATGGTAATGGCAGCAGACCTGTCGATGCGGTTGGGTTGGCTGTCATCCACAGACGCTGCGGGCATTAAGAAGATTTTGCAGGATTATGGTATGCCAGTGGCGCCTCCTGCCGATATAGAAGAACAGCAGTATCTCGATATTATGTTGTCGGACAAGAAAGCCCGGGCAGGGAAAATTCATTTCATCCTGTTGCGAGGCATTGGCAGGGCTGAAATTACCAGCGATGTTGCGCCGGAACTGTTAAGTCAAACCCTGAATGCAGGGGACCGGCTCTGCTGCCCCGACGGCACCTGATCGAGTCTGCCACGAATTCGTAACATGCGTGGAGCCTGCGTGCTTCCTCAGTGAATGATGATGGCAATCGACGGTAACAGAAAGCCCAGTCACCAGTTAAAACTCGATTTTGATCCATTCGATCCTGACGAGCCGACCAGTCACTTTTTCCCCGGTGGCAATCGCCAGAATTTATTGGATCAGCTTATCGAGTCGTGTAGTTACAGTTCCGATGTGGCGGTAGTGACCGGCCCGCTGGGAAGTGGTAAATCTACTACGGCACAGTGGCTGGCGCATAGTCTGGAAGACGATTTCGTCGCTGTTTTGGTGCGGGCCACATTGTTCATGAGTGCTGCACAGCTGCTGGAAGCCATTTGCGAAGAGTTGTCTCTGGAAGTCACAGAAGGCGCTTCGACAGACGAGCTTGTAGAGCAGCTTGATGTGTACGCCGAAAGCCTCAGATCCCGCTCCAGAACTTTGCAGCTGCTGGTGGACGATGCGCATGAGCTGGGTGAAGAGGCCCTGCAGGTGATGCTGGATTTACTGGCGCGCCAGGCCGATTCCTCCCACTTGGGTGACGATGGGGTCAAGGTGATCCTGTTCGGTGAGTCCATGTTGCTCAATAGTGTCCAGCAACTGGTACCGTCGACTCATAGCACGTTTGAGCTGGAGCCACTGGATGCCGATGAAATTATCGACTATGTAGCATTTAAACTGGCCGGTGCCGGCTACCATGGCAAGTTTCCATTGGATATCGATGCCATGACGGTAATCGACGCCCGTTCCCAGGGAGTCCCGGGCGCCATTAGCTCCATGGTTAAAGATGAGCTGGTTGGGGCAATTAGCCAGCGCTCGACAACGCCAGACCTGAGCTTTGTGGAACGCCACCTGGTGGCTGCCAGCGTATTGTTTGGCGCATTGCTGTTGGCACTTTTTTTTACTCTGGGTGGCGACGACAATTCGCTGGATGGCGACGTGATGGTGGCGTCCGGGGATGCCGGGGCATTGGATGTCAGGGGCAGCCCACAAAGAGTTCAGGTGCCGCTGGAAATTTCCAGTGCAGCGACTCGGCAATCTGCATCGGACGATGGCAGCATCGAAGCCAAGGAGACAGGCGCCGGGGATAGTGTGGGGGATAGTAGTGCAGGGGCTATCGCTGGTGATGACGCAGGTGAAAGTGCAGGCCGGCCAGTGGCTCAGCAGGCTGAGCTGCGGCAGACAATCGGTTCCCGGGCGGAGCAACCTGGCCAGCAAGAGCCCGCTTCAGCGCCGCTGGCAGAAGTCGAGGGAGCCGTAGACAGCAGCGCACAGTCAACGGCTGATGACTCGGAACCGAAGCAGCATGAGCCGCCATTGGCAGACCAACACCTGAGAGACACTAAGCGTGTGTTGCTGGCCAGATCTCCTGAAAGTTATACGCTACAACTGCTTGGATCCCATTCGGAAGCCAATGTCAAAAACTTCATTGCCAGCAACAGCGCTTCCACCGAGCTGACTTATTTCGAGTCCCGCTTCCAGGATCGGCCCTGGTTTGTGGTGGTGCATGGCAGCTATGCGAATCGCAACGCAGCAGCGGACGCAATCGATGCTTTGCCGCCTTCGCTACGGGAGCTGAAGCCCTTTGCCCGTAACCTGTCAGACATCCAGGCAGACATCCGCAAGTACCAGTAATCCACTGCGGCTACATTCACAAAATGCGGGTTTGTCCACGGCAGATCTGCCATGTAGAATGAGCGCCCGATTGGCAGGCGCAGCTGATTATAACCTGGCAACATCATTAACCGACTCTCTCTAAGGCAAGGCATTGAGTTCCCTGAAAAACGATCGATTCATCAAGGCCCTGTTGAAACAACCCGTGGACAGGACACCTGTCTGGATGATGCGCCAGGCAGGTCGCTATCTGCCAGAATATCGCGCTACCCGCAAACAGGCAGGAAGTTTCATGGACCTTTGTCAGAACCCGCAACTGGCCTGTGAGGTTACCCTGCAACCGCTGCGTCGTTATCCGTTTGATGCGGCAATTTTGTTTTCCGATATTCTTACTATCCCCGACGCCATGGGTCAGGGTCTGTATTTCGAGGAAGGAGAAGGACCCAGGTTCCGCAAGGTCATTCGGCAGCCGGCCGATGTTGAAGCCTTGCCTGCAATCGATGTGGCAGGCGACCTGGGCTATGTTACTGATGCCGTGGCGTTGATACGCCGCGAGTTGAAAGGCTCGGTGCCACTGATTGGCTTTTCCGGCAGTCCCTGGACACTGGCTACCTACATGATCGAGGGGGGTGGCAGTCGTGATTTTCGCATCGCCAAACAGTTTCTTTATGATCACCCTCAGGCCATGCACCAATTGCTGGGCAAGCTGGCTGATGCGGTCACCCAGTATTTGAATGCCCAGATTGAGGCCGGTGCCCAGGTAGTGCAGATTTTCGATACCTGGGGTGGCATTCTTTCCACACCAGCCTACCGCGAATTTTCCCTGGCTTACATGAGCAAAATTGTTGCCAGCCTGACCAAAGAAAAAGACGGCTACCAGATTCCGGTAATCCTGTTTACCAAGAACGGTGGCCTTTGGCTGGAGGAAATTGCAGCCAGCGGCTGCCAGTGTGTCGGACTGGACTGGACTATCGATATCGGTGTTGCGCGCCAGCGCATAGGCTCGCAAGTTGCTCTGCAGGGGAATATGGATCCATCAATCCTGTATGCTTCGCCAGCCCGGATTCGGGACGAGGTGGCTAAGATTCTGGCTGACTTCGGCACTGGCAACGGTCATGTATTCAACCTTGGGCACGGGATTACCCCGGGTGTGAATCCCGATCACGTGGCAGCTTTCGTCGAGTCGGTACATGAGCTCTCCGAGCAGTATCACGCCTGATCAGCCACGGGAAGCCAGAATCCACGCCTATCTTGCTCTTGGCTCAAACCTGGCATCAAGCCACGGATCACCCGCTGCGACGGTGTTGGCAGCAATGGATGAGATTGCCTGCTGGTCGGAGCAGCCACTTATATGCTCTTCTCTATGGTCAAGCACTCCAGTGGACTGCCCACCAGGTTCGCCATCCTTCGTCAATGCGGTTGTCGCCATGGTGCCAAAGGTTACGGAATCACCGCGCTCGCTGTTGAGCAAAATGCTGGAACTGGAGCGACTCTTTGGCCGGCAGCCGGCAGCGGTGGTAAACGCCCCCAGAAGCCTGGACCTGGATCTCATCTGTTATGGTAACCAGCAGCTGGCTGAAGCCGATCTGACCTTACCCCACCCAAGGGCTCATCGCCGCAGTTTTGTCCTGATACCTATGGCCGAAATAGCCCCGAATCTGTATCTCCCGGGCCAGTCCCAGACGGTCGCAGAATTGGCCCGGCTGCTCGACGGCCGCAAACCAGGTATTAAAAAAATCGATTGTTAAGGCAGATTTTGCTGCCATAGTTCTGGTTCTTGGACACACGGCCCGTTATTAGAGGGTTTCAGCCGGGTTTCACGAATGCGGCGGTGGACCGGAAACGGGATGCACTTGCGCTGATTCGGTGTTAAACTTTCAGAGCTTTGAGCAGGATTTATAGAATCAAATAACAATGCTTATAACACTCATCAATCGGCTGATCCGACCTGCGACCCTGGTGGTAGCGGGTGTCCTGCTGCCTGTATCACTGGTCAGTGCACAAAGTTTACGGATTAGTGAAGAGGCCATTGGAGGGACCAATGGAGGGATTGATAGAGGGATTAATGAATCGGCCCTGTTGTTGGGTGAAAAGGCTCAAGCATCGATCGGTCAGCAACTGATACTGCCGGTAATTCGCATCGAGCGCCAGACTACACAGACCGATCTGCAGGGCCTCTATAGTAACCAGACAACCGACGTCAATCTGGGATTTGAGTTGAATCCGACTGATGCGCTCAGTTTGCGTGCCAATGCCTGGCAACTGGAAGATCATCAGTTACCGCTGCAAACCGGGAGTCCGACCGAATTGTGGCAGCCTCGACTGCCGCAAAACTATCTCGAAAATACAACTAGCGAAGATTTTACGCTGGACCAGCCTTTTACCAATAATGGTCTGGAGAGCAGCGGTATCGACCTGGGTGCTTCCTACATCTGGGATGCCGGCAACGCAGGGACATTTACCCTCGAAACGACGGCGACGTATATTCACGAGTTAGACCAGCGAAACGAACTGACCGGGGGTTACGCACTGCTCAGTGAAGAAAATCAGTTGCCGGGCAATGCAGATTTACAGGGCAGTCTGACCCTGACCTGGCAGTTTGGTAATCATTCAGCCAGTGCCGTTACCAATTACTTTGATTCTTTCAAGGACATCAGCGAGCTGAATATGGAAGATATCAATCAGCTGGTTGAGAACATCACGACCTTCGACCTGCAATATGGCTACGACGTCAAGACCGGTAAGCAAGACCGTGCAGTGATCTCATTCTCGCTGGGTATCCGCAATATTTTTGACAAAAAGACCACGCAAATTCTCAATCAGAACAGCCGGGTAATTGACCAGAACGGTCGAGTTGCCTATGGCTCCATCAAGTACCAGTTCTAGTCTGCTTCCTGAATCTAGGCCAAAAAAAACCCCGTACGAAACGGGGTAAAGGGCTACACAATTCTTCAAGGGAATTGCTAGTGAATCTATGAACCCAGAGGTCCATAGGCTCCCCTGGGAGGAAAACCTCTTCGTGGTCAATAGTGGAATATCGACACCTAGAGTAGTTTAGACATCCCGACCAATTCTGCCGTGTGCTGATTCACAGTTTCGGATATAAGCAACGTGTTGACCCTCAGGCCCTGGCCACAGCCCAGATATCTACCCGCTCTGCGCCAGCCGCAAGAAGGGCTCGGGTGACTGCATTGGCGGTAGCGGTCGTAGTAACCACATCGTCGATGACTGCAATGTGTCTGAAACCTGCGCTGGGAAAATTATCTGCTACACGGAAGGCATTGCTCAGGTTCGATGTCCGTTTTCTGGCATGGAGACGACTTTGAGCCTTGGTATGGCGGGTTCGAGTCAGCAGGTGATTGGCCACCGGTATCTCGGTTTGTTCTGCAATCACTTTGCTTAGCAGCGTCGCCTGGTTGAAGCCCCGTTGATGTAAGCGCTTCCTGTGCAAAGGCACCGGGACCAGCAGTTGAGGTAGCTGGTCAGTATCAAACAAGGCGTGGGCGTTGTCATAGTAATCGATAAATGCCCGGGCAAGTTGCCATGCCAGGGCGCGACCGCTGGCGAAATGGCCATGATATTTGAAGTTGGTGAGTAACTTGCTGACCGGCGCCCGATAGTGGAATACGCCGCGACACAATGTAAACGGCGGTGGTTTGAGCAGGCATCGACCACAACTCCCCAGCCAGCTTGATGCCGATACGGCGATCCCACAAATTCCGCAGCACGATTGGATTCGAGGTAATCTGTCTTCACAATCCTGGCACAGACTGATAGTGCTTCGTACCGGGAAGCTGCATAGCAAGCAACTGCCCGGCAGGCAAAGACGCAGTCGATCCAGTAAAGTCAGAGTGTTTGCGCTGTTGATCCGGGTCATTTGCACTGTCCCACGGTTGGCTGATCGGGTTGCTGATGCCTGTTCCTGATTTCAATTTAGTCTCTTTGTCTGGAATTTGCGTACTATTGGGAGTGTAAGATCTTGGAGAATTTCACCTATAATCCGCGTTTCCTGCTGTTAATCCATCGGAGAAGTTAATGCCGCAATACAAAGCACCCCTGGAAGACATGCGTTTTCTTTTGCATGAAGTCTTCGGGGCAGAACAGTTCCTGTCGGCTCTGAATGGCACCGAAGAATTGTCTGGCGAGTTGTTGGACGCCATTCTGGAAGAGGCCGCAAAGATTACTGAAGATCTATTGGCGCCGATTAATCAGACCGGTGACCAGCAGGGCTGCCGGCTCAATAACGGCAAGGTTTCAACACCTGACGGCTTCTCCGAAGCCTATCGAACATTCACCGAAGGAGGCTGGGGAGCACTGACCGGCGACCCCGGGTATGGTGGTCAGGGCATGCCGAAGATGCTGGCGGTGTTGTTTGAGGAAATGTTGTTTGCATCAAACTCTTCTTTTGCGCTTTACCCGATTCTTACCAATGGCGCGTCACTGGCGTTGAGTCTGCATGGCAGCGAAGCGTTGAAACAGCTTTACCTGCCGAATCTATACTCCGGGCGTTGGTCCGGAACCATGTGCCTGACGGAATCTCACGCTGGAACCGACCTGGGGATCATGAAATCCCGAGCGATACCCCAGTCTGATGGTAGCTACAAACTGACAGGGACTAAAATTTTCATAACGGCAGGGGACCATGATCTGTCGGAAAACATCATCCATTTTGTGCTGGCAAAGCTGCCAGACAGCCCAACTGGAGCCCATGGTATTTCACTGTTCCTGGTTCCCAAGAAGCTGGTAAATGAAAATGGAGAAGTCGCAGGTGAAAATGGTGTCAGCTGTGGGTCCGTAGAACACAAGATGGGGCTCAAGGGCTCAGCCACCTGCGTCATGAATTTCGACGAATCCACCGGCTTCCTGGTCGGTGAGGAAAACAAGGGCCTGGCCTGCATGTTCACTATGATGAACTACGAGCGTTTATCCATGGGATTACAGGGCATCGGTCTGGCAGATCGTTCTTACCAGGTCGCTAAAGACTATGCTACCGACCGTATTCAGGGGCGTTCTCCGGCCGGTCCGGTCAATCCTGAAAAAGCAGCCGATCCGATCATTGTGCACCCCGATGTGCGCCGAATGCTGCTCACCATGCGAGCCAACATTCTGGCCGGGCGGGCGTTAACTCTCTATGCAGCCACTAAGCTGGATGCAGTGAAATTCGGCACCGATGAGGCAAGCAAAGAGGCTGCTGCGCATTTGGTGGAGTTGCTGACACCGGTGGTAAAAGCCTACTGCACCGATCGAGGCTTTGAAGATTGTGTGACCGGACAGCAAGTGCTGGGTGGTCACGGCTATATTCAGGAATGGGGTCAGGAACAGGCGGTCAGGGATGCACGTATTGCGCAGATTTATGAGGGTACCAATGGCATCCAGGCGCTTGATCTGATGGGACGGAAGACGGTCAAGAACGGTGGAGCGTACCTCAAGATGCTACTGTCAGAAGTGCAAGACTTCATAGCCAGACACCAGCATAGTGCAGAGCTGCGACCGTATCTTGAGCAGCTGGACAAAGCCGGCGAAGAAATCAGCTCCGTGACTGATCTGATTATCGAGAAATCGAAAACTGATCCGGCGGAAGTCGGCTCAGCTTCCTATGGCTACATGGAAGCGCTGGGGACATTTCTGTACGGCTACATGTGGGCGCGAATTCTCGCCGCAGCAGTCAGCGAAAGCAGTGCTGAGGCTTACGGTCCGGACTACCGGGATACCTTGTTAAAACTTGGCGGGTTCTTCTTCAGTCGGTTGTTGCCGCGCTACAAGATGCGGCTGGAAGAAATTTCCAGCGGGGCGGAATCGCTGATGAGCTTGCGGGCGGAGCAGTTCTGACGCGAAGGATTACTGACCGAAGCACTACTGAAAAGAAACGATAGCGACCGCCCCGCTAAATGACCCAGCTTACGTTGTCATCGAGTTCGCTCTGTACTTCGGCGAATGTCTCGTTCTTTTCACCGACCAGGATAAGGTTGCCACTTTCCATTGGGATTACGATAGTCTCAAACCGGTCATCGCTGAAGCTGAATTGCTGACGCACGGGACTGTTGTTAACCACAATGATGTTAACCGCTCCCGCATTGCCATCCATCACCAGGTGAGCGCTGTTACTTTGCGGAACGATAACGCAGGGTTTCGCCAGGCTGATTCCCAGGTTGTTCATTGCCTGTGGACTGGCAATTGCACCACCGACAGCGCCAAATACCTGGTTGGCCCGCTGATAACTGGCACCTGGGCGAGAGTCTATTTCATCCAGTTCCATGTACACGTGGTTGACGACCTGCTGTCCGAATGCCAGCTCCTGGGCAGAGGGCTGATTGCCACCAAACAGGGAGGAAAAGATTAGGCCAACGGCCAGTATCAGTGCGGCTGCCACCGCGAGCATGCGCGTCGGCCGTTGTTGTCTTTCCGGGAAGCTGACCACCTTGCGATCTGAGGCAGATGCCTGCTTCTGTGACACATCTTCGGCGGCAACGGATTTCAGGCGTGCTGCCAGATCGCCTGGTGCCGTCACATCTGAAGTGATCCTGGTCAATTTATCGTTGAACGATTGAACTTCGTTCAGAAGATCTTGACGCTGTGGGTCATCTTGAAGGGCGTCCAGGAAGTCCTGGTCCTTGTCATCGGGATTGGCGAAAACCCGACTTTCAAATTCCGAATTATCCATCGTTGTTTTGCTCTTCGTTGTGTTCGTCCAGGGCCACTATCTCATTATCATTATCGGCAGCAAAATAGTCTTTCAACTTGCTCCTCGCGCGAAACAAACGGGTCATTACCGTATTACTGTTCAAATCCAGAATGTCGGCAATTTCCTTTCCGCTGAAACCACCTACTACCTGCAGCAACAGGGGTTCCCGGTATTCGCTTTCCAGCTGGTTGATGGCACTGTGCAGCAATTCTCTTTCCATTGCATCATCGGGCTCATCTATATTCTTCTCGGCCAGAGGCTGGTCCTCCACGTCGACCAGGTCTGGCTGATAGCGTTCATAGAGCCTGGCGTTCTCCCTGCGAAGGATCGTGAAAAGCCAGGCTTTAGCCGCCTTGTCATTCTGCAAGCTATCCAGTGATCGCCAGGCGCGCAAAAAAGTTTCCTGCACCAGATCTTCCGCCAGCGGCTTATTCTTGCAGATCCAGTAAGCATAGCGATAAACATCCTGGTACAGGGCATCGACCAGGGACTCATACCGCTGCTTCTTGGTTGTTCCGTTTAAGACCGGTTCGTCTGCCATTTATTACGCTGCTCAGTAGAAAATTCGCGGTTTTTTGTCCGCGGACAAATCCCAGGGAAACCCTGGCTGGCGCAACGGAGCGTGGTAGCCGGACATTACGATATCAGGGTGGGCTCAAAGTGTGCCTAAATAACTGGGACTCATCAAGTTCTGCTCGCTTTTCGTGGCAATCTCCGGAAGCTCCCGTAATCGGATGAGATCACAGTTCAGGATCGCCATGGCACTCTGTATACTGTGTGCCCTCAAAAGGCCAGGGGAAAATTTATGAACAGGATAGCGATTGCAGGTGCCGCCGGCCGGATGGGGCGTGCCCTGATCGAAGCGGTACTGGACAACGAGCGGGAACTGCGATTGACAGCGGCAACGGTGCTGGAAGATGACCCGGCCCGCGGGATCGATGTGGCTACCTTGATAGGTATTAACCCCATGGGACTGGTGACTGACGCCTCCCTGCCGGCAGTTGTGGATTCCTTTGATACACTCATTGACTTCACGACCCCCGATGCCACCATGGCGAACCTTGAGGTTTGTCAGCAGCACGGCAGATCGATAGTGATTGGCACCACAGGATTCAGCACTGAACAGAAAGATGCCATCACAGTCGCGGCGCAGAGTATACCGATCGTGTTTGCCCCTAACTTCAGTGTTGGCGTCAACGTCTGTTTGGAACTCCTGCAAACAGCAGCAAAGGCGTTCGGCGATGATGTCGACGTGGAAATTGTCGAAGCTCATCATCGATTCAAGAAAGATGCGCCCTCAGGAACCGCTCTGCGCATGGGAGAGGTGGTCGCTGACACCCTGGGTCGAGATCTGGCCGAGGTGGCTGTTTATGGTCGGGAAGGAGTAGGCGAAGAAAGGGATCGTAAGACCATTGGTTTTGCCACTGTCCGGGCAGGAGATGTAGTGGGTGAGCACACAGTAATCTTTGCCGGGCTCGGCGAGCGAGTTGAAATAACTCATCGCGCCAGCAATCGACTGACCTTTGCCAACGGAGCGGTGCGGTCGGCGATCTGGTTGAAAGGAAAAGCGCCAGGGTTATATGACATGAATGATGTGTTGGGTTGAGTAGACAAGCAGTAACAGATTCCCTAAAATGCGCGCTCAGAATGATACAGGCTAATTACCCTATACAGACAGAAAAGCGGAGCGAAGGTTATCCTTCTCTCCGTTTTTTTTTGTGCTGTTTTCCACTGAACCATTCAGAAGCATCAGGAGGACAAGTTGGCAGTCACTGCAGTATTGGCGCTTGAAGATGGCACACTCTTTAGAGGTCAGAGTATTGGAGCTGATGGACTCTCCACCGGGGAAGTCGTATTCAATACTTCCATGACTGGCTACCAGGAAATTCTTACTGATCCCTCGTATGCCAAACAGATCGTTACCCTGACTTATCCCCACATAGGTAATACCGGAGTTAACCAGGAAGATAATGAGTCCAACCGGGTTTGGGCTTCCGGTCTGGTAATCCGCAACCTGCCGTTGCTGGCCAGCAACTGGCGCTGCGAGCAGACCCTGGACGAATTTCTTAAACAGCAGAACGTGGCGGCAATTGCTGAAATCGACACCCGCCAGCTGACCCGAGTGTTGCGCGACAAGGGACCATTGAATGGGTGTCTGCTATCGGGAGCGGAGCTTGAACGCCTGGGTGAGGAAGCCGCGCTGGCAGCAGCCAGGGAATTCCCGGGATTGAAAGGCATGGACCTGGCGCGGGAAGTATCGATCAATGAAACCGTGCACTGGACCAGTGGCGAATGGCAGCTGAATGGCGGGTATTCCTCGCCGACTGACGGCAGGTTCAAGGTGGTCGCTTATGACTTCGGCGTCAAACGCAACATATTGCGAATGCTGACCGAGCGTGGCTGCGAAGTGACAGTAGTGCCGGCGCAGACTCCTGCTGCTGATGTGCTGGCAATGAATCCGGACGGCGTATTTCTGTCCAACGGCCCTGGTGATCCAGAGCCATGCGACTATGCAATAGCCGCCATTCGCCAGATTCTGGAAACCAATATTCCGATCTTCGGAATTTGCCTGGGACACCAGCTGCTTGCCCTGGCCTGTGATGCAGGTACGGTCAAGATGCAACTGGGTCATCACGGGGCAAACCACCCGGTACAAAACCTCGATGACGGCACGGTGCTGATCACCAGCCAGAATCACGGCTTCGCAGTCGACGAAAAAACTTTGCCGGCCAACCTGCGGGCCACCCATCGCTCGCTGTTTGACGGAACCCTGCAGGGTATCGAGCGAACCGACAAGCCGGCTTTTGGATTTCAGGGACATCCTGAGGCCAGCCCGGGACCCCACGACGTGGCGCCACTGTTCGATCATTTTATCGAGCTGATCGAAAAGCGGGCTGTTGCCGCCTGAATGACCACAGATAATTGAGCCTAACCAAATCAAGTAACTCGCCCCTAAAGAATTAAACGACTGATGCCTAAACGAACTGACATTAAGAGTATCCTTATCATTGGCGCCGGACCCATCATAATCGGCCAGGCCTGTGAGTTTGACTATTCTGGTGCCCAAGCCTGTAAGGCCTTGCGCGAAGAGGGGTACAGGGTCATCCTGGTTAACTCCAATCCAGCTACTATCATGACTGACCCGTCAATGGCTGATGCCACTTATATTGAGCCGGTCAACTGGAAAATCGTCGAGAAGATAATTAAGAAAGAACGACCTGATGCCATCCTTCCCACCATGGGTGGCCAGACTGCCCTGAACTGTGCGCTGGACTTGAACAAGCACGGCGTGCTGGAAAAATACAATGTGGAACTGATAGGGGCAAAGAGAGAAGCGATCGACAAGGCGGAAGATCGCGAGCTGTTTGATAACGCCATGATCGCAATCGGCCTTGAGACGCCGGCCCATGGAATCGCTCGCAATATGCAGCAGGCCTATGAAACACTCGAGCAGGTGGGTTTTCCCTGTATTATTCGACCGTCTTTTACCATGGGTGGCAGTGGTGGTGGAATAGCCTACAACAAAGAAGAATTCGAAGAAATTTGTCAGCGGGGATTGAAGCTCTCTCCCACTAACGAGTTATTGATCGATGAATCATTAATAGGCTGGAAGGAATATGAGCTGGAGGTGGTTCGAGACAAGAACGACAATTGTATCATCATCTGCCCAATTGAAAATTTTGATGCGATGGGAGTCCATACCGGCGACTCCATAACCGTGGCACCGGCTCAGACGCTGACCGACAAGGAGTACCAGATTCTACGCGATGCATCGATTGCCGTGTTACGGGAAATCGGCGTTGAGACAGGTGGTTCAAACGTTCAGTTCGGGCTCAATCCCGATACCGGCCGCCTGGTCGTTATCGAGATGAATCCCCGGGTATCCCGTTCTTCGGCACTGGCATCGAAGGCAACCGGTTTTCCCATCGCCCGGGTTGCAGCCAAACTTGCTGTTGGCTATACACTGGACGAGTTACGCAACGAGATAACAGGCGGCGTCACTCCTGCCTCGTTCGAGCCATCCATTGACTACGTGGTCACCAAGATTCCGCGCTTTACCTTTGAGAAATTTCCGGAAGCAAACGACCGCATCACCACCCAGATGAAATCAGTGGGCGAGGTCATGGCCATTGGTCGCACCTTCCAGGAATCAGTACAGAAGGCTCTTCGAGGGCTGGAAGTCGGCGTCAGTGGTTTCGATCCGATACTGGATACCAAGCTGAGCGATGCCAAGGATTCCCTCAAGCGCGAGTTAATGGAGCCCGGCGCGCAGCGAATCTGGTACCTGGCGGACGCCTTTAGAATGGGCTGGTCGGTAAATACCCTTTACGAGTTATCCGGCATCGATCCCTGGTACCTGGTCCAGATTGAAGACCTCATCAAGACTGAAGCAGAAGTGGCGAAAATGTCGCTCAGCCAGCTTGATCAGGAAACCGTGTACGGGCTGAAACGCAAGGGATTTTCCGATCGCCGCCTGGCCGACCTGATGGGAGTCAGCGAACTGGAAGTGCAGACCGCCCGTCATCGGCTGAATGTCAGGCCAGTTTATAAGCGGGTAGACACCTGTGCCGCTGAGTTTGTCTCCACTACTGCATATATGTATTCCTGTTATGAACAGACGTGCGAGGCGGAACCTTCCGACCGGCAGAAAATCATGGTGCTCGGAGGTGGGCCCAACCGTATTGGTCAGGGCATAGAGTTTGATTATTGCTGTGTACACGCGGCGCTGGCAATGCGGGAAGACGGTTACGAAACCATCATGGTGAACTGTAATCCGGAAACCGTTTCCACCGATTTCAACGTTTCTGACCGGCTGTTCTTCGAGCCGGTTACCTTCGAAGACGTGATAGAAATCGTGCACCTGGAAAAACCGGCCGGCGTGATTGTGCAGTTCGGTGGTCAGACTCCACTGAATATTGTTAAGCGACTGGAAGAAGCCGGCGTGCCGGTAGTCGGTACATCGCCGGATGCGATTGATCGGGCGGAAGACCGGGAACGATTCCAGCAATTGATCGAGAAGCTGGAGCTCAAGCAGCCGCCAAACTGCACGGTTCGCAGTGTTGAGGAAAGTATTTCACAGGCGCAGAAGCTTAGCTATCCACTGGTGGTAAGACCTTCTTATGTGCTTGGCGGCAGGGCCATGGAAATCGTCTACAACGACGAGGAGCTCAATCGTTACCTGCACACGGCGGTAAAAGTTTCCAACGAAAGCCCGGTATTGCTGGATTATTTTCTCAGCTCGGCAATCGAGATCGACGTGGACGTGGTCTGCGACGGCAAGCAGGTCGTAGTTGGCGCCATCATGCAGCACATTGAAAAAGCCGGTGTCCATTCCGGTGACTCGGCCTGTTCACTGCCACCGTATAACCTGCCCGAAGATGTGCAGGCAAGAATTCGTGAGCAGGTTACCCGGCTCGCGCTGGAGCTGGGAGTGGTCGGCCTGATGAATACCCAGCTGGCTTACCAGGATGGTGAGATTTATGTCATCGAGGTCAATCCGCGCGCGTCGCGAACGGTGCCATTCGTTTCCAAGTGTATCGGTGAGTCGCTGGCCAAGATCGCCGCCCGCTGCATGGTGGGCAAGAGTCTTGAAGAACAGGGATTTACCAAAGAAATTGTTCCACTCACCTATGCAGTGAAAGAAGCAGTCTTTCCTTTCAACAAGTTCCCGGGCGTAGACCCCATTCTGGGACCAGAAATGAAATCCACCGGTGAGGTGATGGGCGTGGGAGAGACCTTTGCCGAAGCGTTTGCCAAGTCGCAGATGGCCGCCGGCGAGAACATTAAAACTTCTGGCAACGCCTTTATCAGCGTCAAGGATTCCGATAAGGAAGAAAGCCTGGAGTTGGCCCGCAAGCTCCATGATTTTGGCTATTCTCTGGTTGCCACCGGCGGTACCGCCAAGGTCATTGAGCAGGCCGGATTGCCGGTCAAGGCAGTCAACAAGGTTGGTGAAGGGCGACCCCATATCGTCGACATGATCAAGAATGACGAAATTCAACTGATCGTCAATACCACCGAGGGTAAGCAGGCCATCATCGACTCGTCCAATATCCGGCGCAGTGCGCTGCGCCATGATGTGTTCTGTACCACCACGCTGGCAGCCGGTCTGGCGGTATGTGAAGCGTTGTTGTTTGGGGACGAGATGTCAGTGCACCGGCTTCAGGAGCTGCATGAAAGTCTGCCGGCGCGCTGACCGGCAAGTTTGCTAATGGACACAAGGCTGTTATTCTAAGCAGGCAGTAGCGATAACAACCTGTCAGCCCACTGCAGTCAAATCAAAATAACAATAACAACAGGATCGGTTCAGGATGTCGCATTAACCGGCGTATCTTGTCGGGACCGATTCGTTACTCTAATTCATTGAACAGAGCGGCTGCCCTGCGTACAGGCGCCTGGCTTGGAAGTGTTATGCAAAAGGTACCAATGACAAAGGCCGGTGAAGAAAAGCTGCGCCAGGAACTGGCAGAGCTCAAATCTGAGGTTCGACCACGAATCATCGCGGCAATTGCCGAAGCGAGAGAGCATGGCGATCTCAAGGAAAATGCCGAATACCATGCAGCCCGCGAACAGCAAAGCTTCTGCGAGGGGCGGATCAATGAGATCGAAGGCAAGTTGTCGGAAAGCGAGGTTATCGATGTCACGAAGATCAAACCCACCGGCAGGGTGATCTTCGGCACTACCGTTACCTTGCTGAATCTTGATGACGACCAGGAGTCGGTTTACCAGATCGTTGGTGAAGATGAGGCAGATGTGGCTGCCGGGAAAATATCTGTTGGTTCACCAATCGCCAGGGCAATGATGGGCAAGCATGAGGGCGACGAAGTAGTGGTCAATGCCCCCGCGGGCGATATCGAATTCGAGATAGTGTCAGTCGAACACCTGTAATCCGGCAACTCGAGAGGAATTTCCGAACGTAACTGTCACAGCTTGCGTAGCAGATTAGAAAGACGGGGATCCGGTTTTCGGGCAGGGCGGTAAAGCAACAGCATGTGGCCAATCTGCTGGATGGATTCCGCGCCAAGCAACTCAAGCATTTCATCGCGGATGACATTTTTCGCCTGGCGGTCACCAATCGCAATTTTGACCTTGATCAGCTCGTGATCATTCAAAGCCCGATCGAGTTCCTGTTTTACGTTGTCAGTCAGGCCCTTTTCGGCAACAGTAACAACTGGTTTGAGCTTGTGGCCTATGGCGCGAAAGCGTTTCTTATCCTGGGGAGTGCTAGACATTAGAATTCCGCATAGTCTCGGAGTAAAAGGGCAGGCATTTTAACCCAGGGAACCGCCATATAACTATGAATATACAGGGATTCCCAATTGGCCGGTTCCTTAGAACTGTTTCGCATAAATTTGGTAATAATTTTGGCAAGATCAAAGAGTAGTAAGGGCTGGTTGCAGGAGCATTTTGACGACGCCTACGTCAAAAAGTCACGCGCTCAGGGCTACCGGTCACGAGCCAGTTTCAAATTGCTTGAAATCCAGCAACGGGATCGACTGCTGAAACCAGGCATGACGGTAATCGATTTGGGTGCCGCACCGGGTGGCTGGTCCCAGGTGGCAGCCGAGCTGGTGGAACCGGGCGGCAGAGTAATAGCCAGTGATATCCTGCCTATGGACTCAGTGGCCGGGGTGCAGTTTATGCAAGGTGATTTCACCGAAACGGCAGTTTACGAGCAGATACTGGCTGTCATAGGAGGCGCCCAAGCTGATCTTGTAATCTCCGATATGGCACCCAATCTAAGTGGTATGAAGGATATCGATCAGCCACGGGTTGTTTATTTGGCCGAACTGGCGTTGGAGCTGGCGAAAACCGTTCTCAGGCCAGGGGGCGGGTTGCTGGTCAAGGTTTTCCAGGGAGCTGGTGTAGAAGCCTATCAGCAGGAGCTGAAATCCAGCTTCCAATCGGTGAAGGTGCGAAAACCAGGCGCTTCACGAGCTCGTTCAGCTGAACTGTATCTGCTGGCAGAGGGATTTATAGCGAGCCATTGAACTTTAGTGTAATAATTCGCGTATCAGTTATTAATGAAGCAAGAAAGAATTTAATCCGGGATTTAGCCCGAAAACGCCGCGAAAGCACCTTTGGCTGTGCCCACCGGACAGTTGCCAATTAGGAGATAAGCCTTTGAACGATATGGCAAAAAACCTGGTTTTGTGGATGATCATTGCAGGTGTACTGCTGATGGTCTTCAACAGCATAAATCAAGAAACCAGAGATGAAAGTCTCACTTATTCCTCTTTCATAAGGGAAGTTCGCTCCGGACAGGTGGCAGCGGTAGACATGGCCGGGCTCGACATCGTCGGCATTCGTAATGACAACAGCCGGTTTAGTACCACAATGCCGGCGATCGGTGATCAACAGCTGTTAAACGATCTTTTTGAAAACGACGTCGAGATCCGTTCCAGGGCCCCTGAACAACAAAGCATCTGGAGCCAGTTACTGGTGGCCAGCTTCCCGATTCTGATCATTATCGCGCTGTTTTTCTTCTTTATGCGGCAAATGCAGGGTGGCGGCGCCGGCGGTAAGGGCGGTCCCATGTCGTTCGGCAAGAGTAAAGCCAAGTTGCTGGGAGAAGACCAGATCAAGGTGACCTTCGCCGATGTGGCGGGTGTGGACGAAGCCAAGGAAGACGTCCAGGAACTGGTCGAGTTCCTGCGCGAGCCCGACAAATTTCAACGTCTGGGTGGTCGCATTCCACGAGGCATCCTGATGGTCGGCCAGCCCGGCACAGGTAAAACCCTGCTGGCGAAGGCGATTGCCGGTGAAGCCAAGGTACCATTCTTTTCCATTTCCGGTTCCGACTTTGTCGAAATGTTTGTCGGGGTCGGTGCGTCGCGAGTCCGCGACATGTTCGACCAGGCCAAGAAAGCGGCACCCTGTATCATCTTTATCGACGAGATCGATGCGGTGGGCCGACACCGTGGTGCCGGCCTCGGTGGCGGCCATGACGAAAGAGAGCAAACCCTCAACCAGTTGCTGGTGGAGATGGATGGTTTCGAGGCCAACGATGGCATCATCGTCATCGCAGCCACCAACCGACCAGACGTTCTGGACCCGGCCCTGTTACGTCCGGGCCGTTTCGACCGCCAGGTGGTGGTGGGTCTGCCGGATATCCGTGGTCGGGAACAGATTCTCAAAGTGCATATGCGCAAGGTCCCAATCGACGACCGCGTCAAGGCCAGCCTGATTGCCCGTGGTACGCCCGGATTTTCCGGTGCTGACCTGGCCAACCTGGTTAACGAGGCGGCGCTGTTCGCAGCCCGGTCCAGCCGACGTCTGGTTACCATGGAAGAATTTGAAAAGGCCAAAGACAAGATCATGATGGGCGCTGAGCGCAAGTCCATGGTGATGTCTGACAAGGAAAAACTGAACACCGCCTACCACGAAGCTGGACATGCCATAGTGGGACGTCTGATGCCGGAGCACGATCCGGTGTACAAAGTCAGCATTATTCCCCGCGGCAGAGCACTGGGTGTCACCATGTTCCTGCCTGAGGAAGATCGTTACAGTATCAGCAAGACACATATTCTCAGCCAGATCTGCAGCCTCTATGGTGGTCGTATCGCTGAAGAAATGACGCTGGGAAAAGAGGGCGTGACCACCGGTGCGTCCAACGATATCCAGCGGGCTACCGAACTGGCAAGAAACATGGTTACCAAGTGGGGGCTGTCTGAAAAACTCGGTCCATTGCTGTATTCCGAAGATGACGGCGAAGTGTTCCTGGGTCGCTCTGCGGCTTCGCAGGCCAAGTCAGTGTCGGAAGACACCGCTGAAGCCATCGACCATGAAGTACGAAAAATCATTGATGATTGCTATGTCCGCGCCAAGGAAATCCTGGAGATCAACCGTGACAAGCTGGAAATGATGAAGGATGCGTTGCTTGAGTACGAGACTATCGATATCGAGCAGATCAATGACATCATGAATGGCAAGAAGCCGCGACCGCCGGCAGACTGGTCAGATAGTGATAAGGACAACAGCGGCACCGGGGCGGTGAAGGAAAAAGCACCAAAGGAAACAGACGAAGTGAAAGACAGTAAGATCGGTGGTCCTGCCAGCGAACATTAATGGGGCGACCAACGCCTTGAATCCAGTATTGTCATTACGGGGTAGACAGCTGCAGCTGTCTACCCCGGTTGTTATGGGCGTTCTTAACGTAACCCCCGATTCCTTTTTTGATGGAGCCACCCTCGGCTCCCAGGTCAATGGCCATTTCAAGGTCGCTGCCGACCGTGCGTTGCAGCGCGCGGAAGCCATGGTTGAAGCAGGCGCAGCTATTATCGATGTGGGGGGAGAGTCCACGCGTCCGGGTGCCGATCCGGTCACTGTTGCAGAAGAAATCGAAAGAGTGATGCCGGTCATTGAAGCGATAAGTCAGAATCTGGATACTGCCATATCCATCGACACCAGCTCACCTGAGGTGATGACGGCAGCCTGCCAGGCGGGAGCCGGGTTGATCAATGATGTGCGGGCATTGCGCAAAGAAGGCGCGCTGTCTGCCGCAGTCGATAGCGGGGCTGCTGTTTGTCTGATGCATGCCCGTGCCGAGCCCAAAGTTATGCAACAGGACATCCATTATGAAGACGTGGTGGAAGAGCTGCTGGGATTTCTCAAGGAGCGGGTAGAAGAAGCAACCAATGCCGGTATTCCCAGGGAAAAGCTGCTGGTTGATCCGGGTTTCGGATTTGGTAAAACAGTGCAACACAATTACCTGCTGTTGCGGGAACTGCGGCGCTTCGCCGAATTGCAGTTGCCGATCCTGGTTGGCTTGTCGCGCAAATCGATGATCGGCAACGTTGTCGATCGACCGCCGCAAGAGCGGTTGGCAGGAACCCTGGGAGCAACAACCTGGGCGCTGGCGAATGGGGCAAACATTATCCGTACCCACGATGTAGCACCAACGGTCGATATAGTAAAAATACATTGCGCGGTTACCACTGCAGGCTAGAAAAGAGAGGGAGTTATGGGGGACATTAAGAAACAGTATTTTGGTACAGATGGAATACGGGGAACGGTTGGCCAATCGCCTATCACACCTGATTTCATGCTGAAACTCGGCTGGGCAGCAGGTAAGGTTTTTGCCAGTAATGGTAACGGTCGAAATAAAATACTGATCGGTAAAGATACCCGAATTTCTGGTTATATGTTTGAAGCGGCACTGGAGGCGGGAATCACTGCTGCTGGTGTAGACATTAGTTTGTTGGGACCGATGCCAACTCCGGCAATCGCTTATCTGACGCGTACACTGCGAGCCCAGGCGGGCATCGTTATCAGTGCATCGCATAATGCGTTTGAAGATAACGGAATAAAGTTTTTTTCCGGCAAAGGCGCCAAACTGGGAGATGAGGTCGAGTTTGCCATCGAAGAGCAATTGGCAAAAGAGGTGACAACTGTCTCCTCTGATTCAATCGGTAAGGCAACGAGGATTAACGATGCGGCCGGGCGCTACATAGAATTCTGCAAGAGCGCGGTAAGTTCCAGTCTTAAATTCAATGGCCTCAAGATCGTTCTTGATTGCGCAAATGGCTCCACCTATCACATTGCACCCAGTGTGTTTGAAGAGTTGGGCGCCAGGGTCAGTTCGATCGGAGTTGCTCCTGATGGTTTGAATATCAACGAGCAATGTGGCTCCACGTCACCAGGCAACCTGCAGAAAGCAGTGGTGGAGAATCAGGCCGATGTAGGTATCGCGTTCGACGGCGACGGAGATCGCGTCATCATGGTCGATCACCGGGGCAATATTGTGGACGGTGATGAGATACTTTACGTGATCGCAAGAGACCGACAACGTCGTGCCATCGACTTCGGCGGTGTAGTAGGTACCAAGATGAGCAATCTCGGTCTCGAGCTGGCTCTACAGGATATGCAAATCCCATTTGCCCGCACAGACGTTGGCGACCGTTACGTATTGGCTGAAATGCTGGCACGTCGCTGGAGTCTTGGCGGCGAATCGTCCGGGCACATCATTTGCCACGATATCAACACGACCGGTGATGGTATCGTATCTGCCCTGCAGGCGATGGAAGCTGTGGTACACAGTGGCCAGACCCTGGCTGAAATCAAGAACGAAATGCGCAAACTGCCCCAGACCATGGTCAATGTTCGTCTGCCCAGCAAACAGGATGTAACCGACAACCAGGCTGTCATGGCTGCCGTCGCCGAGATCGAGAACGAGCTCGGCAAGAGTGGCCGTGTACTGCTGCGACCATCCGGTACTGAACCGGTAATCCGCGTCATGGTTGAAGGTGAGGACAGCGTGATGGTCGACAAACTGGCCCGTGAATTGTCAGAAGTCGTTACCACAGTTGTTACTTAGACCTGGTCGCGCGTTCAACCTGGTCTGCGGCTGAAACACTTTGCTTTCAAATTGAAGCTGGCCGTTGCCATATCTTGCTTTCACAAGTTTTTGTGGTTAGTATTGGCGCCCATTTTTTCCGGGTTGCAGCAATCCGGGCATTGCATCGGGATCAAGCATCATGCGCCGTAAGCTGGTTGCCGGAAACTGGAAAATGCACGGTTCACGGCGGTTCGTCGAAGACACGCTGCGAGCCATGCGAGATGCGACCGACGGGCAGGGCGCTGTGGATATGGCAATCTGCCCAAGCCTGGTTCATCTGCCCTTGGCAGAGAAGGTCTTGAGTGGCAGCCGGATTGCGTTGGGTGCACAGAATGTCCACCCGGCAAATGAGGGTGCGTTTACCGGCGAAGTCTCGGCATCAATGCTGGCCGAGTATTCTGTTGCTTATGTGATTGTCGGGCATTCAGAACGGCGGCAGCTGTTCGGAGAGAATGACAGTCTGGTTGCTGACAAGTTTGCCGCAGTACTGGCAGCGGGTATGGCACCGATTCTCTGTGTGGGAGAATCGCTGGAGCAACGTGAACAGGGCATTACCCACCAGGTTGTACTTTCGCAACTGGATGCGGTACTGGATCGTGCCGGTAGCAAGGTGTTCAACAGGGCGGTAATCGCCTATGAGCCGATCTGGGCTATTGGCACAGGCAGAACTGCTACCCCTGAGCAGGCCCAGGACGTTCATGCAGCTATTCGGCAGCATCTTGCGGGACAGGATAGCGAAGCGGCTGAACATTGCGTGATCCTTTATGGTGGCAGTGTTAAGGCGGCAAATGCTGGAGAATTATTTGACCAGCCAGATATTGATGGCGGTCTGGTAGGGGGCGCGTCCTTGAAAGCTGACGAATTTGCCTCAATTTGTGAGAGTGCGAGCTAAAAATTATGCAATCAATTGTAGTTGTTATACACATTATCGTCGCTGTGGCTATTGTCGGGCTGGTTTTGTTGCAGCAGGGAAAAGGTGCTGATGCCGGTGCCTCATTTGGATCGGGTGGGTCGCAGACAGTATTCGGTGCCTCAGGTTCAGGAAATTTCCTCACCCGGGCAACCACGATCGCAGCCACAATTTTCTTCGTTACCAGCCTGTCTTTGGCAATTTTTGCCCGTGAAAACGCTGGTGTGAGCAGCACCGCAGGATTACCGGTTGTAAACGAGGCTTTGCTGGAAGAGGCAACCTCTATTCAGTCCGATGTCCCACAGCTGGATACCGCTCCACCGGAGCCGGCCAGCGGTGATGTGCCGGCTGTACCGCCAGGAAACTAGGCGGTCGCTTTCTGAGCCGACATGTTCAACAAGTTGCCGAAGTGGTGGAATTGGTAGACACGCTATCTTGAGGGGGTAGTGACCTACGGTCGTGCCGGTTCAAGTCCGGCCTTCGGCACCAATCCTTGGAACTTGGAAGTAGCCGGGTAGTTTTACGGAAACCCGGCGGTCCATTTTCAGATATATTGAAATTTGTTGACTGGCAAACCGGTCCTGTCGCCCTGAAACCCTTGTAGTACTTGACGGTGAGGGTGCTCTTACTTATAATTCGGCACCCTGTTGAAGCCAGAGCATTACCACGTTAAAAGGTAATTATTAGAGTCATATCAACAGGTTAGATAGGCCAGTATTTTAGATTTGTTGCGGGGTGGAGCAGTCTGGCAGCTCGTCGGGCTCATAACCCGAAGGTCGTAGGTTCAAATCCTGCCCCCGCTACCAATAAACCTCTGTCGTCAAAGTGGCTCGGCGCGGAGGGAAAGAAGCCCCGGATTGGGGCTTTTTATTAGGAGTAGCTGTGACCAGCGGGCCACAGACTGTTCCTGGTTACGAAGTGCGTGACAGGCTTCTGTGAACAGTATCGTGTTTACAGAATCGATTGGTAGTCATCGTATTACTGATCGGTTCTTCGAAGTGGGCCATCGGCCCACTTTTTGTTTTGCAGGATAAATATTTTTTGTTTTGCAGGGCAAAAGTCGAGGACTGGTGAAAAAAAGCGAACAGCAGATAGTTGACTTGCTGGAACCCACCATCGAAGCCATGGGGCTGCAGTTGTGGGGTATCGAGCATGTTTCGCAGGGACGATACAGTGTGCTGCGCATCTACATAGAAAGCGCAGACGGCATCTCGATTGAAGATTGCGAACAGGTGAGTCGCCAGGTCAGCGCGATCCTCGATGTGGAGGAACCAATAGCCGGTGAATACACCTTGGAAGTATCGTCGCCAGGGGCCGACCGACGGCTGTTTACCCTTGAACAGTTTGAACAGTTCACCGGCAGTGAGGTGGACGTGAGATTAAAAACCCCGCTGGAGGGGAGGAGAAAATTTAAAGGGCAGCTGACTGGAGTGAAAGAGCAACGAATTGTTCTCCAGGTTGATGGCAATGAATACCAGTGCCCGTTTGAAGCAATTGAGAGAGCGAATATTGTCTTCTGATGTATTGCACAAATTCCGTGATCGACCACGGAAGTGAAGCAGCAAGTTAAGGTAACACCGTTATGATGAGTAAAGAGATTTTGATGGTTGCGGACGCTGTCTCTAATGAGAAGGGTGTATCGCGTGACGTGATCTTCGAAGCGATCGAGTCTGCCTTGGCTACCGCCACCAAGAAATTGCACGGCAAAGATGAAATCGATTGCCGGGTTTCGGTCGATAAAGAAACCGGGGAATACCTGACTTATCGGGTCTGGACAGTGGTTGAAGACGAGGAGCTAGAAGATCCTGTCACTCAATACACGCTGGAACAGGGTAAAGAGAAAGATCCGGCCCTTGAGATCGGAGGCACCTGGGAAGAACAGATAGACAACGTTGAGTTTGGCCGGATTGCTGCGCAGACTGCCAAACAGGTCATCGTTCAGAAAGTGCGCGACGCCGAGCGGGAGCTGGTGATTTCCCAGTACAAGGATCGGGTTGGTGATCTGGTGTCCGGTACCGTTAAAAAGGTCACTCGCGACAGTGTTATTGTCGATCTTGGCGGCAATGCGGAAGGGCTTTTGCCACGGGAGCAGATGATTCCAAGGGAAACTTTTCGCATGGGCGACCGTCTCAGAGCTCTGTTGATTGAAGTACGTTCAGAACCTCGGGGCCCGCAGCTTATTCTCAGCCGGACTTCGCCGGACATGCTTGTCGAGCTGTTCAAAATAGAGGTGCCGGAAATTTCCGAAGAGGTTATCGAGATTCGTGCTGCTGCCCGGGATCCTGGCTCGCGGGCCAAGATTGTGGTGAGCACCAATGACGGTCGTATCGATCCCGTTGGCGCCTGTGTGGGAATGCGTGGTTCGCGAGTACAGGTGGTTTCTAATGAATTGGCCAATGAGCGCATTGACATAATTTTGTGGGACGACAATCCGGCACAGCTGGTTATCAACTCTATGTCACCTGCCGAAGTGGCATCGATTATCGTCGATGAAGACAACCACACAATGGATGTTGCCGTGGCTGAAGAAAACCTTGCTCAGGCAATTGGACGCAATGGTCAGAATGTTCGGCTTTCCAGTGAACTGACCGGCTGGACAATTAACGTGATGAGCGAGGAAGACGCCGCTGTCAAACAACAGCAGGAAGCCAGCAGCTTTATTGAGATATTTATGGCCAAGCTGGATGTTGACGAAGACGTAGCTGAGATACTGGTGCAGGAAGGATTTACCTCGCTGGAAGAAATTGCTTATGTCCCGCTGGACGAAATTCTAGGGATAGATGGGTTTGACGAAGAGATAGCCAATGAACTGAGAAATCGGGCAAAGGACGCACTGCTTACCCAGGCCATTGCATCGGAAGAGGATATTTCCAGTGCCAATATTGCCGATGACCTGCTGAACCTGGAAGGCATGGATGATCAGCTGGCCCTGGACCTGGCAAAGAAAGGAATTCTAAACATGGAAGAATTGGCTGAGCAGGCAGTGGATGAATTGATGGATATCGAAGGCATGGATGAAGAAAGAGCTGGCAAGCTGATTATGGCGGCCAGAGCCCCGTGGTTCGAGTAAGTTCATAGAACACGGGTGTGATTCAAAGGGGTATTGCCAATGGCAGATGTAACAGTTAAAGAACTTGCCAAGACGGTAGGTGTCAGTGAGGAGAAGCTTCTTTCGCAGATTAAAGAAGCGGGGCTTCCTCATGCCAGCCCTGATGAGCCCATAACCAATGAGGATAAGAACACCTTATTGTTGTTTCTTCGTCAGGGACATGGCAGTCGCGATTCGTCTGCTGAGGCTCCGCGCAAGATCACACTTAAACGTAAAACCAGCACTACGTTGACTTCGTCTTCCGGGCATGGACGTGGCAAAACGGTCAACGTCGAAGTTCGCAGAAAGCGAACCTATGTCAAGCGAAGCGCATTACCTGAGCAGGAGCAACCCGAGGAAGCACCAGTAACTGAGCCGGAGACTACCGAAGCGGAAGCGGCGTTAGCAGAGCAACCACCTGTAGTAGAAGCAGAGCCTGCCGAACAGGCGGAGCAGGCTGCTACCGAGGCGGAGGCCAGTGTCTCGGAGTTGCCTGATGCAGTTCCAGCAACGCCGGAAACCACCAAAGGTGGGAAGGCAGCTCCGAAACGCAAGGGTCGGGAAGGGGAAGCCGGTCCAGGGGAAGAGAAGAAATCTCATCAAAAACACAAGGAAAAAGCGCTGCGCAAACCCAGGGAGCGAGTCCCCAGCGCCGACGATTTTGTTCTTGAAGATGGGGAATACGAAGAAGTCGAAAGCCATGTCCGCAGGGGTGGTCGCAAGCCCAAGGGGCGCATGGGCGGCAAAACCCATGCGTTTGAAAAGCCAACTGAATTCATTGTTCGCGAAATCACCATAGGTGAAGCCAATACGGTGGGAGAACTGGCGCAGAAGATGTCAGTCAAGGGCGCCGAATTAATCAAGGTGCTGTTGAACATGGGGGTAATGGCAACAATCAATCAGCCTTTGGACCGTGATACATCGACATTACTGATTGAGGAGATAGGCCACAAGGCCAAATTTGTTTCAGGCGATGCGGTCGAAGAACAGCTTTACGAAGATCTTGCTCAGCACGAGGGCGAAAAAGAAGTTTCGCGAGCGCCAGTTGTCACTGTTATGGGTCACGTTGACCATGGAAAGACATCATTGCTGGATTATATCCGCAAATCAACTGTGGCGTCGCATGAAGCGGGCGGAATCACCCAGCACATTGGTGCGTACCATGTGAATACAGATCATGGCATGGTCAGTTTTCTGGATACCCCCGGCCATGCTGCTTTTAGTGCCATGCGCTCCAGGGGTGCCAAGGCCACGGACGTGGTTATTCTGGTAGTTGCTGCCGACGATGGCGTCAAGCCACAGACCGAGGAAGCGGTAAATCATGCCAAAGCCGCCCAGGTACCACTGGTCGTTGCCATCAATAAAATCGACAAGGAAAACGCTGATCCCGACAGGGTAAAGAACGAATTATCGGTGCTTGAAGTCATCCCGGATGATTGGGGTGGGGATACCCAGTTCATTGAAGTTTCAGCACATACCGGTCAAGGCATTGAAGAATTGCTGGAAGCGGTACTGTTACAGGCTGAGCTGCTGGAACTAAAAGCGTATACCGATGTGCCCGGCAATGGTGTGGTGATCGAATCCAGGCTGGATAAGGGCCGTGGTCCGGTCGCCTCGGTACTGGTTCAGAATGGAGTGTTGAGCACCGGAGATACTGTACTGGTAGGTCATGAATACGGCCGGGTCAGAGCTTTGATGGATGAAAACGGCGAGAATGTTAAATCCGCTGGTCCTTCTATACCGGTAGAGATCCTTGGCCTGACTGGCGTTCCCGATGCTGGTGATGAGTTCGTCGTGGTCAAGGATGAGAGGAAGGCCCGGGAAGTTGCAGAATTTCGCCGCGAAAAAACCAAAGACACGCAGCATGCCGCACAGCAAATCAGCAACCTGGAATCCTTGCTGGCCAGCATTGGCAAGGACGCGAAGAGGAGGCTCAATGTCATCATTAAGGGAGATGTCCGAGGATCCATAGAGGCAATCGTATCCTCACTGCATAAATTGGGCACTGAAGAAGTAGACGTCAACGTAGTGTCGTCAGGAGTCGGTGGTATTACCGAAACCGATGCCCATCTGGCGGCCACATCGAAGGCCATGATCATAGGTTTCAACGTCAGGGCCGACAAACCGGCACGGGACGTCGTTGAAAATGAAGGTCTGGAGCTCCGCTATTATAATGTCATTTATGATGTGATCGACGATGCCAAGGCCATTATGGGCGGCATGTTGAAGCCAGAGCTGCGGGAAGAAATTGTTGGTGTTGCGGAAGTAAGAGACGTGTTCAATTCGCCCAAGTTTGGCCAGATAGCCGGCAGCATGGTGATTGAAGGAACGGTGTACCGTAACAAGCCGATACGTGTGCTGCGTGACAATGTCGTTATCTACGAAGGCGAGCTGGAATCTCTGCGCCGTTTCAAGGATGACGCCAATGAAGTTCGAAATGGCATGGAATGTGGTATCGGCGTGCGCAATTACAATGACGTACGCGTGGGCGACAAGATTGAAGTTTATGAAACCAAGGAAGTTGCGCGGACTCTTTAGTGGACGAAACCTTGGCGGTTACGCCAATGGGGTGAACTAGCGAGATGTTGGAACAATCGCAACGACAGCAGCGGGTTGCCGATCTGGTTCAGCGGGAACTGGCTGTGCTGATTCAGCTGGAGGTAAACGATCCGCGAATCGGTATGGTGTCGGTAACGGCGGTCGATATTAGCCGGGATCTGGCTTATGCAGATGTTTACGTGACAGTTTTGAATTCCGCCAGCGGTGAAGGTGCCGATCAGGTGGGGTCCGAGCCAGCGGGAGACCTGGACAAACTGGAAATCGAAGAGAACGTGAAGGCTCTGAATAAAGCTGCCGGTTACCTTCGCAGCCTGTTAGCCAGGCGATTGAAACTGCGCACCACCCCAAAGCTCAAGTTCCACTATGATGGAAGTATTCGCAGGGGTAACAAGCTGTCCTCGCTCATTGACGAAGCGCTGGAAGCCGATCGTAACCTGCATTCCTGATTTTATTCGGGCGCCAGGTACATCAAACAGGATTACAGTCGGTGAGCGGGCGGAGAAACAGACGCGGCAGGAACAGGGGCAGGCCAGTAAATGGCATCCTGGTATTGGACAAGCCGCAGGGATTAAGTTCGAACGAGGCGTTGCAGCGTGTCAAGCGACTGTTTAACGCCAGCAAGGCAGGTCACACTGGCAGCCTTGATCCGTTGGCTACCGGAGTGTTGCCGCTTTGCTTTGGTGAGGCAACCAAGCTGTCCCAGTTTTTACTGGACTCTGACAAGCGCTACCGGGTTTTGATAAAGCTGGGGGTGCGGACTGACACTGGCGATGCAGAAGGTAAAATTATTGCATCAATAGAAGAAGGCGAGACAGCAGAGATAAGCAGAGGTCAGATAGAGGATGCTCTGGCGAAGTTTGACGGTGTCATCGATCAGGTGCCACCGATGTATTCGGCGATCAAACAACAGGGTGTGCCGTTATACAAACTGGCCCGGGAAGGCAAGGAAGTGGAACGGGCCAGCCGGCAAGTGACGATTTATAGTATCGATCTGCTTGGATTCGGCGACTGGGAACTGGAGCTTGAGGTTTCCTGCAGTAAGGGGACATATATTCGCACCCTGGCCGATGACCTCGGTGAATTATTAGGCTGTGGCGCTCATGTCAAGGAACTGCGACGCCTGCAGGCAGGCTCGTTCGACGAAGCAGTTTGTGTGTCACTGGAGCGGCTCGAAGAGCTACGCCAGGCCAGCGATAAAGACGATTACACTAGTATCGATGAATACCTGCAGCCTATGGACCGGGCAGTGGCGGATCTTCCGGAAGTAAAACTTCCAGACATAACCGCCGGGTGGATCAAGCAGGGTCAGCCAGTGCTGGTCAGGCATCTGCCGGAAGAAGGACTTGTAAGGCTGTACCAGGGCGACATATTTATCGGTATAGGAAACATTTTGGATGACGGGCGAGTAGCCCCGCGCCGAATGATAGCGGATCAGTGACGATCTGCAGGTTAGAAGGAAACGAACCAGGTGACTACTAGTATGCGTGGTTATTCTGGGTTGACAGGGAGGTTGCCGGTACGGGTATTGGAAAATCCGTTAGGCTAATACTAATCGCATATTAACTTGGAGAAATTTGATGGCTTTATCAGCTCAACAGAAAGAAGAGATTATTAAAGAGTACGCAACAAAAGATGGCGACACTGGCTCTCCAGAAGTCCAGGTGGCACTTTTAACAGAAAATATCAATCAACTGCAGTCTCACTTCAAAGAGCATGCCCACGATCACCATTCACGTAGAGGTTTGATTCGAATGGTAAACAGTCGCAGGAAGTTGCTTGATTACCTCAAGCGCAAGGATCTGGAGCGTTACGCTGGGCTGATTAAACGCCTTGGTCTGCGTCGATAATCGAGAATGAATCTATGAGTCGTGCCCGAAATTGGCATGGCATGACTCGCTAATTATTAGGAAAAAACTATGTTTAACCCAGTAAGTAAAACGTTTCAATACGGGGGCCAGACGGTCACTCTCGAAACGGGGAAAGTGGCCAGGCAGGCGTCTGGATCAGTTGTTGTTACCGTAGGAGATACCCAGATTCTGGCAACCGTTGTTGGCAGAAAAACTGTTAACCCCGGGGCTGGATTCTTCCCTTTAACAGTTAACTACCAGGAAAAAACCTATGCTGTAGGCAAAATACCCGGCGGTTTTTTCAAACGAGAAGGCAGGCCCACTGAAAAGGAAACTCTGACTTCCCGTCTGATAGATCGGCCGATTCGACCGCTGTTCCCGAAAGGTTTTATGAATGAAGTCCAGGTAGTGGTTACGGTTATATCGGCCAGCAAAGAACATGATCCGGACATAGCCGGCATGATCGGAGCGTCCGCGGCATTGGCGATTTCCGGTGTCCCTTTCCTGGAGCCCATTGGCGGTGCCCGTGTTGGTTTCGACCCCGAGCAGGGATATGTCCTCAATCCCAGCAATGCACAGCTGCAAACCTCTATGCTGGACATGGTGGTGGCAGGTACCAAATCAGCTGTATTGATGGTTGAATCGGAAGCCAAGCAATTGACCGAAGATCAGATGCTGGGTGCCGTATTGTTCGGTCACCAGGAAATGCAGGTGGTAATCGACGCCATTGAAGAATTAAAGGCGGAAGCCGGCAAGCCAGTCTGGGAGTGGCAACCACCGGAAGTCAACCAGGTGCTGAAGGATGCCGTCGCCGAGGCTTTCACTGCGAAACTTACCGAAGCATACCAGATCTCAGACAAGATGCAGCGCTACGATGCTGTTGGCCACTTGAAGAGCGCGGCTGTAGAGCAGTTCGCCAACGAAGAGACAGGTGTCACAGGTTCCGAAGTAGAGAGCGAATTCAGCTCTCTCGAAAAGAAAATAGTCAGAAGCAGGATTATTGCCGGGGAGCCAAGGATCGACGGGCGTGATACCAAGACAGTTCGAAATATCGAAGTCGAAGTCGGAATTCTGCCAAAAGCGCACGGTTCGGCACTATTTACCCGTGGCGAAACCCAGGCGCTGGTGGTCACTACTTTGGGCGCACTACGTGATGCCCAGATGATCGAAAGCCTGGAAGGAACCAGAAAAGACGCCTTCATGCTGCATTACAACTTCCCGCCCTACTCGGTCGGTGAAACCGGGTTCATGAGCGGTCCGAAGCGCCGCGAAATCGGTCACGGTCGCCTGGCCAAGCGTGGGGTGATGGCGGTAATGCCGGATGAAGATAACTTCCCTTACGCCATTCGCGTCGTATCCGAAATTACGGAATCAAACGGTTCCAGTTCCATGGCGTCAGTATGTGGTTCCAGTCTCGCCATGATGGACGCTGGCGTGCCACTGAGTGCCCCGGTAGCAGGCGTGGCAATGGGTTTGATCAAAGACGAAGATCAGTTTGCCGTTTTAACCGACATCCTGGGTGACGAAGATCATCTGGGCGACATGGACTTCAAGGTTGCCGGTACCACTACTGGTGTCACGGCGCTGCAGATGGATATCAAAATTCAGGGTATTACTGAGGAAATCATGGAGAAGGCCCTGGAGCAGGCCCATGATGCGCGTTTGCATATTCTCGGAGAGATGAACAAAGTCATTTCTACGTCCCGAGAAGACGTTTCCGAGAATGCACCATCCATGGCAATGTTGAAGATCGATGCCGATAAGATCCGCGATGTGATCGGTAAGGGTGGCGCTGTCATCAGAGGCATTACCGAAGACACCGGAGCTTCCATCGATATCGATGACGACGGCAATATCCGAATATACGGTGAGGATGCCACATCCAGAGACGCTGCATTAGACGCTATCAATTCCATAACGGCGGAAGCTGAAGTGGGCAAGCTCTATAAAGGCAAGGTCGCACGCATTGTGGACTTTGGTGCGTTTATCACTATCCTGCCTGGCAAAGACGGGCTGGTGCACATTTCCCAGATCTCCCAGGAGCGGGTTGAGAACGTCAACGAATATCTCTCCGAAGGTCAGGAAGTGCTGGTGAAAGTACTGGACCTTGATGCGCGCGGTCGAATCAAGCTCAGCATCAAGGAAATCACTGATGAGGAGAAGCAGGAGTTCGCAGACGAAGTATCGTAGTTTTCCCTCAGCGAAGTAAGGCTATAAAAACCCGGTTTCCAAAAAGAGCCGGGTTTTTTTCATTCTATCGGAGGTTTTCTCCGCGACCGTCCTCAGCTAGAACTATTCATTCAGCTGGTTGTTTGACGATGCCAGCTTCTCCTCCACGCCCAGATTCATTTCCATAATTACTCAGAGGTTCCCATGATTATGGGGATGCATCGACAAAATCAGAAAGACAATTGGTCTGCCCAGGTTGCCAATGCTCGAGTTGCCCGAAAGTGGCCATTGCCTGCTAAGACTGCTATATGTAAACAGTCGAATTTAGGGTGCCCTCGAAAAACAGCTGGTTAAAAATCAATCTGTATTACTTCTCTGGATTGCAAGTCGCAGCTGTCAAAATTGAAATGCCGCAGTCTTCGTGGCAGGCTTCATGGATGGAAATTGAGGCAGACATGATAGGATGAGTGTCAGGGAAAAACCTGAGAGCGGCTAGAATAAACGCAAAGGAAAATAGGTAATCCATGCGAAATCCTTTTGAAATAGGCGGGGTTTCAGTTTCACCTGGAAAGCAGGTTGCGATTGATCTTCCTATCCCTCAGCTTTATACACACAATCCTATGTCGTGTCCGGTCTATGTAATCCATGGGAAAAAGCCTGGTCCCACGCTTTTTTTGTCTGGTGCCATACATGGTGACGAAATCATTGGCGTCGAGATAATTCGACGCGTCTTGAATGTCAAATCTCTGTTGAAGCTGAAGGGGACCCTGGTAGCAGTGCCCGTTGTTAACATCCAGGGATTTATAAGTCATTCGCGATACCTGCCGGACAGGCGGGATTTAAATCGATCTTTCCCTGGATCTGTCGAAGGCTCACTAACTGCGAGAATGGCAAATATCTTCTTTAATGAGGTCGTTGCCAAATGCACCCATGGCATAGATTTACATACTGCCGCTATCCATCGAGACAATTTCCCCCAGATAAGAGCAAATCTGAGTGATCCTGAGATAGATCGCATGGCGAGGGCTTTTAACGCACCGGTGATCGTAGATTCAAAAGTAGCAAACGGAACGCTAAGGAGTGCTGCAAGTAAGCGCGGCGTTCCGGTAATCGTGTACGAAGCCGGTGAAGCACTACGTTTCGACGAAGTTGCGATCCGGGCAGGTGTAAAGGGAATTCTTTCTACCATGAGAGAACTGTCTATGATCGCGAGACTTAAGCCTTCTAAAAAGAAAAAGGTCGAGCCTTTCGTCGCACTGTCAAGCACATGGCTGCGGGCGCCCAGTAGCGGTATTCTAAGGGTAAACAGGACTCTTGGCGCCAAAGTGGAAAAGGGTGAGACGCTTGGCATCGTGTCCGATCCTTTTGGATCTTCTGAAGTGCTCGTAAAATCACAAACTTCAGGTATCATAATCGGAAGGACGAACATTCCACTTGTGAATGAAGGGGAAGCCCTGTTTCATGTGGCACGGTTTAAGAATTCAGAGAGCTTTGCAGAGTCGGTAGAAGTATTCCAAGATGAAATGGACCCGGCTACAGATAGCAGCCCCGCTATCGAACCGCCGATAGTTTAGTCGATAGTTTCTTTCTGATTGAGCTGGATACAACTGCTCGAATCTCTTTTCGTAAGAACGAAGAACCATTGTCCGCACTTTATCCATGCCTGAAATAGCGTATCGAGGTAGCAATAATCCGCCTTCGGGGAGGCTTAATTTTTCTTCGATCGCTTGCCCAAAAGGTAAGAATTTCCCGGATCAACCAGATAAAGACCCTTCATGGCGGTGCGACCAAGCAGCATACGAAACCCCATAGAGTCTCTGTTAGTGAGAGTAATCTCGGCGGTTAATAGCGTGGATCCAATCTTGATACGCGACTCAATCACATAGCGATATTCACTGTGCCCTCCGGAGTCCCGCACTTCACGCTCATCAAGCAATGGAGCACTACATTCAACAACTGAATTCAAGTCGCGTTGTTTCGGATGAATTTTAAAATGAACAATCTTCTTGTCACCAAGCTCCTCCAGCCTGACGTCAAAAGCGTGCAATGTTGAAGTCCTGGCACCGGTATCAACTTTGGCCTTGATCTTATCGATCCCCAGGTCAGGGAGTGACACCCACTCCCTCCATCCAAGCACTTCAGTCATTTACAGCAATGTCCGTATTGGTAATATCGGTATCGGGTAAGTCTTTGATCTTCGGTTGACGCCTGCGCTGGGTACGTGCGGGCACCATGCCTCGCATTGACTCCAGCTTGCCAAAACACAGCAGTTTATCTTCGGGTTCCAATGTCCGGTTGGGCTTTGGATTCGGTATCACTTTGTTTCCGCGATACAGTGTCAGCACATTCAGATCCTTCTCGGACAGATCGATCTCGGAGAGCTGTTTACCAACGTAATTGGATCCTTCGGGAACGTAGATTTCACTCACACCGTACCCCTTGCTTACGGTCAATCTCTGTCGTATATCAATCTCTGGAAAATCCACCTGCGCTGCTATGTAATCAATGATTGCACCGGCGATATCGAGCTGAGTACAAGTCTCGATTCCTTCCAGCCCAGGAGATGAGTTAACCTCCATGATTTGTGGCCCCGACGCACTCTCGAGCATATCGACGCCGGCTACTCTCAATCCCAGAATCTGCGCAGATCGAATAGCTGCCTGCACATACTCATCGGGAAGATCCACCGGTTCAGCAATTCCGCCGCGGTGAACATTGCTTCGGAACTCCTGGCCTTGTGCAACCCGCCGCATGGCGGCTACGACCCTATCCCCAACAACTAAGGCGCGAATGTCTTTGCCTCGGCTTTCGGAAACGAACTTCTGAATAAGGACGTTTTGCTTCTGACTTTGTAGCAATTCTATTATTGCCTCCGCCTGCTTGACTGTTTCCGCCAGTAACACGCCTATTCCCTGCGTTCCCTCGATCAATTTGATAATTACCGGTGCGCCACCAACTCTTTCGATAGCGGGCAGAACGTCTTTCTTGTCACGGACAAAGGTTGTTTCGGGAATACCTATATGATGTCTGGACAAGACCTGCAGGCTGCGCAACTTGTCTCTTGAATTGATGATCCCGTGAGCTGTATTTGCACAAAAGACATCCATTTCCTGGAATTGCCTGACAACTGCTGTGCCATAGTAAGTGATTGAAGCACCGATTCTGGGAAGCACCGCATCATAGTCTTCAAGCTGTTTCTGCTTGAAATATAAATCTGGTGAACCGCGCTTCAAATCGATAGCGAATTTCAAGGTATCCAGAATCTTGACGTCTATGCCTCGATCCAGAGCTGCCTCTTTTAGTCTTCGTGTGCTGTAGGCATTTGGGGCACACGAAAGTATGGCCAATTTCATTTTGTCATAGTTACCTTTGCTGGAAATAGCTGCTAACGTAATCCAATTGGCATCCAATTTCGACAACTTTTTGGCTTTAATCGGGCTCGGAGACAGACTATGGAATCAAGTGTTGAGTCAGATGATGTTCTTTCCGTAGAACGAGTATTGCAGGACCTCGCGCAGGGGAACCTCGAACAGCTGCGTACTTCACTATCCGAGCTTCACGGTGCGGAACAGGCATTTATCCTGGAATCGCTCCCTCCCGAGCAGCGAATTCAGGTCTGGCAACTTGTCAGATCAGAGCTGCATGGCGACGTGCTCAGTCATCTGCATGAGGAAGTTCGAGCGAGCATCCTAGGGGAAATGGCTGACGAACAGGTTGTGGCGGCGGCTGGAGAAATGGACGTCGAAGACCTGGCCGAGGTTCTTGAGGAACTGCCAGAAGATCTCGGCAGGGCCATTATCCGTGACCTGGAGCAGGATTATCGTAATCGCCTGGAAATGGTTCAAAGCTTCGATGACGACACTGTCGGCAGGTTAATGAGCCACGATATTGTCAGCGTTCGTTCCGACGTCAGTGTTGCTGTGGTGACGCGCTGGCTGAGAGTCCACGGTATTTTGCCGTTGCAAATGGATTCACTGTTAGTGATTGATGACGCTGGACACTATTTGGGGAAGCTGGACGTTTCCGCCTTGCTGACTGCGAAACCCGAAGCCATGGTTTCCGAACTGATGCGGCCGAGCGTAGATTTCGTTTCGGGAAACACAAGTCAGCATGAATTACTTGCCTTGTTTGAACGCAGAGACCTGATGTCGCTCGCGGTGGTGGATGAAAACAATTTTCTAATCGGTCGAATCGGCGTCGATGACATTCTTGATTTGATGCGTGGAGAGTCAGGGAGGACACTTTTACGGAGCGCGGGTCTTGATGAGGAAGAAGATCTGTTCGCGCCCGTGCTGGTCAGTGCGAAAAGGCGCGGTATTTGGCTGGGTATCAATCTGGGCACCGTGTTAATAGCGTCCGGGGTGATTGGGCAATTCGAAGTCGTTCTCCAGGAATTTGTAGCGCTGGCAGTTCTGTTGCCCGTCGTGGCTAGTATGGGAGGCATCGCCGGCAGCCAGACTCTGACTCTGGTGATCAGGGGGATGGCGCTCGAACAGATTGCTTCTTCCAATGTTCGCTGGTTGACCATCAGAGAAATAGGCGTTGGTGCCTTGAACGGTATTGTCTGGTCACTGGTCGTCGCGCTTATTGCCTATTTCTGGTTTCAGGATAGCCGAATTTCCATAATCATCGGTGTTGCTTTAGTCCTTAATCTACTGGCGGCTTCAATCTCCGGTATTTCCATTCCATTGATTCTCAAAAAGTATGGCATCGATCCAGCCCTTTCCGGGTCGGTTGTGCTGACGACAGTAACCGATATCATTGGATTTGTTAGCTTTCTTGGGTTGGCCAGCTTGTTTCTGCTTTGAACCATCACCTCGGCGAATTTCATTCTCAACTGATCTGTTTCCAGTCGCGATACATAAGAACCTCAGGTAAACTAATTCAGCGTTTGAATGAGTAACGAGAAATCCTGCAATGAATTTGAGCAAACTGATCCTGATTGTGGTTCCGATGGCGCTAATATCAGCGTGTGGTCCTGCTGAACAGACACCAAGTGATGCTGTGTCCACTGAACCGGCAGCGCAGTCGCAAGCCGAGACCGCCGCTTCTTCCATCATCACTAAAGCGGTACTGGGAGACTGGGGCATCGACCTCACCAGTCGTGATCTGGAGACGCGGCCGGGTGAAGATTTTTTCCAATACGCCAGTGGTGGCTGGGCTGAAAATTTCGAGATACCACCGGACAAGAGTCGCTATGGTGCATTCGACATATTGCGGGATCGTTCTGATGAACGCATTCGCGAAATTGTTGAGGACCTGGTGAGTTCCGAACCGGCCATGAATTCCCTGGAGCAGAAGATTGCTGATTACTATCTCAGCTATATGGATACTGACAGACTCAACGATCTGGGTATCGGTCCGTTACTACCGGCGCTCGCGGAAATCGCAGCCATCGAATCCCGCGATGACTTGATAGCAGCACTGGGCAGTTCTCGCCGGATAGGTACGATCACCCCCATCGGCTTTGGAATCGGTCCCGATCGGGTCGATCCCGACCGCAACCAGATGCGCGTGTCCATTGGTGGTATCAGTCTCCCGGACCGCGACTATTACCTGCTGGACACCGAACGGTTCCAGGAAATTCGCACCGAGTTTGAATCTCACGTGGCTCGTATGTTCGCTTTTGCCGATGCTGGCAACGCCGATGCTGGCAACAGTGTCGCCCAGGCCCAGGCGGTTTTGGCAATCGAAACCGAAATAGCCGGGCACATGTGGCCACGGGCACAACGACGTAACCGGGATTTGACCTACAATCCGATGACCTACGAGCAATTCAAGGTCGAATATGGGGGAGCGGACTGGGACAGCTATTTTCAGGCCGCCGGGATCGATCTGGCGCAACTCGATGACCTCAATGTCACTTACCCCAGCGCCATGGCTCCGGTGATTGACATGATTAATACCGTGTCGCTGGAGGACTGGAAAAGCTATCTGAGCTATCACCTGATCAGCAATCAGGCCAGTCTTCTATCTGAGCAAATCGACAACGAGAATTTCCGCTTCTATTCCAACGTATTGCGCGGTGTACCGGAGCAACGGGAGCGCTGGGAACGGGCAGTATCCCGAGTAGGGGGGCGTAACAGCCTTGGTGAAGCGCTTGGTCAGGTTTATGTACAGCGCTACTTTCCCGAGTCAGCCAAGCAGCAAATGGAACAACTGGTTGAAAATCTGCGTACCGCCCTCGGAGAAAGTATCAATGAAATCGACTGGATGGACGATGCCACGCGCCAGGAGGCCTTGCTTAAGCTGGAGTCGTTCCGACCAAAGATTGCTTATCCTGACGAGTGGAAAGACCTGAGTGAGATACAAATCACTCGTGATGACCTGTTTGTCAATGCTCGAAATGTCCGAGAGTTTTTCTACTGGGATAACGTAAACAGACTGGGGCAGCCCACTGACCGTGAAGAGTGGGGCATGACACCCCACACGGTTAACGCCTATTACAATTCTTCATTCAACGAAATTGTTTTTCCTGCCGGCATCTTGCAGCCGCCATTCTTTGATCCTGCGGCTGACCTGGCGGTGAACTACGGAGGTATTGGCGCGGTTATCGGCCATGAAATGGGCCATGGCTTCGACGATCAGGGATCCAAGTCCGACTATCAGGGCATTCAACGAGATTGGTGGACCGACGAGGTACGCGAGGCTTTCGATGTCCGCACTACTATGCTGGCGAATCAGTACAGCCAGTTTGAACCGGTGCCAGGAAACTTCGTTGACGGTAATTTCACGCTGGGTGAGAACATCGGTGACGTGGGCGGCCTGTCCATGGCTTACCGCGCTTATCGTATTGCTCTCAACGGTGAAGAAGCGCCCGTTATCGACGGCCTGACAGGTGACCAGCGATTCTTCCTGGCCTGGGCGCAGGTTTGGCAGGCCAAGATCAGGGAAGATGCGCTTGTATCCCAACTTAAGTCCGACCCGCATTCACCGGCCGTTTATCGTGTCAACGGCGTGGTCCGTAACCAGGATGCCTGGTATCAGGCTTTTGATGTGCAACCCGGTGACGCACTGTACCTGCCGCCCGAGGCGCGGGTACGTATCTGGTAAGCGGTTTGCAGCGTTCGGCGGGTATTCACTACCCGCCTCGTTGCGCTAGTGTTACATTTGGCCGATCGTATCGCATTGCGCGAGATGCGGTGTTACACACAGCAGGCAGTCACCTGCCCTCATTAATCAAGCCGCTCTAGAGTATTTAAAGAGAGTAGTTAAGAGTAGTTAAGAGTAGTTAAAAGACAAATAATGACTCGCCTAACCCAATCCTCCCTGTTTATATCGTTTTTCTCGCTTTTCCTGTTTTCCGATTTTGCCGTTGCCCAGCAAGGCTCGCAACTGACTCTGGAGCTGATCGATCAGCGTATCAACACGCTGCGAGACGGAGGGGCTGCCGATGGCAGCGAGCCATTGACGATCTACGAGAGCACTCGCACCTTGCTGACACAGGAAGAGTCTTTTCTGCGAGATGCCGCGAACTATGAAGTAGCGCTCACTGCTGAGCCGGAACGAGAAGAAGCGATTCAGCTGCGGCTGGATGAACTGGATGGCGAATACAATCCGGCACTGGAGGTCCAGGGCCTGTCGGCAGATGACATAAACGCCCGGTTGTCGCAAGCCCGTATCGACGAGCGGGACCTTAGAAGCCAGATTGAGGCCCTGGATAGACGATTGGCTGCCAGGGAGACCAATGCCAGCACCATCCGTGAACGGTATATCCAGATCGAAGCGCGGCTGAATGAAATTGCAACTGATACTGCTCCTGCCATTGATCCCGCAGCCGCGCCTTCTGCAATCGAAGCCGGCCAGTGGCGAACCATCGCTGAAACCCGGGCCCTGGTTGCGGAGAATCTGGCCCGTGAGGCGCAGCTGGAAAGTCAGCCGGTTCGCTTCAGCGCCATGGCGGCGGAGCGCGCCGAACTTGATCTCAACCTGACGAGACTGACAGCGCTGATTCAGGCACTCGAGACGGCCGGCGCTGGCAGCGCCAGGCAAACTGCCAGTCTCGCTGATCTGGACATGGAGGCTTCCAATCCAGCCTATCCAATTGCCGTCAACCTTATCGAACTGGACGAACAGTTAAGCCTCGAGCAGCAGACGCTAAACAGCCGCCTGGCTGCGATCCGTCTGCTTAATCAGAATATTGACCAGCGCTCCGAGTCTCTGGAAGAACGCTACAGCACCGCACGGCGCATCGTGGATTTCGGCGGAGACAGCGAATCCCTGGGCCGGGTCCTGATTACCTATTGGCAGGAAGTGGAAAGTTTTCGAGTTGCCAATCCGGTTGAGCAGCTGTCCCGCGAAATTGGCAGCGCTGTCATTCGCCGGATTGATTACGAAGATACTCTTTCCTCACTGGTCAGTGCGACAGCCTATGTGAATTCGCGACTGCGTGAAATCGGAGTCGATCCTGATTCGGTTTCCGGAACTACCAGAGAGAGCCTGCTGCAACTGGCGCGCGGCTACAGAGAGCGGTTGCGAACCGTCATTGGCGAGATGTCTCTGTTTATCGATGAATCGAGTCAGCTGGATGTTGGCTATACGCAGCTGGAGAATCGCGTCGATGAGTACCGGGACTTTCTGCAGGGCTTGCTGCTATGGATTCCCAATTACCAGGCGCTATGGTTAACCACGCAGGCCGCCGTGTACTCCGAAGCAGACGCCATATCGAACGCTGTCAGTCAGCTTCGAGTGATCATCAATCCTTGGGCGATACTTTCTTTCCTGGTGGCGCTATACCTGTACGTATCCCGGAAGCGCTTCAAAGAAGCCCAGCTATCTTTAAACGTGAAAATCCAGCGCGCCCGTGATGACTCGATTCTGCATACTCTGGCAAGCATGGGCTACCTGCTGTTACGGGCACTGCCTGCATCGCTTTTTATTCTCACTTTCCCGTCATTACTGGATCCGTCAGTTTCATCACAGAGCCAAAGTGTACAGAATAATCTTTTTACTACCGCCGAAATCCTCTTTGTGCTGTCGATACTACATATCATCAGTGAAGAGCATGGGATTGGGCGCGAACACTTTGATTGGAAAGATTCCCTCATGGATCGCGTCTACAAGGGGGCAGGTTTTTTGATTTACTACTGGTTACCTTTGGCAGCCTTTGCGAGCGTCATCATATCCCTGACTCCGGATTCTGGCGAGGCTGCCATCGGACGTGTCGTGTTGTTGATAGCTCTTCTGGTTTTGCTGGCACATTTATTCCGTCTACAGTCGCGTGACTCAAAAGAAGGAGGAGAGCAGTCTGTTCCCGCCTGGCTCATCCGGGCTCGCTGGGCCGTTCTGCTGGCGCTCGCGGCAATGATGGCTACTATTGTGTTTGGTCAGGTGTTCTGGATATTTGCACTTACCAGTGGTCTGATCAGCACAGTGACGATCGGAGTCGCGCTCTTTATAGTTCATGCACTGTTAATCCGTTGGCTGCGGGTGGCGAAGCGACGCCTGCGTTTTCAACAGCTTACTTCTCAAAGAGCCCCGGTTGCCAGTGACGAGGGAGCCGTACTGGTAGAGGAAAATCTCTCGCAGTTGGGTGAAATCAGTGCCGATACTCAGCAATTGGTTGATGTCAGTGCGATTGCGCTGGCGGTGACCGCCATGGTGCTCATCTGGGGACCTTTGCTACCGGCATTGGATATTCTAGAGCGTGTTCAGCTCTGGTCGACGACTACCGAAATCAATGGCGAACTGATCGTCAATCAGATAACCCTGGCGACGGTTATTACTGTCGCAATCCTGGCGGGATTGACCGTGTTTGCTGCCAAGCGTATCCCGGCAGTCGTGGAGATCATTCTTCGCAGCCGGACGCAAATTTCTGCCGGTTCACGCTATACAACAAGTACATTGTTGAATTATTCGATCATTGCCGGTGGCGTGATTCTTGGATTAGGCGCGCTGGGCTTGCAATGGAGTCAACTGCAGTGGCTGGTTGCTGCCCTTGGGGTCGGTATTGGTTTTGGATTACAGGAAATTGTCGCCAATTTTATCAGTGGTTTAATTATCCTCTTTGAGCACCCGATACGCCTTGGTGATGTGGTTACCGTTGGGGACAAGGATGGCATCGTGACCAAGATCCGTATCCGTGCCACCACCATTCGCGACTGGGATGGCAAAGAGTTGCTGGTACCTAACAAAGAATTCATTACCGGCAGGCTGTTGAACTGGACCTTGTCCGACTCCCAGAATCGGGTTGTAATTCCCGTTGGTATCGCCTATGGCAGCGATGTGGAAGAAGCTATCAAGTTGCTCTACAAAGTGGTGGATGAGCACCCCAACACACTCCCTGAACCCAAGCCCACAATCGTATTTGAACACTTCGGCGATAATGCCTTGGAGTTGACTGCCAGGAGTTTCCTCAATTCCATGGAAGACAGGCTTATCATTGCGACCGATCTGCGAACGAAGATTTACAAGTCGTTCAATGAGGCAGGCATTGTAATAGCCTTCCCGCAAAGAGATGTCCATCTGGATGTGGCAGGGCCCATCAATGTAGCACTGCAAACAGGCAACAAGAAAAACCAGGAGTCGGGTGAGTCAACGTAATGACGGATATTCCTGTCAGTATTAAAGCAGTAGTCTTCGATTGCCAGGGTGGCTGTAGTGCCGTGTTGTTAGACGCGCTGTCCAGCAAGCTGGCGGATGACGATTCTGTCTGGGTGCAGCTGGATTGTAACGACCCCGCTACTGAAAAGTGGTTGATTTCTACTATCGATTTCCCCGATGAACTTGTTGCCAAAGCGTTGTTGGCCGAGGAAACCCGACCAAGACTGGAAGAGTTCGATACCGGTACGTTGATAATTCTGCGGGGTGTCAACCTTAACGCAAATGCCGATCCGGAAGACATGATTTCAGTGCGTCTTTGGATTTATGGGACAAATGTTATCACTCTACGCTGGCGTAACCTGAAGGCCGTCAATGATATTGAAGACAGGCTGAAAATTGGTAAGGGGCCGGAATCAGTCGGGGAATTTGTTGCCCAGCTGACTGCGCGATTGTTTGAGCGCATGGAGCCGACCCTGGATAACCTCGACGAGAGACTCGATCAGATGGAAGACTCGGTAATTGAGGTTCCCCGGTCAGGTGATCGTATGGAAATCGCCAGTATTCGTAAGCAGGCTATTATTTATAAGCGCTACATCAGCCCGCAGCGGGAAGTTATCAGTCGACTGTTGAACCTCAAGAAGACGTTTTTGACTGATAGAAACGAAAGGTTGCTGAGAGAGACTCAGGACAGGGTAATTCGGTATACCGAAAATCTTGACGCTGCGCGTGAGCGCGGCCAGATAATCAAAGATGAACTGAGCAATGCGTTATCAGACCGAATGAACAAGAATTTGTATATCCTTTCAGTCATTGCAGCAATTTTCCTGCCATTGGGATTTCTCACCGGGCTGCTGGGAGTCAATGTGGCCGGTATTCCCGGTTCAAATTTTGAAGGCGCGTTCTTTATCTTTTGCCTGTTACTGCTGATAGTGACTTTGCTGCAGATAGTGATTTTCAGATTTTTTAAATGGTTCTGATCAAGGAGCATGTAGTTTACGTTGACTCTGCTCTGGAACCTGCCCGCCAGGCAGTAAACGATATATAGAGTAGATGTAAAGACCAGATGTAAAGACCAGATGTATAGATCAGATTTATAGACCAGACATATAGACCAAAAGCATCCTCGAATGACAGTTCTTGTGCGTTCATTCGCGACCTGTTCCATTTAAACTTATACCCGCTCCACTCGGATATCGACTCGATCAAATTCCTCCTGCCTTAGATACTCTAGACTACACGGATTGCCCGTTCGGGAGGGTCGTTTTATGTGCTTTGGAAAGTCAACTGAATTAGTCAGCCTGATCTGAGTGGAGGATCTTCCAGCATGCATGACATGGTATTTCTGGCAATTATCTGGGCGGGTGTGCTCGTCTCCTATCTGTTCGCGGAAAAAACCAAGCTGACTCCGGTACTGTATTTCCTGGCATTCGGCTCATTGATGGTGAACATTGGTGTTCTGCCTGAGGAGAGCAGCGAGTTTATTACTGGCTTCGCCGAAATCGGCATCATCCTCATCATGTTTGCCCTGGGTTTCGAAGAGGAAACCGGCAAATTCATCAAGGGAATCAAGCGCAGCTGGGGCATCGCCCTGTTTGGAGCCCTCGCCCCTTTTGCTTTGTCCTACGCGGTCATTTTTTATTTCTGGCAGGATACCCGCCTGGCACTCATCTGTGCGCTGGCGATGACGGCAACAGCCGTATCGCTGACCATGGTTTCACTAAAAAGTGAAAAGCTCCATAACACTGAAGCTTCCACCGGTATCATGACATCGGCAATACTGGACGATATTGCCTCTTTGGCCGCAGTGGCAATTCTCATTCCCATGGCCACTGGAGATGCTGATGTGAGTGCTGTTGGAATTTCCGTCATTGTACTCAAAGCGATTCTGTTCTTTGCGGTCATTACGCTGTTTGAGTTGATCATTTTTCCGCACGACAGCTCCCTGAAAATATTCAAAGCATTTCCTTTTTTAAGAACATTCGGTATAAAAGGAATAATATCATTTGGGAAGGGTGAGCACGCGACTCTGGCAATCCTTCTCACTGCGCTGCTGATAAGCCTGTTGTCCTTCGAATTCGGTTTCCATCCGGCGGTCGGCGCCTACATGGCCGGTCTGATCATAAAGCAGGAATATTTCCATCTCCATGACCACCCCAGCACCAACCACTATGAACAAACCAAAAAGATTGTCGACAATGTAGCATTCTCTTGGATTGGCCCGGTGTTCTTTGTAGACCTGGGAACCAAGATCGTGTTCGAGCAAAGTATCCTGATAGCGGTTATCCCGCAAATTCTGATGCTCACTTTAGGGTTGCTGGTTGCACAAGTTGTCTCCGCAGGCCTGGCCGCCCGATACACTGGCAACTACGCCTGGCACGAAAGCGTCATGATCGGCCTGGGTATGCTGGGCAGGGCGGAGCTGGCTTTCGTAGTGATGAATATTGGCTATGTACAGAACAATATCATTACCACCGATGCGTTCTACACACTGATGGCAACCGCATTCATTCTGAATGTCACGGTCCCGGTTTCTATAAAGCTGTGGAAGCCGTACTTTGTCGGGAAAAAGACATTAAGTTTTAACGTGGGCGGGCAGCCGGTTTATATCTCCAGGCCACCCGACAGCGATAATCCCCATGAGGCTGAAACAATTTAGCTATTTGGTCTGATCCAAATATCGAATTGGTCCTCGACTCATAACGTAGGCTGAGTGCTGCGCGTGTGCCGATTCGCCTGTAGATATTGGGCGCCAAAGTCTGCTACATTTCTAGCCCGGTCACAGCAGGAGTTAGGTGGTATTTCCGGGCTGGGCTGCTGGAGAAAATAATATGAATAAGAATTGGTCTGAAGACCTGGTAGCTATCCTGCTGGGCACGGTAATCCTTGCAATTGCTCTTCTGGTATTCCTTTTCGCCCCTATGGGTGGCGTTGCCGAGTCTGTGGAACAAGCCAGCCAGGCGCCTGGATTCAGCGCAGACAGCTGGATGGCGGATAACGAGTTTATCAGTGGCACGGGTGAGCTCCTTAACTCCCTGGCCAATGCGTCCCGGCCGGGACGATGGTCTACCAACCCATTCGGCGCATTTTCCGCAAACACTCTGCTGTTCGGCATCGGCATGCTGGTGGTTTTTGGCGTTTTGTTCGGGGCCGGCACCACACTCATGAAAGAAAAAGCCGGTCCTTTCCTGAAAGGGTTTCTGCTGGTCTACGTGATTGCCCTCTTTGCGTTCTTTCTTGGCAATCAGCAGGAGTTTCGCGACCTGGGTCTTGGTTATCAGTTGTGGGCCATTATCCTCGGGTTGCTGGTGAGCAATACCGTGGGTATTCCGGATTTTTTACGTCCGGCGCTAAAGCACGAGCTTTTTATAAAGACCGGATTGATCATGCTGGGCGCCGAAGTGTTGTTTGGCAAGATACTCGCCATCGGACTGCCTGGTATCTTTGTCGCCTGGATCGTCACACCCATCGTGCTGATCAGTACCTTCTGGTTCGGTCAGAAGATTCTCAAAATTGGCTCCAAGACTCTCAACATCACCATCAGCGCGGACATGTCGGTGTGCGGTGTCTCCGCTGCCATTGCGACAGCTGCTGCCTGTAAAGCCACGAAGGAAGAATTGACCACTGCCGTGGGCCTTTCGATGGTGTTTACTTCCGTCATGATGGTGGCTCTGCCGGCATTTATTACGGCCGTAGGTATGCCGGAGGTGCTGGGTGGTGCCTGGATTGGTGGTACTGTCGATGCTACAGGAGCGGTAGTAGCAGCCGGCGCTTTTCTGGGAGACACGGCACTTAACGTGGCTGCTACCATCAAGATGATTCAGAATATTCTGATCGGTGTGCTGGCCTTTGGCGTGGCAGTTTACTGGACTGCTAAAGTGGACAAGACTGCTGGCAGTGAGGTGACTGCAGCGGAAATCTGGATCCGCTTCCCCAAATTTGTACTGGGTTTTCTCGGCGCCAGTCTTGTGTTCTCGTTGCTTTATGAAATGCTCGGCGACACACTGGCCGTTATCCTGGTCGAAGGGGCTGTGATTGAATTCACTTCCGACATGCGCGGCTGGTTCTTCGCCCTGGCATTTGCCAGCATTGGCCTATCAACCAACTTCAAGGAGCTGCGTTCCCAGTTCTCCGGCGGTAAACCTTTGATCCTTTACGTCTGTGGTCAGAGTCTCAATCTTTGTCTGACTTTGCTGATGGCGTGGATCATGTTTTATAAAGTGTTCCCGGATATCACCAATGCGCTTTAATCGCCGGATTCTCTTTGTAATCCCGATGTTCGTTGGTGCCCTGGTGCTGTTGCGTCAGGGCATCGTCGTGGCAACGGAGCAGGTGCCGGCGTTAGGGCGCCAGGTGGATGTCATGCAGCAGCAGGACATTGATCCGGCGGCACTGTTTTACACTGACAGCCGGGTGGCGTTGCGAGCAATTCGGCGGGCAGAGGAAAAGGTCCACTAGATCGCAGTGGCTTCGACGGGCCGCGAGCGGGGGGTACTGGTGTTGCTGCTGACCGCGCCCGTCCCGGGCTCCCTCGCTACGAAAAATGCCCTGGAAAGCAGTCATTTTTCTTCGTTTGGCGCTGGTCTTTTTACGCAGCTACACCGACATCCCCCACTCACAGCCTCGATTTACTGGAAATCCAGTTCCAGTGGTTTCAAATAAGCGGGATATTTGGAACTAGTGGCCCCGTTCCTGCGCCAGCTGCTCCTGATAGATTCGCTCCAGCCGTTCCACGGCTGCAACAAAACCGTCCGGATCGACAAAAGTGTCGGGGTCGTATGCCTGGCCCGGCTGGTACTTGTCGTGCAGACCGTACTGGCTGCCGTGGGCGGCCACCCAGACATCCACATCCATGGCTTGCTGGCGGCGATAGGTGGTGGCGAAATCCTCGGATACACCGGGATAAGTAGGCTCGTCCTCCAGCTGTTTGCCGGGGTTGATGGTTCCCATATTGGCTATGACTACGTTGTAGTCGCGGCCGTTTTCGTTGACCACCATGGAGTAGCTTGAACTGCCCTCGGTGTGGCCGGGGTGTTCATAAACCTGCAGACTGATGTCGCCCAGTTCGACTACGTCGCCATCGCGGATTATCTTGTCGACGCTGACCGGTACGAAAGACTGTCTGCCGCCGAAATGGGGATCGCTGAAGCCGCCGTCTTCCAATACCCGGGCATCCTTGGCGGTCGCCCACATTGCAGCGCCTGTTATTTCCTTGATTTCCGCCAGTGCTGCTGTGTGATCCCAGTGTGCCTGCATCTGCAGCAGGATTTTGACATCTTCCAGCCGGTAACCCAGTGACTCGATGTTGCTGCGAATCAGGGCGGTTGAGTCTTCCAGTCCGGTATTGATCAGAATATGACCTTCATCGGAAGTAATAAGAAAGACACTGAGATCATAGGTTCCCACCCCATACAAATTGCCTATAACCTGGAACCCGGGGTAGGGCCTGGTCCAGGCTTCGTTCTGGGCCTGTGCATTGAAGGCGCTCAGTGACAGCAGTATCGTAAGTGTTAGACCTGCGTAAGTTCGTAATATTGATTTATTGGTCATTTTTCTTACCCTTTTTCTATGCCGTGTTTGTTGAATTTCAATTAGAATGTGGCGATAGGATTCAGTGGTGAACCCATACCGCCTGGGATTCGTAATGGTGATGCCATGAACAGGAATTCATAGCGACCCAGCTCCTTTGCGACCCTGGCAACTTCCTCAAAGTCCAGGTTGTCAAAGATGCCGACACCCAGCGACACCAGCGCGAGAATATGCAGTGGCAGCCGGATGTTCGGTACACCGCTTGGAGAGACATCGTTCCACATGTCATGGCCAATAAAAGACACACCCCGTTCCTTGAGGAAATAGGCCACGTCGGCGTGAAAACCGGCTACTCCATCTGAGGTCGGCCAGGGTCCCAATGCATCGCGACGCTTCCAGCGCCCGGTGTATAACAGGATCACGTCGCCGGGTTGAACTGTTACACCTTGAATACGTTCCAGTTCTTCCAGGTCTTCGTAGTGAATGGCTGTGCCTGGTTCAAGCCAGCCATCCGCAGTTGCCTTGCCCGGCAGCAGCGTGGCGTCGAATAATATGCCACGCGTGATTATGCCGTTGCGCTGGGCATGGATGCTGCCGCGTGGACAGGCGCCGGCTGCTTCCACTTCCTCGTAGCCGACACCGTTATAGCCATAGCCGTTGTGCATAATATGGCAGTCCACTGAGTCCAGGTGGCTGTGTATGGTGCCATGGTAACTGCCATCGTACTGGTAGCGGTCGGAAGCGCCAGTTGGACTGACGCGTAATACCTCTCTGGTTAGAATCGTCGAGGCGTCTACTGCCTGTTCCTGGTTCACGTCATGGGACATCGACACCGTAATGCCTTCTTGCACCAGCCGGGTAGCAGCAATGCGTTTGGCGGGTGTGATCAGGTTGGAGGCGCCCAGTTCGTCGTCGTCGCCCCAGCGCCCCCAATTGGAGAGCTCTTCCATGGCCCGCTCAAAATCTTCTGCGCTGGCGATACTGTGGTCCGGTTGTGCAACTACCGGTCCAGCCACAGTGAAGGCCATCAGAATCAGTAGCAATCGGTGAACTCCAAAGATCATCGTATCTGTCTCCTCAATGTGAAAGCTCTCAGTAAGGGTAATGGGTTGCCTGACCCGCCACTATCAACCAGGTGTAACATGCCGCCACCGAATATCAGAAGAAGTGAGGTCAGCAGGAATTTGAGAAACGAAAAATTGAATTTCATGGCACGCTTCGGATTCCTTGTTCTTGTTCGATCGACGAGTGCGATTTACACCACCATGGCCGTGAGAGTACACCTAAAGGTGGTTTGAACGAAACCGTTTGCCGATGAAAAAGGCTATCCAAACAGCGATTCTCGGGGTATGCTCGAAGACTTTCATTGATTTCTGGATTGCCCAATGAGCTATTGCCTGGCTATTGCTGTGGATGACGGCATGGTGTTCTGCTCGGATTCCCGTACCACTGATGGTGTGGACCGGATTAGCACTTATGGCAAGATGTTTCGTTTCGGCAGGGACGGACAGCGACAGTTCGTGGTTCTTGCTGCTGGAAATCTGGCGACCGCCCAGTCCACCATTGCCCGGGTAAAGCTGGATATTAAAGACAACGCCGAGCAGAATCTGATGAACGTGGCGACGGTGCAGCAGGCGGCTGATTATCTGGGTGATCTGAGCCTGGTTGAGCAGCAACGCCATGGTGAGACCGAAGGAATGAAAGCCAGTTTCATCATTGGCGGGCAAATTGCCGGCAATGAACATGAAGTAGCGCTGGTTTATCCGCAGGGCAATCACATTACCACGTCGTCCGACACCTTGTTTCTGCAGATCGGCGAGAGTAAATACGGCAAGCCCATCCTGGATCGCATGCTCGCACCAGAAACCAGCCTGGACACCTGTGCCCTGTGTTCGCTGGTGTCCATGGACTCAACCATGCGCAGCAACCTCACTGTCGGACCACCGGTGGAGTTACTGGCCTATCGAAGCAACAGTCTGGTACTGGATGGCTATCAGAAATTCGATGCCGACAGCAGTTTCCTGCGCGAAATTGGCCGCGCCTGGGATGAGCGTCTCAAGGAGGCCTTTCACCTCATGCCACCCCTGTCCTGGGGTGACGGAAAAACCGATTCATTAGTAGATCAGACTATCAATCAGTAAGCCGGTCTTGTTGGTCGCATTTCCCGGTCCAAATTCTCCACTAATAGTCAGAAGTTCCTTTAACAGGCAATCCTGCAGATAACCAACTACTCTTAATGGCAGTTCATGGAACGAACCGCTATCGCCATTACAGGGAGTTTTTTATGCGCAGTCATCCTATCAGTTCAGAATTCGCCATGATGGTTGGCACGGCCATCACATTCATTGCTTCGTTGTTGTTACTTATTTGCCTGCCGGTGACTTACGCCGATAAACCGGCAGCGCAGGTCGATTCCGATCGTTTAACAAGTGAGTACGTGAGGAATCTGGATCAGCAACAACGCAGCCTGTTGCTGGAATCTCTCAGCAAAAGTCTGAACAGATCCAGCAGTAGAGATAATAGAGACTCCTGGGCTGCCGTCCCAGATCACCAGATCTACCACGCTGTGTTCCTGGAAATACTGATCAATCCACTACTATCTGCCAGTTTGCCGGTACAGGATCTGGAGTTGATCAGGGCGCTACCAGCTCACAGCAACCAGCGCTTTGTCAGTATTGCCCAAGATTCTATGGAGGGTGCCTGCAGAATCATAAAGCGGTCGAATACTGCTTCTGCGGCTGCGGTTAATCTGGCAGCCAATAGAATCAGGCAGGCGCAGAGGCAAGTCACAAGAGAGCTGGATCGTCACTATCGAGAACAGCTGATTAAGCTGACTGACACGGGCAAAGCTCTTGTCGGTTCCGAGTATGACAAACTGGTAGAGCAGGACAATCTGGTCTACACCGAACTCGATCTGGAAGCATTGGGGTTTACTCAACCGGAATTTGTTTTCGCATTTCTACAGGACAGCTGTGCCAATGCCGAGCGGCTTTTACCGGTTCTTGCAACGGACCAACATACTTTGCAGGACCAGTTGGAGAATGATTATCTAAAAGGCGCGGTTCAGCTCTTTCAACACCAATAATTAACTAGACTTTCCCTAAGCAATTCAAGGAAGAATAGCGTTATGAAAAAACTATTACTCAGTACCCTGGTCGTTAGTTTGTTGTTACTCAGCAACAGTTCGCAGGCACTGGTCAGTCAGTGCGGCTATGGACCTGACTACGACGGTTTTTACCATCGGGCCAGTCTGGGGCTGGTGGAAATCTCCTTCCCCTTCGTGACAACCTGGATGGAAACCCATGTCAGTGGTCCACAATCCCCCAGTTTGTACTCGGCTTTCTACAATACTCTCAACTCCTGGCACTTTTTCCTTAATATGCCGCCTGGTGATTATTTCTGGCAAGGATATAGCCAGTCAGAGTCGGGAGATGCAGACATCTACTGGGGTATTCTGGATATCAGCATGTGTCTCGGCGCTATGCGGGTGGTGGAACCTCCTTTTTGTGAATCTGAAGAAATCCAGGTCACTGAATCGACATCGCTGACCAGCAAAATCCACAGCTATCTGGTATCGGCCATTCAGAACGGTTTCGAGACAGTGGAAAAACTGGGCGTCTGCAGTATGACCGGCAGCCCAAGTTTCTCCGGGAGCCTGAAGCTGGAGAAAGTCAGCCAGTGTTGTGAGGCGACAGACAGCAAGGATGCTGCCACACGGGCGACTGGCAGTGCCACATTCTCCGTGCCATCGCTGAGTTGTAGCCTCAAGCAGATAATCGTACCTTCCTATGGCATTGTGCTGGAGGGGTCGATAGGAGCAGGAGCCTCCGCGTCGTTGGGCTACTCGGGTATGGACAACCGCATGTGCGGCACAGAGTCACCGGGGATTACCCTCAGTGGCACGGTAAGCGGTGGATTTGGTGGTGAAATTGGGGTTGGCGGCATCAGTACAAAAATCGTCGGTGCCGGCGTGCGACTCAGCGACAGTTTCAGCGTCAGTGCACGCGGTCCTGATGTTTATAGTCTCACGCTAAGTGGTTGTATCGGGCCTGCTGAGATCACCGGCTGGATCAGGTTTCTTGGTTCAGAAATAAAAACTGAAATTGTTCCACGTGAGTGGGCAGAGGGTACTACCTTATGTCTATAGCCCTTTGGGAAAAGCTTCATTCGGTATTTGCCAGCCTTGTTGCGGTCTTTGTCTGTTGTGTGCTTGCTGGGCCACTGGCAGCCCAGACCGCAGAACCAGATTATCAGTTCGAATTCATTGCCCGGAATATCAATTCAGGCGCCGGTGAACAAACTGGAATCCTGCAGGTGAGTGTGTTGCCTCCACAGTTGCATCAGAACGATAGAAGCAATGAAGCTGCGCAGCCGGCGATCCTGAGGCTTGAAGCCGAGGTCTATTCTGGACAATGGCTGGCTGGAAGCGGCAGTAACCAGCCGGCTAGTGAGCAAGAAAGACTTGTGCTGGGGAAGTTCGAGCTTTTTCAGACTGCCGAGCAAGCTGAACAATATCAGCGATGGCTTGATCCGGAAACGTATTCGACTTTTTTGGAGTCCATTGCTCGCAATGAAATAGATCTGGCATCGGACCGTGAGCTTTACCTGCAGTATGACAACATCAGGCTGTTAGCCAGTATACGCTACGGTGTTTATACACTGCTTTACACACAGTTCCGGACAGCGGGTAGCGAAGAGCTGACTGCTTCGGTGATGCCCGCCCGGGTCGTCGGCGATCGGCTGGTGACAGCCGGCAGTCTCCATGCCAACTCACATGAGTTGTACAGAATGCTGGCCTTTGGAACCTTGCAGCGGCAGTTGATGGGTTTTCTGGAAAAAAGAGTCAATAATTGATTGTCAGGAGTCAAACTATGTCAAGGAAGACAATAGGCAACGGTTTGTTGCTGCTTGTCACGATGGCGTCAGCACTGCTGACGGGTTGTATAAGGGAAGTTCAAGATCTGCAGGGAGGCTCGCCACAACCACAAAGCTATTTGCCGGCCCCACTGGCAAGCAAGATCCTTAGAGTGACGGATCTGCCGGTCATGGGTAATAAAACTTCAACACTGGCACTTATTGAGGTAACTGACTATCAGTGCCCATTCTGCCAGGCACACTTCCGGGAAACTCTGCCGCTCCTGAAGCGTGAGTTTATCGATACCGGACGTCTCAGCTATTATGTCCTCGATTATCCATTGCCGGGTCATGAGTTTGCCGCGCTGGCAGCTATAGCTGCTTCCTGCGCCGGTGATCAGCAGGCCTACTGGCAGTTTCATGACGCCTTGTTTGAGCAACCGAATCTGCAGAGCGACACGAAATTGCATGTTGTTGCTGATGACCTGGACCTCAATATCCAGGTATTTGAGGATTGCGTGGAGAGCCGCCGCCAGGGATCATTTCTTGATGATCGACGCTCCACGGCGCTGGGTCTTGGCGTTCAGGGAACCCCGACTTTTCTACTGGGACGCTTGAGCAACGGGCGCATGGTGACTGATATTGCTGTCTTGCCGGGCCTGCAATCTATAGGTTATTTTCGGGAAGTTATTGGCCGCTACGAGAATCGAAGGGTAACCGGGATCTAGTCTTCGTCACGGGCTGTGCTTATCCAAGACGGACAAAACCCTTTTACTTTGCTGCCAATCGGGGTAGGCTAACCGTTGTAGGTTACCCTCTGACAAGAATAACTGAGTCCTCTCGAATACTGGTAGCGGTGGCTTAACATGATCAGATTCCTGTTGCAGCTTATTGGAATTCTAATTCTGATACCGGCGGTCGCTCTGGGGACATTACGTTTCGAGAATCGCACCGCAGATGGCCCGTCCGTCCTGTTTCCAGGTGGTGAATTGGTGTCAGGTGAACTCTATAGCGGGCCGGAACCGGACTGGAGCTTTACCGATAATATTTCAACCATTGAATTGCAGTTGAACGACTCTTTAAGTTCAAGGCTGATCTGGGTAATGGAAAGCGATGGTAAGATTTATATTGCCTCGGGATACATGCAATCATTTCTCGGGCGGCTCTGGAAGCACTGGGCGGTACAGGCAGACCAGGGAGACGGCTTGGCAGTGGTGCGGATCGACGGTGTACGCTATGAGCGGCAACTGATACGTATTAATCAAGGACCGGAGCTTGAGGGAGTCGCTGCCAAAATGACAGCCAAGTATCGTGCACCCACAACCCGGGAAGCAATCGAGTCCGGTAGTACCTGGATATTTGAGTTGGCGCCAAGGCAGGGCTAGAAAATGAAAATGGCTAACTATCTGTTTCTTTGTGTCGTTATCGCAGTAGCTGTGGCAGTCACGGTGCTCTATGCACCCGGTGTTGCCGAAACTATAGAATCGAGACTGCTGGTCTTCCTGTCCACCAACGCCCGCTGATTCCTTTCAACGATAACGACTTATTCTTATGTTTGCCTGGTTAGAAAGCACACCGATTGCCATGTGGGTTGGTCTCTCGCTATGGGCTTATCCCCTGCTGCTGGCGGTCCACATCGTAGGTCTGGCCATCGTGGTGGGTATATTCTCCATGCGGGACATGCGCCTGCTTGGACTGTTTCCCGGACTGCAGCCTGCAGCGTTTTTACCGCTAAGCAGACTGGCCTGGGTGGGTTTTATTATCAATGCCATCTCCGGCATACTGTTGTTCACTTCGCAGGCCGTAACCTTCGTTAATAACACACCCTTTCTGATCAAGATCGCCGCCATACTTGCAGGTATGGCTTTGGCGGGCGTCATTCAGAGTCGCCTGCGTGGCGAACTGGCTGCGGTCGGCAACCTTTCCGAGATCAGCAGCTCAACTCGCACTATCGCCATGGCGTCATTGGCATGTTGGCTGACAGCGATTGTCGCCGGCCGCCTTATTGCGTATTTATAGGTAACACAGGTGTTAGATTTCTTTGCCCAGGTAGCACTCGATAGTTCACTGAATCAGTGGATTCAGGCCATGTATTGGCTGTGGCCTGTCCTGGAGATTACTCATTTCGTCGGCCTGTCTCTGCTAATGGGTGGCCTGATTGTTATGGATCTGCGGATGGCGGGACATTTCCGTGGCTTCGACCCGCAAGCGAGCCACAAACTGTTGCCACTTGTTTTCATCGGATTTGGTCTGAACCTGGTTACCGGAATCCTGTTCTTTTATGGTGATCCGATGCGCTACTCTATCAACATCGGTTTCCAGATCAAGATGATCCTGGTGGTAATTGCCGGTTTGAATGCGCTGCTGTACTACTGGAAAGTAAGACCGCTTATGGAAACCTGGAATGCTGCCACCGCACCTCCTGCCATAGCGAAGTGTGTTGCCTACACCTCATTGACTGTCTGGACAGGCGTGCTGCTTTGTGGTCGATTGATTCCCTATGTTGGGACCGGCTGAATACCCACTATCCATTGCACCAACCCTGTCGGGAATGACTGGCAATTGTCTGTATTCGAGCAGGACAGCGAAGCTTGTCAATGAGCCGGGTGATCAGGTGTTTCCCGGTCTTTACGCCGCGGCAGGAAGATGCGGGCAATCGTCTCGTCATCATTAAACATCAGGTGCTTCAGTGCACCTCCCACATGTATCACGACCAACAGTGCCAGCAGGTTGGCGGTTGTACCATGTGCTGAATGAAAAACGCCGGCCATCCCCGATTGTCCCGAGACCCCGGAAAGCGACCAGGCCAGTAATGGGCCGCTCAACAACATTATTGCCAGCAAAAACAGCATCAGGTAGTGAGTAAGGCGGGCAATGCTGTGAATCCTGTTGCTTTGCCCCGCTGCTCGAGGATGGGG